>ERZ791716.1270-NODE-1270-length-12343-cov-2.752686_pt1 | contig 12343 bp, 8 predicted proteins | sample MGYA00510049_ERZ791716 | MGnify/ENA primary metagenome ERZ791716 (study PRJEB30046, sample SAMN00715135) | human gut metagenome | study: EMG produced TPA metagenomics assembly of the A metagenome-wide association study of gut microbiota in type 2... | reverse complement strand
CTGCCGTACTTTTCTTCCATTGGCGGGCCAACAACGAGCAGCAGCAGCATGTTATTCAGAAAGTGGTCCCAGCTGGCATGGCCCAGCACATGGCCGAACAGCCGGATGTAGAACAGCGGGTCTTTCAGCGAGGAGCGGTAGACACAGAACAGATGCATCGTCGTCCACCCGTCCGTCCACTGGTCGAGGAACAGCACCAGAAGTGACAGCAGGAAAAATGTGAGGATCACCGGGGAGTTGTACTGCAGTTCCAGTTTGAGTTTTACTTTTTTCATCCTCTTGTCTCCACCCAGTATTCGCCCATGCTCTGGCCGGGCTGGTTCGTCACTTCATCCTTGAGGTAATCGCCAAGGCCGCAGCTTTCCGGTTGCCATGCAAGGGCTGCTTCCACTGTGGGGTACTCCACCTCGGCATACCAGAACTCGGTGGGCTGGCCTTCGTCCACATGGTTCACTTCCAGCACAGAACCGTCCGGCAGGGTGTAGCTGCGGCGCAGCTTCGGGATGAGAGGTTTGCCGATGATCTTGTATTCCAGATCATCAAACAGTTCTTTGTCGATGCTGCGCTCGATCTCCTCACGGGCAAGGCCGCCCCCGGATTTGAAGCAGAGGATGTAGTCCGTTCTGCCGCCGGTGAGGGCTTCTTCCCGGATGCGCACAGTGGGCCGCACGCTGATATAGCCCTGCCGCATGGCAAATTCCTCCCTGAGGGGCAGCCCCTCCGGCCAGCCCTTCACCATCCATTTGCGTTCGATTTCCATAATGCATCCCTCTTTCATGCGGTTTTTTGGCATTTCTTATTTATAATAACATGATTTTGTGCTATTATAAAGGGTAGATTTTTACTCCTTCTGTCTGCGAACGCGGGACGAAGGGAGTTCGTTCATGATAAGGAGAACCATATGAAAGAACGCGCTTACCCTGTGTATACCGTCAACAAACACGCCGAGGGCCTGCTGGTGGGCGGGCACCCCTGGGTGTATGAGAACGACATCCTCCATTCCCCGGAAAATGAGCCGGAAAACGGCACGCTGGCCGATGTGGTCAGCACCAAGGGTTCCTACCTTGGCACCGGCTTCGTTTCGCTCAAGAGCAAGATCCGCGTGCGGCTGATCTCCCGCAACGCCAATGACACCTTTGATGCAGCTTTCTGGCGCCGCCGGGTGGAATATGCATGGAGCTACCGCAAAACCGTGCTGGAACCCGCAGACCTTTCTGCCTGCCGCGTCATTTTTGGCGAGGCCGACCAGTTCCCCGGGCTGACTGTGGACCGGTTCAGCAACATCCTCGTCACCCAGACCCTGAGCGTGGGCATGGAAAAGCTCAAGCCCATCCTCTTCCCCATTCTGGCAGAAGTCCTGCGCGCCGACGGCCAGACCATCGACGGCATCTACGAGCGCAACGATGAGGCTCTGCGCGCAAAGGAAGGTCTTGAGCAGAACAAAGGCTGGTTTGAGCTGCCCGGTGAGACTCATCCGGCAAGCACCCAGACCGAGATCTGCGAGAACGGCGTCTACTACCACGTCGATTTCGAGAACGGCCAGAAGACCGGCTTCTTCCTTGATCAGAAGTACAACCGCCGGGCGGTGGCACGTCTTGCCGCAGGCCACACCGTGCTGGACTGCTTTACCCATACCGGCAGCTTTGCACTGAACGCCGCTGCGGGCGGCGCTACCCGTGTGACCGCCGCCGACATCAGCGCCGAGGCCATTGCCATGGCGCAGCGCAATGCCCAGCGCAACGGTCTGACCAATATGGACTTTTTGTGCGAGGACACCTTTGAGCTGCTGCCCCGCTTGGAAAGAGAGGGACACCCCTACGATTTTATCATTCTGGACCCGCCGGCCTTTACCAAGGCGCGCCGCACTGTGGAGAACGCCATGCGCGGTTACAAGGAGATCAACTACCGTGCCATGAAGCTGCTGCCCCGCGGCGGCTATCTGGCAACTGCCAGCTGCTCCCACTTTGCCACCGAGGAGCTGTTCATCAAGATGCTGCGCGCCGCTGCAAAGGATGCACACCGCCAGCTGCGGCAGATCGAGGTGAAGCAGCAGGCACCGGATCATCCGATCCTGTGGGGTGTGCCGGAGACCAACTACCTCAAGTTCTTTTTGTTCCAGGTGATCTGACCATTTAGAATGCCCTCCGCTTCGCTCTGGGCATATTTAAAGGAAATATTATTTTTATATTGGCGTTTGTCGCGGCCTGCGGGCCGCTCCAAACGCATTTTCACAAAAGGGGTCGTAGCGGGTAGTAGCATCTGCGGCTGTCACGCAACGGATAAGCCTAGGTTTTGCAAATGCAATTGTCCGTAACGACTCCTCCCGTGAAAAAACAGTTCCGGCGGGCCCGCAGGCCTGCCGGAACTGCAAATTTAAAAATATTATTTCCGCTGATATTGCCAGAGCGCAAGCGGAGGCAATTCCAAATCGTTCTGTTCCGGTTTAAAGGTTCAAAAGTCATACCAAGCTCAGTTGTGCCAAAATTCGCAGAGAGCGTTTGTGCAGAATCGTCAGATTTGTCAATTGCCTTTTTGGCCCGCCGGGGCTATAATCAAACCATAGACAGCAACGGCGCTGTGGGTCACCTCCTGACTCGCAGCGCCGTTTTTGTTAAGATGCTTTCGTACTTCTGGGTGCGGCATTGCGGCAGACCAGAATGCAGACGAAAGGGTAAGAAAATAAGATCAAGTAAGGAGTAGGATTTATGGCAGCGAATGTTATGGAAATCTACGGCAGCAAGGTCTTTAACGAACATGTGATGAAGGAGCGCCTGCCGAGCGCAACTTATAAGAGCCTGAAGAACACCCTGCACAAGGGTGCTCCGCTGGACATTGAGGTGGCAAACGTTGTGGCCAGCGTGATGAAGCGCTGGGCCATGGAGCTGGGTGCCACCCACTACACCCACTGGTTCCAGCCGCTGACCGGCATCACCAGTGAGAAGCACGACGGCTTCGTCTCCCCCGTGGGCGACGGCACCGCCATCATGGAGTTCTCCGGCAAGGAGCTGGTGCGCGGCGAGCCCGATGCATCTTCCTTCCCCTCCGGCGGTCTGCGCGCCACCTGCGAGGCCCGCGGCTACACTGCATGGGACCCCACCAGCTACGCATTCGTGAAGGATGACGTGCTGTGCATCCCCACCGCATTCGTCAGCTACACCGGCGAGGCTCTGGATAAGAAGACCCCCCTGCTGCGTTCCATGAACGCACTGTCCAATCAGGCGGTTCGTATCCTGAAGCTGTTCGGCAAGGATGTGGATTACGTCTCCACCACCGTCGGCCCCGAGCAGGAGTACTTCCTTATTAAGAAGGAAGACTACGAGGCCCGTCAGGATCTGATCCTCACCGGCCGCACCCTGTTCGGTGCCCCCTCTGCCAAGGGTCAGGAGCTGGAAGAGCACTACTTCGGCGTCATCCGCCCCGAGGTCTCCGCTTTCATGAAGGAGCTGGACGAAGAGCTGTGGAAGCTGGGCATCCCCGCCAAGACCAAGCACAACGAAGTTGCTCCCTGCCAGCATGAGCTGGCTCCCATCTTCGACACCACCAACGTTGCCATCGACCACAACCTGCTGACGATGGAGATGATGAAGAAGATCGCTCCCAAGTACGGTCTGGTCTGCCTACAGCATGAGAAGCCTTTTGAGGGCGTGAACGGCAGCGGCAAGCACAACAACTGGTCCATGTCCACCACCCACGAGAACCTGCTCGACCCGGGCGACACCCCCATGGAGAACCTGCAGTTCCTGGTGTTCCTGGCTGCTGTCATCAAGGCGGTGGACGAGTACGCCGATCTGCTGCGCACCTCCGTTGCCACTCCCGGCAACGATCACCGTCTGGGTGCCAACGAGGCACCTCCGGCTATCATTTCCATCTTCGTGGGCGAAGAGCTGGAAGCTGTCATCGATGCTATCGCATCCGATTCCCCCTATGCCGGCCCCGTCAAGATGAAGATGGATCTGGGCGTTGATGTCCTGCCCAAGTTCAGCAAGGATACCACCGACCGCAACCGTACCTCTCCCTTTGCCTTCACCGGCAACAAGTTTGAGTTCCGTATGCCCGGTTCCGCTGAGAACCTGAGTGATGCCAACACCATCCTGAACACCGCCGTCGCAAAGGAACTGAAGGGCTACGCCGACGAACTGGAGAGCGCTGAGGACTTTACCAGCGCCGTGATTGCTCTGGTCAAGCGCACCATCCGCGACCACCGCCGCGTCATCTTCAACGGCAACGGCTACACTGCCGAGTGGGAAGAGGAAGCCGCAAAGCGCGGTCTGCCCAACAAGAAGAACACCCCCGCTGCTCTGCCTGCCCTGATCGAGCCCAAGAACATTGCCCTGATGGAAGAGTTCGGCGTGCTGACCAAGGTAGAGATGGAGAGCCGCTACGAGGTGGAGATGGAGCACTACTCCAAGATCATCAACATCGAGGCTCTGACCATGCTGGAAATGGCCCGCAAGCAGCTGCTGCCTGCCGTCAACTCCTACATGAGCGAGCTTGCCAATACCGCAGCATCCAAACTGGCCGTCAGCGAGAACATCAGCGTGCGCAGTGAGACCAAGACCCTGACCAAGCTCTCTGCCGATGCCGATGCTATGAGCGACGCTGTCGATACCCTGCAGGATGCAGTGGATGCTTCCAAGGCATTGCCCACCGAGGCAGAAAAGGCCGTTGCTTTCCACGACAACGTGCTGCCTGCAATGGATGCTCTGCGTGCCGCTGCGGACGATGCCGAGACCATCTGCGGTGAGGATTATTGGCCTCTGCCCAGCTACAGCAAGATGCTCTACTACGTCTGATCTTTCATCAGCGTAACAGCAGAATAGCATCCGTAGGCTGCGGAATTTAAAATTGCCATTCTCCTTTTCCTATTTCTTACACCAGCCTAAAGACCTGCTCCCATTCTGAGGGCAGGCCTTTAGGCGTTTTATTTGAAAGGGAAACCATTATGAGCTATTCGACCCAACAGGACATCCTTGATTTTGTGGAGGACAACAACGTCAAATTTGTGCGCTTTGCCTTCTGCGATATCTTTGGCACTCAGAAGAACATTGCCGTGCTGGCAAGCGATCTGCCCAAAGCTCTGGAAGACGGTGTCTGCTTCGACGGCAGCTCCATTGCCGGCTTCATGAAGGTGGAGGAAAGCGACCTTGTGCTGCGGCCGGATCTTTCCACCGTGACCATTCTCCCCTGGCGGCCTACCGAGGGCCGGGTGATGCAGTTCTTTTGTGATGTGGAAAAGCCGGACGGCCAGCCCTTTGGCGGCAACTGCCGCGGCTTTCTGCGCAGCGTGAACCGAAAATTCAAAAAGCTGGGCATCACCTGCAATGTGGGCGCAGAGTGTGAGTTCTACCTGTTCGAGAATGATGACCGGGGCCGCCCCACCCGTATCCCCATCGACTTTGGCGGCTACTTTGACGTGGCCCCGCTGGACGCAGGCGAGAACCTCCGCCGGGACATCTGCCTGACCATGGAGCAGATGGGCATGAGCCCTCAGCACAGCCATCACGAAAGCGGCAACGGCCAGAACGAGATCGACTGCCACCATGCAGGCCCCCTCAAGACCGCCGACAACGTGATGATGTTCAAGCAGATCGTGCGCGCCATTGCCACCCGCAGCGGCATCCATGCAAGCTTCCTGCCCAAGCCCCTGCCGGATCAGGCAGGCAGCGGCCTGCACATCAACCTGTCCCTTTACATGGATGGCCGCAACCTGTTTGAGGGCGACATTGCCCCGGACAGCATTGCAGGCAGCTTTATGGCCGGTGTGCTGGCCCACAGCCGGGAGCTGACCGTGTTCACCAATCCCCTGCCCAACAGCTACCAGCGCTTTGGCTGTGACGAAGCGCCCCGCTATGTGAGCTGGAGCCGCCAGAACCGCAGCCAGCTGGTGCGCATCCCGCAGGTAAAGGGCGACAACTGCCGCATGGAGCTGCGCAGCCCGGACCCTGCCTGCAACCCCTATCTGGCCATTGGTCTGGTGCTGGCTGCCGGATTGGACGGCATTGAGAACCGCATGGTGCTCTCTGCCCCCGTGAACAAGAATCTGTTCGACCCCTCTATGGCTGAGGGCCTCAGCCTTGAGACTCTGCCCGCCAGTCTGGAAGAGGCCGTGCAGGCTGCGGAGGAGAGCGAATTTTTGCGCAGAGTGCTGCCCGAGCAGCTTGCCAGCCGCTACTTTACGGAAGAACTGAAGCGCTGCGAAGCACTGAAACACGCGTCCGACCCTGTTGAGTATGAGCGTACCCATTACTTCAACGCCATCTGACCCCTGCAAAAAAGGGTGTGTAGGAGAAAGGAGCGAAGGAAATGGGACGTGCACTGATCGTAAGTGCCGGTGCAAGCTCCAACGAGTATATCGCTGCACGGCTGACCGAAATGGGCTACAGCCGCCCGGTGATCATTCCCAGCGGGGCCGAAGCCCGGCGGCGCATGACGGAATCGGATTTTGAGCTGATCGTGGTCAACTCTCCCCTGCCCGATGAATTCGGGCATGAGGTGTGCATCAATGCTGTGGAAAAAACAGATGCCGGTGTCGTGTTTCTGGTCAAGGCCGCACAGGCTGAGCAGCTTTTGGGGCCTTTGAGCGAGCAGGGGGTATTGCTGCTGTCAAAGCCCTTCAGCACCGCCTTTTTTGTGCAGGCCATGCACATGGCGGCGGCGGGCAACCACCGCCTGCTGCGTGCCCGGCAGGAGAACGCCCGCTTACAGGAAAAGATCGCACAGGTGCGGCTGGTCAGCCGGGCAAAATGCTGCCTTGTGGAGCACGAGCACATGACCGAAGCCGAGGCACACCGCTACATAGAAAAACAGGCCATGGATACCCGTCGTGACCGCACAGAAATTGCACAGGAAGTCCTTGAAAATTATGAGGATATGGGTGTATAATATCGGATTGGGAAAAGTATCTTTGCTTTCACCGGCTCATTTTGGGAGAGGCTGAGAGCAAGACTGTTCACCTGAAAAAATTCACAAAGGTTTATAAGGGAAAGAATTCAGAAAAAACAAAAAATAGAGGAGGAAATTCTATGGCAGAGAAACAAACCAAATTCATCTTTGTCACCGGCGGTGTCGTTTCCGGTCTGGGCAAGGGCATCACGGCCGCATCGCTGGGCCGTCTGCTCAAGTGCCGCGGTCTGAAGGTGGCCAGCCAGAAGCTGGATCCCTATGTGAATGTGGATCCCGGCACCATGAGCCCGCTGCAGCACGGTGAGGTGTTCGTGACCGACGATGGCACTGAGACCGATCTGGATCTGGGCCACTACGAGCGCTTTATCGACGAGAATCTGAACAAATACTCCAACCTGACCACCGGCAAGGTGTACTGGAACGTGCTGAACAAGGAACGTCAGGGTGCCTATCTGGGCCAGACCGTGCAGATCATTCCCCACATCACCAACGAGATCAAGAGCTACATCTACAATCTGGCCTCTTCCACCGAGGCTGACGTGGTCATTACCGAGATCGGCGGCACGACCGGTGATATTGAAAGCCAGCCCTTCCTCGAGGCCATCCGTCAGGTGGGTCTGGAGCAGGGCCGCGACAACTGCTGCTACATCCATGTGGTGCTGGTGCCCTACATTTCCGGCTCGGACGAGTACAAATCCAAGCCCGCACAGCACTCTGTGAAAGAGCTGCAGGGCATGGGCGTGAACCCGGACATCATCATCCTGCGCGCAGACGGCAGTGTGGGCGGCGACATCCGCCGCAAGATCAGCACTTTCTGCAATGTGAAGCCGGAGTGCGTGATCGAGAACCTGACCATGCCCAGCTTGTACCAGTGCCCGCTGATGCTGCACACCGGTGGTCTGGACGAGGTAGTGGTGCAGAAGCTCAAGCTGGATGTGCCCGCTGCCGACCTGACCGAGTGGAAGCAGGTGGTCAGCCGCATTGCCACCCGCAGCAAGACCTGCAGCATTGCACTGGTGGGCAAATACGTCAAGCTGCACGACGCTTACCTCTCCGTGATGGAAAGCCTGTACCACGCCGGCTTTGAGAACGACAGTCAGGTAGAGATCAAGTGGGTGGAAAGTGAAGACCTGACCGATCAGGCCGCCTGTAAGGAAGCCTTTGCCGATGTGGACGGCATCATCGTACCCGGCGGCTTTGGCGACCGCGGCATTGAGGGCATGATCCAGGCTGCACAGTATGCCCGCGAGAACCATGTTCCCTACTTTGGCATCTGCCTTGGCATGCAGATCATGGTGATGGAGTTTGCCCGGGGCGTTCTGGGCTACAAGGATGCAAATTCCAGCGAGTTCACCCCGGATGGCAAGCACAATGTGATCGCCCTGATGGCCGACCAGCAGGGCAACATTCCCAAGGGCGGCACCATGCGTCTGGGTAAATACCCCTGCAAGGTGGTGCCCGGCACCAAGATGGCCGAGTGCTACGGCGAGACCGAGATCTGGGAACGCCACCGCCACCGCTACGAGTTCAACAACGAGTTCCGTCAGGAGATGCAGGATGCCGGTCTTGTCGTTTCCGGCACCAGCCCCGACGGTCGTCTGGTAGAGACTGTAGAGCTGCCCGGCCGTGACTTCCATTTGGGCGCACAGTTCCACCCGGAGTTCAAGAGCCGTCCGAACCGTGCTCACCCGCTGTTCAAGGCATTCATTGCTGCGGCACTCAAGTTCCGCGCCAGCGAGCAGCGCAGCCTGCTACATATGTAAACCATAAAAATAAGGTGCTGTCTGTGCGGACAGCACCTTATTTTTTACCCCTATGATCCATGATCCTGCAAGGCATGGTTCTTTTGCTTGTGCTTATACATCCGCTGGTCAGCCAGACGGGTGATCTTGTCTGTATCCGTGCCTTCTTCCGGGTAGAGGGCAAAGCCGCAGCTGGTGCCGATCGTCAGAAGACTGCCTGCAACATGATAGGGTGCTGCAACAGTCTTACAGATAAGCTCGACCTTGCGGTGGGCCTCTTCCGGGGACATTGCGCCAATGGTCAGCAGGGCAAATTCATCGCCGCCCATGCGAAACGCATAATCTTGATTGCGGATGCAGCTTTGCAGGCGCTTTGCCACCGCCTGCAGCAGCTTGTCGCCCACCTCGTGTCCATAGGTATCGTTGACTGACTTGAAACGATCCAGATCCAGATAGAACAGCACAAACGCCTGTTCCTGGTGGACCAGTGCACGGGTCACAGCATCAAAATAGCGCTTGTTCAGCAGGCCGGTCAGGCCGTCCGTGTTGGCAAGTTCCTGCAGAATGTGCTGGCCGCTCATATCCTGCGAGATCATTATGATCTGGGTCAGACGGCCATTCTGCCAGCCGACAGGCACCACCGTCATCATCAAAAAGTTTTTGCGGTCACGGGTGGCATATTCGAACTTGATGCTGTCCTTTTCCTCTTTGAGCTGTGCACGCAGGTTTTCCGGTGCAAGCATCTGCACGAGCTTTGCGTTCTCGCCGTCGGTCAGGATCACATACTGCCGGGACAGCCAGCTGAGCAGATCCAGATAGCTGCCCTCGGTCGGGTACAGCTCCTTTCCCCTGCGCTCGTGGTATTCATAGCGGTCATTTTCCAGATCACACACCACAAACCGGTCCACGATGCGGGCCATCCCGTGGAACATCTGTTCCGTAAGTTCCTTGCGGCGCTGTAGCTCTATCCGTTCCGCTTCCGCTTTTTCTTTTCGCGTTTTTTCCTTATCATAGAAGATCTTTCCGATACCGCCCAAGATCATCAGAGACAGCACTGCCAGCAGTGCAATGGTAAACATTTGCACCTGGCGCATTCCCGCGTCCATCACATTGGTGGGCACAATGCCGATGATGGCCCAGTCTTTTACACCTACCGGCTGGTATACCATATAGTAGCGCTTGCGGTTGAAGGTATAGCTCACACTGCCTTTGTACTGCAGCGGCAGGTTCTTGCGCATCTCGTCAAAATACGGCTGGTCGGCCTTGACGTTTGCTTCCAGATAGTCGAACAGGTTGGTCATCTGCTCCGGGATCTCGCTCTTCGGCTCGGTGGAAAGCACGATATTGCCATTGGAGCGAACAATGTAGCAATCGCTCTGTCCCTCATAAGCCAAGCCGCCCAGCATGTTTTCCAGTACGGAGTTATCGTAGCAGATCGCCATCGAGGTATAGGTAACGCTATCCATCGTGACAGGCTCGATCTGCTGGGCAAACATGACCTTGCGCACACCCTTACTGGAAATGTAGCTGGTCACGATAGGGCCGTCCATAGTGTATACTTCTTCCAGTGCAGACTGCATATGCGGGGCATCTCCCCGTCTGCCGCTGACCGTCCAGAACTGATCATCCGCGTTGAACAGGGCCACCTCGCTGTACTGCCAGTTGGCTTTTTCGTTCACATATCTGCGCCACTTTACCTCGGTATTCGTTTCCTCTGCCAGCTGCGCAAGATCATCAGACCAGATCTCAAGGATGTTCCAGTTGCGCTGCACAAACATGGTAAAGGTCTTGCTTACCTGCCCATAGGTGGAAAGCAGATTTTGCGTGCTCTCGTGGTGGATCTGGCGCTGGGTATAGCGGCTGTATGCCACAATACTGAGCAGCATTACCAGAACAAGCCCTGCCCCAAGAAGGATATTCTTCCTCCGCTGTTTCATAAGCTGTTCCCTCAGCTTTCCTTATATCTTTCCAGAAAAATTATACCATTTCCGAAAAATGGGTGTCAATGCACGAAACTGTCGATTCACGCCTGAAAACGGTCGATTCGCGCACAGAGCGGCCTTCCGCCGCCTTTGGAGCCTTCTTGTTCTGCCGAGTACTTTCCGCATTTCCCGCTGGCAATTGCCTGCATGCTGTTCAAGGTTCCGCTACGCATTGGCTTCTTCCTGCGCCCCTATGAGGAATCCGCGTGGGCCATCTTTTACCGGGACATCACCGCCCCGTCTGCTGCACCGGAGGAAAATTTCTAAAAGTCTATTTCCTGTATCACACAAAAAGCCACCGGGAGCTTTCCGCTTTTTGCAGAGAATTCCCGGCGGCTTTGTTCTATCCTTGATTTCCGATCAGCACCACGGCCACATCGTTGACATTCGTGCCGGTCGCGCCGGTGATGATCAGCCCATCCACCGCCTTGAGGGCATGGTAGGCATCGTTGTTCTGCAGCACATCGTACACCTTCAGCTGGTTCTGCGCCAGTGCCGCGGCCGTGCTGCCGTCCACATAGCCGCCCGCAGCATCGGTTGGGCCGTCGGTGCCATCGCTGCCCACCGAAAAGACCGCTGCGTCCAGCCCGGCGATCATTGGTGCTGCAGCAAGGGCCAGCTCCTGATTGCGCCCACCCAGACCTGTTCCGGTCAGGTGGACGACCGTCTCACCGCCTGCAAGAAAGGCCAGCTTTTTGCCCTGCCCCGCGTGGGTGCGGGCTATGGAACCAAGGAAGCTGCCAGCCTCCCGCGCTTCACAGCAGAGCCTGTCGGTCAAGATCACCGGCTCATAGCCCAGCCCCCGGCAGGCGTTGGCTGCTGCGCTGCACAGCTCCCGCACGCTGCCGGTGATCTGCGTGGCAACACGGTCCAGCACCTTTGGAGTCTCCTGTGCCAGCAGAGCCTTGGCCTGTGCCGAAAGCTGCAGGTGATATTTTTCCGCAATGGCAAGCGCCTGTGCGCAGGTAGAGGTGTCCGGCACCGCCGGGCCGCTGGCGATCATATCCAGCGGGTCGCCCAGAATATCGCTGAGCACGATGCTGAACACCTGCGCGGGCGCACAGCTCTGTGCAAACCGCCCGCCCTTGACCCCGGACAGGCGCTTGCGAATGGTGTTCATCTCCACGATATCGGCACCGCTGGCAAGCAGCTGGCCCGTGATCTGCTGCAGCTCTGCGCCGGGGATCAGCGGCTTTTCAAACAGTGCACTGCCGCCGCCGGACAGCAGAAACAGCACCGTATCCTCTGCCGTTAAGCCCTGCACCAGTTCCAGCGCTTTCCGGGTGGCGGCAAAGCCATTCTCATCCGGCACGGGGTGCCCGGCTTCGCAGCAGTCCACGCCGGGGATCGTGCCCTTCACGTGGCCGTATTTGGTCACGACCACACCGCCATCCACCCGGCCAAGAAATTTCACCGCAGCATGGGCCATCTGCCATGCTGCCTTACCGGCAGCCACCAGCAGCACCCTGCCGCCCCTCGGCTGAAAGTTTTCCAGCGCGCGGCACACCGCTTTATCCGGCAGCACCGCCTGAATGCTGGAGCGAATGATTTCATCTGCATCCCGCCGCAATGTGGTATTCATAATATGCCTCTCCTCACAGAATCTGCCCGAACTCTGCGGCACATTCCATCAGCAGCCGCAAGGTTCTGTTATTTTTTGATAAATGCAAGTCTGCTTTCCGTAGAAAACAAATAATCCGAACCCATCTCCTATCG
>ERZ791716.1263-NODE-1263-length-12416-cov-2.493164_pt1 | contig 12416 bp, 9 predicted proteins | sample MGYA00510049_ERZ791716 | MGnify/ENA primary metagenome ERZ791716 (study PRJEB30046, sample SAMN00715135) | human gut metagenome | study: EMG produced TPA metagenomics assembly of the A metagenome-wide association study of gut microbiota in type 2... | reverse complement strand
ACTTCAAAATAAACAGTTTTTATTTGTCGTTGGCGCTCTGGTTATATGTGGAGCGATTCTCCTCATATACGGGAGAATTCCATATACAAAAAAGTATATGCCTCTTCGTATCTGTTCGATCCTTTTGATCGCCGGGGCTGTCGGAAATCTGATCGATCGGGTAAGACTAAATTATGTTATCGATTTCTTTTATTTTAAATTAATCGATTTCCCGATTTTCAATGTGGCAGACTGCTATGTTGTCGTGGCATGCATTATTTTCGCTTTTTTGATTTTATTTTATTATAAAGAAGACTCTGATTTTGATTTTCTGCGCAAACAAAAAAATCGGATTTGATCAGATAAAATCAGTCTGCACTGCAATTTAACCTATAAAACAGAAAGGTTCGTATATTATGGAACAGATTAAATTTACAGCCGATCGCAGCGGGGAAAGGATTGATAGATTTTTGAGTGAAAATCTTGAGAACCTTTCCCGTTCTTATATTCAAAAACTGCTAAAAGACGGCAAAATTTCCGTCAATCAAAGCTCGGTCAAACCCAACTATAAAATCAGTGAAAACGATAAGATCGAAGTTTTTATTCCGGATCCTGAAGTATTGGATATTCTTCCCGAGAATATTCCGCTTGATATTTTATACGAAGACAGTGATATCCTTATTGTTAATAAACCCAAGAATATGGTCGTTCATCCGGCGCCGGGGCATTATGAGCACACTCTTGTAAATGCAGTAATGTATCACTGCAAAGATAATCTGTCCGGAATTAACGGTATACTTCGTCCGGGAATCGTACATCGAATCGACATGGATACAACAGGTTCGCTTTTGATATGCAAAAATGATAAGGCGCATCAGATCATAGCAGAACAGCTAAAAGAACATTCAATTACCCGACGATATCATGCGATCGTTCATGGAAAGATAAAAGAAGATAACGGAGTGGTAAACGCTCCTATCGGAAGGCATCCCATTGATCGAAAAAAAATGAGTACGAAAGCAAAGAACGGAAAACATGCAGTTACCCATTATACCGTCCTGCGCAGATTTAAAGATTATACTTATATCGAATGCGAACTGGAGACAGGACGAACCCACCAGATTCGTGTTCATATGGCAAGCATTGGACATCCCATTCTAGGAGACAGTATGTATGGTCCGTCAAAATGTCCGTTTAAACTTCAGGGTCAGACATTACATGCAAAAGTTCTTGGAATCACTCATCCTTCCACAGGGAAATATATCGAAGTCGACGCACCTCTTCCGGAATATTTTAATAAACTTCTCAAACAATTAGAAGAACGCTGATTTTGTTGAAGGAAAAAAGAAAAGAAAATAGAAATTTGATTGTATTTTTCTTTGTTTTTAGTTATAATACTCACATATAGTTCATTTGTATATGTATTTTTTATGCAAAATCACATATTGTTGACGTAAAGGAGAGTGACCTTAAATGAAAACAAATACGATCATTACTATTGGAAGAGAATTCGGAAGTGCCGGCCGGGAAATCGGATATAAAGTAGCCAAAGAATTCGGAATCAAACTTTATGACAAAGAAATGCTGGCCCGTGCAGCAAAAGAAAGCGGAATCTGTGAAGAAATATTTGAATCACATGACGAAAAACCTACAAGCAGTTTTCTCTATTCACTAGTAATGGATACATATTCAATGGGATATTCCGGAAACACCTATACAGATATGCCGATCAATCATAAGGTTTTTCTTGCACAGTTTGATGCAATCAAAAAAATCGCAGATGAAGGACCTTGTATTCTTGTCGGAAGATGTGCAGATTATGCACTTGAATCATATAAAAATGTAGTAAGCGTTTTCATTCATGCCGATCTTGATGCAAGAATACGCCGTATTGCAAGGATCTATAATCTGACGGATGCGAAGGCAAAAGATATGATCTTAAAAACAGATAAAAAACGAGCAGGTTATTATAATTATTATACAAATAAAAAATGGTCCGACTCAAAAAGCTACGAACTTTGTCTTACAAGTTCCGAACTTGGCATAGACGGAACGGCGAATGCGATTATTGACTATGTAAAACTAAAAGAAAGTATTGCGAAAGAAAGCAAACGAATTTAAATAAAGAAACTTAGAATAACTTAAAAAGCCCGAAAACTATAAAACCGATCTTGAAATTAAGATGATGTTTTATGATTTTCGGGTTTTTATTGTGTAATTTCATAATTTTTATTCATTGATTTTAGTTGATTTGTGTAGTATCATTAAAATAATAGGTAATTTTTGTATGAAATAACGGAAAAGGAGCGGGAACATTTTATGAAAAAGCTGAAACTCTTTAGGAAAATCAAAAGCATATTGAGCATTTTGCTCATATCACTACTTATCATACCTCTATGCAGCGGTATCGGAATTCATGCCAAGGAAAAAAACACAGAATCAAACGAATATAAAATTTATCCGATTCCTCATTCTGTTGTATATGATAACGAACAATTTGTGATGTCAGATAGAGTTCATGTTGTCTTCGAGGAAGGTATAGATAAAGCTACACAGAACTTTTTGGAAGAAGTTATAACAGACTATGGGAAAACAGTTGTACATTCTGAAGAGATCGTCAACGGAGAAACTACGATCCTGTTGGGAATAAAAGGTTCCAATGGAAAAGCGGACAGCTATATCAATAAAAATACAACGATTAAAACGTCTGATCTTTTCAATCGAACTGATTCATATATACTTAGCGCCAAAGAAAATATTATCTCAATCGTAGGAAAAGATACCGACAGTACATTTTTCGGTATCGCTACGTTACAGATGATGCTTACATCTTATGAAGATCCAGCCCTTCGCAGCGTACAGATCGAGGATTTTTCTGACATACAATATCGAGGATTTATTGAAGGCTTTTACGGAGGGTGGGATTATAAATCACGGGAAAGCCTTATGAGATTTGCACGTGATGTTAAAATGAACCATTATATTTATGCATCAAAAACTGATCCTTATCATACATCAAAATGGGGAGAACTTTATCCGCAAAGCGAAATCGATCAGATACAAAAACTTGTAAAAGTAGGTGAAGAGACAAAATGTTACTATACATGGTCCGTACATATTTCGGGATTTTTCACCAATTTAGATACATCGAATGAAACCGCCTATAATGAACGGTATCAGAAACTACTTGCAAAATTCCGTCAGCTTTATGACGCAGGCGTTAGAAAATTTGACATTTTAAATGACGACTTCGGACAAGGAACTCATGAAGATGTAGTAAATCTTTTAAATAAGCTGACAAAAGAATTCATTATTCCAAACAACTGCAAGCCGATCACTTACTGTATGCAGGGATATAACAAAGCATGGTCAAAAGAGGCTGAATTAAGTGCATTAAAAAAACTTGACAAGTCAATTATCCTATATTGGACAGGTGATGACGTAAACTCGCCGATCACACAGGAAACAATCGATTATGTTTCAGAGAAAACAGGACACAAAGTTTGTTTCTGGCTGAATTATCCGGTAAACGAACATGGAAAATCAGGACTTTATCTTGGAGATATCACACATTACGCCCGCGATGGCATAACAGGACTTACAGGAGCTGTCTCAAACCCTTCCCGCTTTGCACAGAGTAATAAAGTCGGTCTGTTCCAGCTTGCATCACTATTCTGGAACAATACTAATTACACTGCAAACGCGCAAACTGTTTGGCAGGATGCATTCCGTTATCTTGAACCTGAAGTACAGGACGCTTACTTTAAAATTGCATCTAATGTTGCAAACTGTCCTCGTTCCGTACGTGTACCGCAAGGCTTTCCGGAATCAGAATATCTGAAAGAAAAGCTTGAAAATGTTACAGCTAAAATCAGTAATGGAGAGAACTTGAAAAATGATAAAGAAACGGCAGCTTTAAAATCGGAATTTGAATCTATTCTTGCTGCAATCGAAACATTTAGATCAACATGTGACAATGCTGATTTAAAATCAGAATTAGATCCATGGCTGAAATCACTGCAAGATATCGCTTCAGGCGGAAAGGCAATTATCGAAAGTATCATTGCTATTCAAGAAAAAGACATAGATACAGCTTGGGAAACGTTTGCAACAGCAGGCAAGGCGCTACAAACATGGAATACATATCCGACAGCAGAAGGAGTAAAAGAAGGCGCAGAAGCAGGAAGTAAACGTATCCAACCGTTCGTATCGAAAGCAGCCGCAACGGCAAAAAATAAATTAACACCGTTTTTCGATCCTGATAATACGAATGTAATTCCTTCGTTTTATGCAGTTCTTGCAGGTGTAAAACGAACAGATGATACTGTTTCCGCAAAATTATTTGACAAAGATCCATCAACTGCCGGCGAATGGAATCAAAACCAAAAGATAGGAGATTACTATGGCGTAGATTTAGGTCGTGTTATCCCTGTAACAGATATTACAATTCTTCAGGGAGCATCAGAAACTGATCATGACTATTTCCACAATTTCGTTTTAGAATATTCTGAAACAGGTGAAGACGGTTCATGGGTCACAATTCAGGAGTACAAAGAAACAGATGAATCACATAAAATAGAAAAAACAGGGTTAAACATAAATGCACGCTATGTGCGTCTGCGTCTTACCAAGACAGGAACGACAACTCCGAACAAAGCAAATTATTGGACAAAAGTACGCGAATTTACAGTAAATAAGAAATTTACTGACGGGGAACGTATTTATACAAATATTGAAAAATTAAAAGAGACTCCGATCCACATTTACGAAAACGAATTTCGTATAAGAGACATTAAGGATTTAGAATTAAAACCGAATGAATATGTCGGTATCAAAATGACCTCCCTTGTCTCAGTGTCTGATATTTTTTCCGAATCAGACGAATTTGAAAAAGCAAAAATACAATATTCAACAAATGGAATTGAATGGACAGATGCGAAAAATTTCAAAGGGCCACAACCGATGCGATATGTCCGTCTTGTCAATCAGACAAATGAAACGCTAAAAGGATCATTGACAAAACTAGGTATTTCCGTAAATAATCTTAAGATCACACCGAAGATGAGCGAAACAAGTTTTACAAATCCGCTTAAAGAAGGTACGTGGGAGAATATGTTTGATGGAGATTTTACAACCCATGCCTGGACGAATCAGGGTCAAAATAATGGCGGATACATTATTATAGACCTCGGAACTTCAACACCGCTTTATGATGTTACAATCGTCACAGCGGATGGAAAACCTCATTTATACGATGCAGATATACAAATCTCCTCTGATAAAAAAGAGTGGACCACGATCGCGTCTGTAAAAAATGACAATACAAAAGTGGAACCTCCCTATCGTTATGTAAGAGCAAATGCCCAGGGAGCTAAGAGCAGATATCTTCGTATTCTCGTAACAGATGACGTTATCGGTAAATATGATAATCCGTTCCTTTGTATCAAAGAAATTGAATTTAACAAAAATATTGAAGAAAATACAAGTACATATCCGATTGCTTCGAGTGCAGAAGGTAATCTTGAAAAATGTATCGATCAGGATCTGTCCACTGTATTTACAACAGAAAACAAAACTGCCGGATGGCTGGAATATAAACTGACAGACAATACAAAATTAAAATCGTTCTCTATTTTGCAAGATGTACATACTATTTCCGAAGCTAATGTAAAGGTACGAACCGGAACTGATAAATGGAAAGACTTAGGTACATTTGATAAGGGAACAAAAACTTTTGATGTATCAGAATATGACAATATTTTCGCGATTCGACTTGAATGGGCAGAGGGAAAAGCGCCTTCTATATATGAAATTTATACAAACGAAGATGAAAAACAAAATACAGATGATATCGGAATCTATGTAGAACAAATCATCGATACAGAAGCAGATTCCGAAAAACCAAAGCCTGAACAACCTGAAATCCCGGATTCAGAAAATCTTGCTATAAACCGTCCGGTAGAGGTATCAGGAACCGAGCTTGACAGAGATCAAAAAGATTTTGCCGTGGACGGGAACCGTGAGACAAGATGGAACAGCAATTACATCAAAGGCGATCATGCATCTGAAGAAGCATGGATCATCGTTGATCTCGGTGAAGAAACAAATATCATCGAATCACTTACTGCAGAGTATTTTAATTTAGTTTATCCGACAGACTATGACGTTCTCGTATCTGCTGATAAAGAAAACTGGATCACTGCAAAAACGATAAAAAACGAACCGAACGGAGCAGCCCATCCAACAGATGAAATTTCACTTGATCAACCAATCATCGGAAGGTATGTCAAATTATTATTCCGTGAATTAAACAGTGCTGCTGTCGGAAACTGTGTAGGTTTAGAAGAGCTTACCATAACAGGAAAGAGGATATCCTCCGAAACAGAATTAAAAGAATATATGCCGATCAGCGATATTAAAATCGACAAAGGTACGTCACAAGAAGAATTAAGAAAGCTGCTTCCTTTAATTATCAGTGGAAAGCTTGCATTAAAAGACAGTGATAAAATACTGGACTTGGCATCATTATTTGTAAACTGGGATCTTTCAGAATATACTTCTGCTGAAGATACGATCCTCACTTTAAAAGGGAATTTGATCGGTGCAGGAAAAGCAACTGGAGACGAGATTTCCCTAAATGTGATCATAGGCACCGGATCAACAGAACCTCCTGTTGACCCTGAAGGTCCTACTGATCCGGATACACCTGATTCAGGAAAGATTGAACAATTAAAACAGGAATTAGCTCTACTCATTGAAACTGCTCAAGCAAAAGTGGAATCCGGTAAATACACAGACGAAACAGTCAAAATACTTAAAGAGCAAATCATAAAATCTGAGGCGCTTTTAACAGACAACGTCACTGCCGAACAACTTGAACAGCAAATCAATAGTATTAAAAAATCAATCAACGGATTAACCGAAAAAAAAGCCGACTTAGAAACTTCTGACCGGCCAAATCAAAACATCACTCATTCAGAAAAAAGTACAGCAGTAAAAACAGGTGACTCAACTCATATAATACCTCTATTTCTGCTGATGATTTGCACCGGATTTTCCTTGATCCTATTCAGGAAAAGAAATACTTATAATAAATAATAGGTGTTGACATGCGATAATGTCACATATTATAAAAACACATCCGATGGATTAAACATCGGATGTGTTTTACTTGCCGCTAGTTTATTCACTTTTAAGATCTTATTTAACGTCTCGATATCGTGCGCTGCGGCCAACCTTTAATATCTCCTGTTAAAATAGCGTGAAACATTCGTTCTTTTGTTCCCGGATGTTCTTTGTTAAGTTCTCTTAAAAGTTCTTTTGCATATTGCCGCTTCGTATGTCCGTCTACAGGACATTTTCCTTTTACAACCGGAAGAGAATATTTATTGCGAAAACCGATTACTTCCATTTCATCTATAAACATCATAGGACGGATAACAGTAAGATCCATACGATCTAAATATGTTATTGGAGAAAAGGAATAAAATCTTCCTTCAAAAATCAATGAGAGCAACATTGTTTCAATAATATCATCTTTATGATGAGCATAAGCCACTTTATTACACCCCATCTCCTTAACCGCCTCATTTAAGGCGCCTTTACGCATTTTTGCACAAAGCGAACAAGGATTACTCTCTTGGCGTACATTAAAAAGAATATCATAAATATCTGATTTTACTATTTTATAAGGAACTTCTAATTCCCTGCATAAATTTTGAATCGGTTCCAAATTAAAATCTGCAAATCCAAGATCTACAGTTACAGCACTTAAATCAAACTTACGGGGATAAAACCGTTTTAATCCATGAAGCGCATAGAGCAGGGTAAGGCTGTCTTTTCCGCCCGAAATACCTACCGCAATATGATCCCCTTCCTGTATCATACTATATTCATCCACTGCTTTACGCGTATAACTGAGTAACCGTTGTAACTGCATTTTCTTCCTACCTTTCATGATTGATCTGTAATTATAACGTTTATATTATATCGGCAGAAGAATATAAATACAAGTCGAAAACTTACAGAAAATCATAGAATCACCGGTTGTTTATGAAAAAAATCAGATTACGATCCGTAAGTTAAAAATAGTAATAAATAATCAAAGAATTTGATTGAAATTCATCTCTGATAGAGATAAGATATTGTTTAGGGAAAATTTATTTTTTATTTTTTTGTAAATAGATGTCCCGTAACTATATTTTACCAGAAAAGAGAGTATTAAAATGAAAAACAAAGGAATATCTATTCGTGAAATATTAATCATTACATTTGGAATGTTTCTTGTAGCCGCAGGGGTTTATTTCTTCATGATTCCCGGAAATATCGTAGCCGGAAGTGTTTCCGGTCTGGCTCTCGTATTATCGAAATTGTTAGGGATACAAGTTTCTGTATTAACATTTATCTTAAATACATTCCTTCTTATTATCGGGTTTATCTTCATCGGAAAAGAATTTGGAGCAAAGACAGTGTACACATCTATGCTTCTCCCTGTATATCTTTGGATTTTCGAGCATTTCATACCACTTGACAAATCGATTACCAATGAACAGGTAATCGATCTCGTAATTTATGTTCTGCTGATTGCTCTTGGTCAGGCATTACTGTTCCATGTAAACGCATCTTCCGGAGGATTAGATATTGTGGCAAAGATGCTGAATAAGTTTACACATATTGAAATAGGAAAAGCACTGACAATTTCCGGGCTTATCACTGCAATGACTTCTATATTTGTTTACGATATACCGACACTTATTATCAGTCTTCTCGGAACATATGCAAACGGAGCAGCAGTAGACTATTTTATTGACGGCTTTAAAAAACGAAAACGCGTATGTATTATTGCAGATGATTACCGTCCGATCCAACAATATATTATTCATGATCTAAATCGCGGAGCAACTTTATATACAGCTCAAGGCGCTTATGACGAAACACACAGAACCGAATTGATCACAATTATCACACAACAAGAATATCGTACACTTTTAAATTATCTTCATTCATGTGGGCAGAAAGTATTCGTTACCGTCTCTACTGTAAATGAAGTGATCGGTCAATGGAATTCAAAATAAATACTTATACCTCGCGAAGTTTCACTATGTTTGCAGCCTGCCGGCGTCTGTCTTCATCAATGGCTGCATAATGCTTTTTCGTTGTATTTACATCTTTATGTCCGAGAACATCGGCAACAAGATAAATATCTCCTGTTTCTTTATAAAGGGAGGTACCGTAGGTACTTCTAAGCTTATGAGGAGTTATTTTCTTGTTAGGCGTTACTTCCCGGGCATATTTTTTTACCATATTCTCAATAGCTTGAACGCCCATACGTTTTCGCTGAGTAGATAAGAAAAGCGCATTTTCATGCCCCGGAAGCGGGAGAGTAGTTCTCCGTGTTGTATACATATATGTCTTTAGTGCATTTTCCACTTCTTCGCCAAAATATACAATCATTTCATTTCCGCCTTTTCGCATCACTTTGATTCCATTATTTTCAAAATCCACATCATTGATATCCAGCCCCACGCATTCCGAAACACGAATGCCCGTTCCTAAAAGTAAAGTTAATATAGCAAGATCTCTGTTTCTCGTTTTCTCAAAATAAGCCTTTTTCTGTCCGGTTAAATGATCGCCTCCATGATCAACATAATCAAGCAATCGGACAACTTCATCCGCATCAAGACGAATAATTGCCTTTTCGTGAAGTTTAGGCATATCTACAAGAAGAGTCGGGTTTTTCGATATTGCCTGACGTTTAAAATAATATCCATAAAAGCTACGAAGCGCTGACATTTTTCTTGCAAGTCCTTTTTCTGTATTTGTAACTTGCTTTTCATCATTTTTATATACTTTTAAATATTCTTGGTATTCCTCAATATCAACCGGTTCAAGATTTTCTATATCTGCCAATGTAAACTGATCGATCGTATAGTTTTTATAAACCGGATTATTTTCCATTAAAAAACGGAAAAACACACGAATATCGTATGCGTAGGAAATTCGTGTGTTAGCGGATGTCGTTGGCTCTATAGCTCTGAAATAATCTTTCGCAAACGATGGTAATGTTTTTAATATTTCCCTTAGCCGTAATGTATAATCGATATATTTTTGTTCATGATATGTTTTTACATCATAACTTACACGTAAACCTTCATCTGAAGTATTTTCCTTATTTGCCATAATTATATTCCTCCTTTATTTATTCGGATATACATATTATATCAAATGTATATCTTTACGTCCATATCTTTTGGAAAAATCAGTATTTGTCGTATAGATTGATCTATATTATAAGCCAGCCGATAAAAATGAGTATTACTTCTATTTCTCACGGCTGTCGGTTGGAGTGTATATATCAATACATAGGGTGTATATTGATACCTTGGTTATCAATTATAAGCAATTATAAGATTCTGACCGGCTTCCAGCTGATCTGAATCAAGGGAATTGATCTCTTTCAGAACTTTTACATATTCTGGTACGGAGCTGTATTCGGAAGTCATTGTCTCTTCAGCAATGTTCCAAAGTGTATCTCCCGGCTGGATCTCAATACTTGTATAATAGACAGATCCTGTCTGGGAATGCGTGCTGTCAGCTGATACAGGAAATACATTCAGCATAATGCAGACAATCACTGCAATCAGTCCGCTGGCTGAAAAGAAAATAAACTGTCTGTGATGCTTCTTTTTTGCTCTTTTTCTCATAAGTAAATCCCCCTTTAGAATATTAAGAACGTATGTTCCTATTGCTTATGTATGTATTATACTGCCCGAACAGATGTTTGTCAACAAGAAAAGGATAAAAAATCGAACATATTTTCGCAACAAATGTTTGCTTTTAAAACAATGATATGGTACTATAAGGTATAAGATTTTATGTATACGGAGGCGTATTGGATATGGCAAAAGGTAATATCAGTAAAAAGCAGGAAGAGATTCTGCAATATATAAAAGATCAGATTCTGCAGAGAGGATTCCCACCGGCTGTCCGGGAGATCTGTGAGGCAGTACATCTGAAGTCTACCTCTTCTGTCCACTCCCACCTTGAGACACTGGAGAAGAACGGATATATCCGGAGAGATCCTACAAAGCCAAGAGCGATCGAGATCCTGGATGATGATTTCAATCTGCTTCGCAGAGAGATGGTTCAGGTTCCTATCGTGGGACGTGTGGCGGCAGGAGAACCGATTCTGGCACAGCAGAACATCGAAGATTATTTTCCGTTCCCTGCAGAGTATGTATCAAACAAGCAGCTCTTTCTTTTAAAGGTTCAAGGGGAAAGCATGGTGAATGCAGGAATCCTGAATGGAGATTATGTCCTGGTTGAAGAGGCAAAGACCGCAGAGAATGGAGAGAAAGTTGTAGCGATGATCGAGGATGGAGCTACAGTGAAGACTTTTTACAGAGAAGAAGGTGTGATCCGTCTTCAGCCGGAGAATGATTTTATGGATCCGATCATTGTGCAGGATGTGGTGATTCTGGGACGTGTTATTGGAGTTATGAGATTTTTTAAATAGAAAAAGAAGCTGGCAGATACCAGCTTCTTTTTCTATTGTATAGAAGTACTACTCTTCTATTTCCATTTTCAGAAAAGGTTTTGATCTCAGATTTATATAATTTATAATTCTTCTGCAGGAATTTCTTTTCCATCCTTCCAGATTCTTTCGAGATTATAGAAGAGACGGTTTTCTCTATCGAATACGTGGATGATCACATCGCCGAAATCCATCAGAACCCATTTTCCGGAAGCCTGTCCTTCTCTTTCTTTCAGAGGATAACCGGCTTTGTGAAGCTGCTCTTCCACATTTTCTACAAGTGCATTTACCTGGCTGTCACTGTTACCATGAGCGATAAGAAAGTAATCTGCAAGAACAGAAATACCGGAAATATCGATTACCTTGATATCTTCTCCCTTTTTTTCACTCAGAGCCTCGTATGCAATACGTGCCATTTCTTTTGCCTGATTCATATTATTCTCCTTTTTACAATAGAAAGATGTTGGGGTCAAAAGCCCCCAACTTTGATGCCTACGGATTGCTCCGTGCTAGCATCATAGAAATTATAAGTTTCAATACTCATTGGATCAACCGGCTTGCCGGTTTCACGAAGATACTCTACCGTATTTTTGGAACAGAGGCAGATAGCATCGTCAATCGACTGGAATGCAAGCTTTCTTACTTCCGGTAATCCGGGAATGAGTTTCCGGTTTGGTTCGATATAGTCAGCGATATAAATGATCTTTTCTAAAAGTGTCATGTCAGGACGTCCGGTGGTATGCCATCGGATCGCATCAAGGACACTCTGATCGGTGATTCCGTACTCATGTTCTGCAAGATAAACTCCAAGCTTTGCATGAACCAGTGCAGGCATCTGTTCTTCCGCATCAGAAAGAGCAATATTCTTCTTCCTGCAAAGCTGGATCTGTTCTTCCGCAGAGCA
>ERZ791716.1261-NODE-1261-length-12427-cov-1.945037_pt1 | contig 12427 bp, 9 predicted proteins | sample MGYA00510049_ERZ791716 | MGnify/ENA primary metagenome ERZ791716 (study PRJEB30046, sample SAMN00715135) | human gut metagenome | study: EMG produced TPA metagenomics assembly of the A metagenome-wide association study of gut microbiota in type 2... | reverse complement strand
GCCGTTGCCGGTTTTGTATAGCTTGCGATGAAATAATCATCAAGCGAAAGTGTGATTGCCAGCGCAAATCCGGATACGATACCCGGCATGATCTGCGGGATCACAACCTTACGGAGTGCCATCGACGGAGACGCACCAAGATCCATTGCCGCCTCATACAGACTTGCATCCATCTGCTTTAATTTCGGAACCACAGACAGATACACAAATGGAGCAGATAACACTACATGACCGATCAGCAGCGGCACATAGCTTTCCTTATTCATGCCAAATGCAACGATCAGCAGCACGCAGATGGAAAAACCGGTTACAACATCTGCATTGACAACCGGAATCTGGTTGGCTGTGTTAATAAAGTTCTTCGCAAGTTTCTTCGAATAAAACGCACCAATCGCACCCATCGTTCCAAGGATTGTAGCAAGCAGAGATGAAACAAGTGCCAGAAGAACCGTCCCGACGATCATATCCCGAAGCTCGCCCTTTGTGAACAGTGTCACATAATTCTGCATAGAAAATCCGTGGATCGAACCGATATTCCCGGAATCCGTAAAGCTGTATACCGCCAGAATCAGAATCGGTGCATAGATAACGAGCAGCATAAGAATCAAAAATAGTTTTCCAATCGTCTTTCTCATCAGATCAGTGCACCTCCTCTTCCCTCGTCCTCATCCGAGTATTTGTTCGTAAAGAGGGTGAAGATCAATATGATCAAAAGCAGGATCAGTGCGATCATGGATCCATTGTGCCAGTCGTAGGATGCAAAATAGCTTCCGATCAGACTACCCATAATATACGTGCTGTTATAAAGCATATCCAGCACAACATAGTTTGTCATAGATGGCAGAAATACCATCGTGATTCCGCTGATAATGCCAGGCACGGAAAGTGGCAGTGTCACCTTCAGAAATGTCTGTACCGGATTCGCGCCAAGGTCACCTGCCGCCTCTATCAGACTCGTGTCTAACTTCATCAGCGTCGTGTACATCGGCAGAATCATGAATGGAAGAAAATCATACGTCATACCGATGACAGAATTTAAAAACGGATGCAGGGCAAGATTTCCCTCTAACACCGTAAGTATCTCTTTTAATGCAGTGATACGCAATGTGAAATTGATCCACATCGGCATCACAAATGCAACTAAGATCACACTCTTATGCCGCATATTGCTGCGCGCTAAGATATACGCAATCGGATATGCAAGCAGTACACAGACGCAGGTCGTCACAACCGCCAGCGCAAAGCTGTACGCAAGTGTACCGATCGTATTCGGGCTCGTAAAAAATGCCGCCAGATTCTGCACGGTAAACTGACCTTGTCCGTTTGTAAACGCATAATATAAAAGAACAAACAATGGGGCTACTACAAACAGCAATAGAAAAAGTGCATAAGGTATACCCAGTCCGCTCTTTGCAAAACGTGAAGAACGCATACAATATCACTCCTTTTCTATTTCTTGATGGAAAACTGGATATGCTCCTCCGGAATAACCAGACTTACATAGTCATCCATATTCCACAGGTATTCATCGTTAACGATGAAATCTTCATCCATATCCGTACGGACCACGTAGCTGTAATGATCACCCTTGTAGATCAGGTTGATGATATGTCCGCAGACGATACCCTCTTCCTCATTATCGCTCATGGAAATATGCCGTGGCTTGATTGCAAGCACGACCTTCAGTTTCTCATAATCAATCACGTCACCATGTGCATCTAAAAGCTCATGCGCGTCGTTAAACTTAGAACCCGGTATGATCTTCGTCAGATCACACTGGATCTTTCCATCAAAGATTGTAAGCTCATAATTCTTGTCTACATCACTCTCGATCTTATTCAGTGTGTGTTCCGGAATCATGATGTGAATACCATCCGGTTCCACATTCAGTCCAACCTGGCTTCCAACCGCTGCGGTCTTTGTCGACTGGATCACGATCTCATTCTTGCCGGATTCCACTGTGATCTCATAGTGGACACCCTTGAATACAACTGATGTAACCGTTCCTGTGATTGCACCATTCTCAGGCGTTGTGATCTCAACATCTTCCGGACGCACAACGACTTCCACCAGCCGTCCATGCTCGACATCATCCACACAGGCAAATTCCGCTCCGCAGAAACGCACCTTGAGCTTGTCTGTCATGATGCCAGTAAAAATATTACTCTCGCCGATAAAGTCTGCAACGAATGCATTTTTCGGCTCATTATATATATCCTCAGGAGTTCCGATCTGCTGCATACGTCCTTCGGACATGACAACGATCTTGTCCGACATCGTAAGTGCCTCCTCCTGGTCATGTGTTACATAGATAAAGGTAATTCCAAGTCTTTCATGCATACTTTTCAGTTCAAGCTGCATCTCCTTGCGCATCTTTAAGTCGAGCGCACCGAGCGGTTCATCGAGAAGCAGGATCTGCGGCTCATTGACCAGTGCACGCGCGATTGCGATTCGCTGCTGCTGTCCACCGGACAAGGTTGCTACCTTCCGCGTCTCAAACCCTTCTAAGTCTACCATCTCCAGAACTTTCTTTACCTTCCGCTTAATCTCGTCCTTCGACAGCTTCTTAAGCTTTAATCCAAAGGCAATATTGTCAAAAATGTTTAAATGTGGAAACAATGCATACCGTTGAAATACTGTGTTGATCGGGCGTTTGTTTGGTGGTAGATTTCCAATCTCTTTACCATCTAGCAGTATTTCTCCCTCTGTAGGAATTTCAAAGCCCGCAATCATGCGGAGTGTTGTGGTTTTACCACAGCCCGAAGGCCCTAAAAACGTTACGAATTCGCCCCTTTTTACCGTAAGGTTAAAATCCTCTACAGCGACAAACCCATCCTCAAATGTTTTTGTGATGTGCTTTAGCTCAATAATGTTTGTTGAACTAGTGTTGTTTTCCAATAAACTCTCATCCTCCTTGTGTCCCTGACATCCTTATCCATGGCATTGGCGGATGCAGGCCAGATTTTTCTTTCGTATTCTCTACGAAAATGCATAAAAATATGCCTGTTTTTTCTTACAAAAACAAGCATATTTTATCAGATTCATATTCTATTTACAATCAATTTTTTAACGTCTGTGATATTTTCTGTCTTCCTCTTCATACTTCGGGGAGCACGTAAGCTGGACACCTATTTTCTTCAGAAGCTGCTCATCCACCGATGAAAGCAATACCGTCGAATGTGCCTGACAATTCTTCAGTTTGGAGAGCTGCTCAATTGCAAGCTTTGCTTTTTCATCCTGTGCCGCCGTCGTGGAAAGCGCAATCAGAATCTCATCGGTATGCAATCTTGGATTGTGGCTTCCAAGATATTGGATTTTGAGTCGCTGGATCGGCGAGATGGCTTCCTTGGATACTAACTGTACTTCATGCGGAATTCCGGCAAGTACCTTCAGCGCATTCAAGATCGCAGCTGCCGATGCACCGAGCAGATCTCCGGTTTTTCCGGTTACGATCGTGCCGTCTGCAAGCTCGATTGCCATCGCCGGATGCCCGGTCTCCTCACCCCTTCCCAATGCTTTCTTCCCCCCCAGGCGGTCCTCCATAGAGACACCCGCCTGCCGCAGTAAAAGCTCTAACTTATTCTTGTCATCCTTCGACTGTCCGTAACGCTTTCTGTCACACAGGCACCGATAATACCGGCGGATGATCTCCTGTGCCGATGCATCGCGGCATACCTGATCGTCAATGATACAATTTCCAGCCATATTGACACCCATATCCGTTGGAGACTTATATGGGCTGCTTCCGGCAATCAGTTCAAACATTGTCGCAACAACCGGGAATATCTCGATATCGCGGTTGTAATTAACGGTTGTCTCACCATATGCTTCCAGATGAAACGGATCGATCATATTGACATCGTTTAAGTCCGCTGTTGCTGCCTCATAAGCAAGATTGACCGGATGCTTGAGTGGCAGATTCCAGATCGGGAATGTCTCAAACTTTGCATACCCGGCCTTCACGCCACGCTTATATTCATGGTAAAGCTGAGACAGGCAGGTTGCCATCTTTCCACTGCCCGGTCCCGGTGCCGTGATGACAACAAGCGGGCGCTCTGTCTCGATATATTCATTCTTTCCATACCCCTCATCACTCACGATATGGGCAATATCACTTGGGTATCCAACAATCTTATAGTGACGGTAAGACTTGATTCCAAGCTCTGCAAGCTTCTTGCGGAAAAGCTCTGCCGATGCCTGCCCGGCATACTTTGTCAGACACACACTGCCAACATACAGTCCTACTGCCTGGAATTCGTCGATCAGACGCAGCACATCCATATCATATGTAATTCCATAATCATCGCGCACCTTGTTATTCTCGATATCCTCTGCACTGATCACGATCACGATTTCAGCCTGGTCTTTTAACTGTAATAACATCTGCAGCTTCGAATCCGGCTGAAATCCCGGAAGCACACGTGACGCATGATAGTCATCAAACAGCTTGCCTCCAAACTCCAGATATAATTTATTATCAAACTGCGCGATCCGGTCACGTATGTGCTGTGACTGCATCTCTAAGTACTTTTGGTTGTCAAAACCGATCTTCATCTTAATTTTCCTCCCGATAACCGTAATTACGAAGTAAGGTATCGCTGTCTCTCCAGTCCTTCTTTACCTTTACCCATAGCTTTAAATTTACTTTCATGTCCAGCAGATTTTCCATACTGATCCGTGCTTTCGTACCAATCTTTTTTAGCATTGCACCCTGCTTTCCGATAATAATCCCCTTGTGGGAATCCCGCTCACAGATGATCGTTGCCTCAATATCCATGCAGCTGCCATCCGGACGTTCCTTCATCCGGTCAATTACAACGGCGATGCCATGCGGAATCTCCTTGTCCAACTGCCTGAGTGCCTGTTCACGGATCATCTCCGCTACAATCTGGCGTTCCGGCTGATCGGTAATCGTATCCTCATCGTAAAACTGTGGTCCAAACGGAAGCAGCCGTTTTAACGTCTTAATAAGCTCCGCCTGATTGTGTCCGCGCAGTGCAGAAACAGGAACAATCGCATCAAAATCATGTACCTCTTTGTATGTGTTTATAGCATCTGCAACTGCCTGTTTATCCACAGTATCCGTCTTATTGATAACAAGCACCACCGGCGTATTTACCTTACTTAGCACATCAATGATATGACGCTCGCCCGCGCCGATAAATGTCGTCGGCTCCACGATCCACATGACGATATCCACCTCATTCAATGTGGAGTACGCAACATTCATCATATACTCGCCAAGCTTATTTTTCGCCTTGTTGATACCCGGTGTATCCAGGAACACAATCTGTCCTTCGTCATCCGTATATACTGTCTGGATCCGGTTCCTCGTCGTCTGCGCTTTGCTGCTTGTAATCGCAATCTTCTGTCCAATCAGATGATTCATCAATGTGGACTTTCCCACATTCGGACGTCCGATGATTGCAACAAAACCGGATTTGTATGTCGATAAGTTATCCATATGTTTCTCCCTGTATGTTCTACCTAAAATACGCTCTTTACTTCTGTAAATGCATCCTTCGCATCTTCGATCCGCGCTTCATCACCGATTGCACAGATTACACCTCCATCGACAGCCGCTTCCACATATCCGGCAAGTCCACGGATTACTTCCGGGGTTGCGCCAAGCACTTCATCTCTTGTCCGCTGCAGGTCTGCATCGTCGATTCCCATCAGATAACAGATCAGACTGAAATTGCCATCTGCGGATGGTGTAAGCGGTGCATCCATCCTACTGATCGCACCGATGATATATTTCGTCATGTCTCTTTCGTCTGCTTCAAAGCTTCTCACATAGTCCGGTGCCTCCTTATAGATCTCGTATGTCTCCAACAGATTTGGATCACGGTAGGATGTAAAATATGCGTTACCGCTTCGATTGAAGCTGCACATACAGCCATAAGCACCACCCTTCACACGCACATTGATCCACAGATAATCGTATGAGAAGATACACTGCAATACATTCAAAGCGCCGGTATACTCATATCCACGTTCACAGAAATTACCGGCCGTCGCTACATACTGTACCTGACTTGCCGTCTTAAAGCCCTCGTTCTTTTTTACTACCGGAATTTCCTTCACATTCTCAAACGCCAGTCTTGTCGAAAGCTTGCAGGAAAATCTCGTCAGACTCTCAGTCAGCGTATCCTCCGGCTTCTTATCGGAAGTAAAGTTCACGAGCAGGGAATCTCTGCGCAGAAGCTGACCGAGCGTCTCCTGAAGATCAGCAGCCAGTCCCTCATAGCGTTCTTCGAAATGATCATCCAGATCTGACAGATACATATAATAATCCACACCCTCTGTCAGTTCTTTCACAACACCTATTTTAGAAATATATGCCGTTGCGCGTCCCGCCGCTGTTGTATGTCCGTTCGCAAGCAGATCGTCTTTCATTGCCGCACGCGTCTCCGCAATAATCTCCTTCAATCGCTTCTTATCCGAAAGCTTCGAGGTGAACAAAATCTCCTCAACTAATTCCATTGCCTTATCGAGCTGTGCATCCAACATCTTTGCACTGACGACAAAATGTGTCACATAACCGCCATATTCTTTCTTATTGGTGACCGTTGTACTGAATCCAATGCCACCGGTATACAGATCGATCTCGTTCGATAACTCACTGTAACTGAAATGCTCCGTATCCACATACTTAAAAATTTCCGTCAAAAGTGCAATTACCGGAAACTTATCATAGTCGATATCATCCATACAGAAGTTCAGGCTGAGATACGTGATTCCGTTTGTAAAAATATCATGACTTAGTACCTTGACATGTTCAATCTCCAGAATGCGGTTATTTATTTTCTTGGCATGTTTCTCGATATCATCGATTGCAAGCATCGGAATCTTCTTCAAGTCTTCCTCCGCATCACCGGAACTCTGGTACTCCCTCAGATGCATCATGTTCGCACGGATCTCCTCGATATCCGCCGCAGAAAGCGTCTCCTTATATGCCGCAAGCCGTGCCTTCTCACGCTCTGCAATCTCATTATTAAGACCCTTCTTTGGTATCAGCAGACAATATGACTTGTGCGTATTCTGTAAAATATACTGTCTGATCAGAGCTTCAAAATATCCGGTCTCCACATCCTGCTTCAACGCATCATACACATCGTTCAGGCTGAACAGATCAAGCGCTGCCGCATCATCATAAAGCCATGTAGAAAATGCATTTAATCCGAGCATCAATCCCTTCGGGAATCGTCCAAAGTTTCCTTCCTTGTGCTTAAACTCAAAATAATTGATTGCCGCAAGCAGCGATTTTTTATCCATACCCTGCTCCACAATGGAAGCAAGCGTATCCTCAAGCACCTGTATAAATCGTTCTAAATCTTCTGCATTCGCATTCTTTGCAATGATTGAGAAGTTCGGCTGTTTGATACCGTCATCAAAGGATGACAGAATATCCTTGCCAAGTCCTGCATCAATCAATGCCTTTTTGAGCGGTGCGCCCGGTGCCGACAGCAAGGCATATTCAAGAATCGCGAATGCTGCACATAATTTCTTATCCGCACTTGTACCGATAACCATATTGTATGCCAGATATGTGTTATCCTGCTCGGATTCGTTTTCAGAGATTGAGTAATATGCCCGTTCCGTTACCGGTTTTTCAAATGCCGGCTCGTCTGTCAGAGCCGAATCAATCTCCGCATAATCAAAATTCTGTAAATATTCCTCATCAATAAATGTAAGCTCCTCTGCGGCATCCATATCTCCATACAGATAGATATAACTGTTGCTCGGATGATAATACCGCTTATGAAACGCAATAAAATCCTCCTGTGTCAGATTCGGGATTGCCTCCGGATCTCCGCCGGATTCAAAGCCATATGCTGTATGTGGAAGCAGCGACTTCTCAATAATTCGGTAAAGCTGCTGTTCCGGAGAAGAATACACGCCCTTCATCTCGTTAAATACAACACCGTTATACGTGAGCTCCCCGGTCTCCTCGTCAATCTCATAATGCCAGCCCTCCTGCATCATGATCTCCTTCTTCTCATACATATCCGGATAAAAAACGGCATCCATATAGACATGCATCAGATTATGAAAATCCTTCTCATTCAGACTTGCAAGCGGATATACTGTCTTGTCCGAATAAGTCATTGCATTTAAGAATGTATTCAGGCTTCCTTTGCAAAGCTCCACGAACGGATCCTTGACCGGAAATTTTCTGGAACCACAAAGAACCGAATGCTCCGTGATATGCGGCACACCGGTATCGTCGGCTGGCGGTGTCCGGAAACCGATTGTAAATACTTTGTTCGTATCATCATTCTCAATCACAGCCACACGTGCCTTTGTCTTATTGTGGGACAGGATATATCCGTATCCATTAACTTCCTTCAATTCCTTCTTTTCCACTACCGTATATGCGGTCAGATTCTCTAATTTACTCAAACGATTCATCCTCCATCATCTATTTCAAATTCTCCGGTCCAAAGCTTTCCGGAAGCAGTTCTTCCAATGTATATACCTTATACGCCTCTATTGTACCTGCTAAAATCACGGCAAATGCGGACGGATTAACGAACTCCCGCAGCACCTGTCTGCACACACCGCATGGTGCAGTGTATCCGGCCTGCGCAAGCGCATCTTCGTCAAGTTTCCCGCCTACGATCGCGATTGCCGAAAATTCCCAGCCTTCACTCACAGCCTTGAAGATGGCTGTCCGCTCTGCACAGTTTCCCGGTGTAAATGCTGCGTTCTCAATATTGCATCCGGTGTATATCTTCGCATCTGCCCCAAGCAGTGCCGCCCCAACTGCAAAGTGCGAATACGGTGCATACGAAAACTTCCGTGCATCCGCTGCAATCCGGATCAGATTTTGTATCTTTTTCTTTTCTAATTTCATATACTGCCTTATCCTGTATTTTGTAAATTATGATTCGCGGTACGCCACTCCTACGCTTCTGTCAGCCGGTAATCAACAACCGCCTTCACGTCACCCGCTTCTTTGCCGCTCATCTTGATGATCACATGTGTTTCCATTCCGGCTTCCGCTTCGATCTCCTGTATTGCCCGCTCGATCACAAGTGCTTCCTTGTACCGCGCCTGACTCTTATACTCCACGCGAATCCGGTTGACACATGTGATATCCTCGACATACTCATTTGCAAGCAGGATGTATTTTGCATTACTCATATGTCCGTTGTAATCGATGTCCGCCTTCGGTACAACTACTGTATCAACAACTTCGAATTCCTTCGGCAGACGGATCTTTCTGCCGCATTTTTCCATCGGATACCGCGGCTCAATCTCATAGCCCTTCGCATCCTCTTCCTCGATCCGGACCGGATGCTTTGTCTCCATATCCATAAGTGTCCACATCGAATCGGCACAGACGATGTCCTCGCCGTTTTCATCTGTCACGATCACATTACGATAACCAATTGATGTTGCAAATTCATACGCCCACGTCTTTACGCTTATCTCCTCGAACATCTTCGGGATACGGCGGATCTCAATATTCCAGCTGATTGCAAACCATGTCCGCTTATGCGTGAGCATATAATCGATGCCTCTGCCAACCGACTCGGAATTGATGTTGACACAATCCTGCATGGCATCCATCAGACTTCCAAACGACATTCGTCTCGTTGCATCCACATCTGAAAAAAGCACTTTTTTATTATATGTGTACATACTATACCCCTTTATCACGCACGACTTTCGTGGCAGGTGAAATAAATCACCTGATACTCTTTCGCGATTTCTCTTACAAACGCTCTTCCGTGCTCTATCTTTTCCTCATCCAGATTTACAAATGGATCGTCCAGAATCAGAAACGGCTTTTTCTCCCGATACATCGCATCCGCAAATGCAAGACGCATACACAAACCGGTCATATCCTGATATCCCCGGCTGAAATATCCCATATCACGGTACATTCCCTGCTCCTGTCTCTCCATCTCAAACGTCGCCGTAAGTCCATACGCTGTTCCGTCTTCACCTGATAACATCCGGTAATACCTCCGGAATGCATCTATAACCGGTGCCTGATAACGTGCACCGTAATTTTCCTTTGCCTGCGTCAAAAAAGCCTTAGTCATTTGTATTATATCACATTTTTCCCGGAGCGTAATCAATTCTTCATTAAGAGATTGCAATTTTCTTTCCTTTTCGGTCAGTACATCAAACTCGCTCTCCAACTCATCAAGTCTCCGGCTGTATTGCAGGATCTGTCTCGACAGCGTCTCCATCTCTGATGCCCGCTGTTGCTGCTGTTCCTCCGATAGTGGCTTTGTCTGCACCGGTTTTGTCTCCGGACGTTGTTTTCTCCTGCTTATCGCATAGCCAAGCAGCATAAAAACACCTGCAGCTACACTGAATCCACCACAGATGAGAATTAACATGCGATACCCTTTGCCTGCGGCAAACAGTGCATATACAATTACAAACAGACCTAATGCAACACCTGTGATACCTTTATATTTGCGCTGTTCGTTTTTTTCATTTTTTCTGTGTTGCAAGCTATCTGCCTGTTCCTGTCCGGATGGACTTGCAGCTTTTTTCTCATCGTTTTCCCCGGACATTTTCCCTGCGACACATGCATTCCAGTGTGCCTTCACTGCCGTTAACTGGTTTGAAACCGAGTCAAGTTCTTCCTGCACCGCCATTTTTGCCTGTATCTCCTGCGAAAGCACATGTGCTTCCCGTTCGAACTTCGCAAGTTTTCCGGTGCTCCGCTTATCTGATAACTGGTTGATCGCATCGACAAGCTTTTTATTTGCCACGTCATAGCTTACCATATCTTCGGTTTCTTCCATCTGATTACCGAGCTTTGCACTCACACTATCTGTCGCCGCAAACGCTGCACACTCCGCCTGACCGATATAGATGGTCCGCAGAAAGGATTCCGCATCGATTCCGAACAACTCCTGCCCGGCCTGTTCCGTGTAATCCGTACTATCAAGCAAAGTATCCGCATCCTGTAACCGGAAGGAATCGCCCTTTGCCGTCTTCCCGAAGACACGCGACAACAGATAATATTTCCCATCCGCTGTAAAGGTAAGCTGTCCGCCATAGGTACCACCCTGCCACGGCTGATAACGCTTCCGCTCCTTCTCGATTTCCGTCCGCTTTGTCTCCCCGGCAAAGCCATAGAACATTACACGGATAAATGCCGCAAACGTGCTTTTCCCTGCACCGTTCGGAAGCACAATGGCATTATATCCATCCGTAAAATCATAGGAAAAATCCGACAATTTTCCAAAGTTTTCAATATGACATGTCAGTAGTCTCATACGAACGCCTCCCCGGTAAGCGCCAATATTCCCGTCTGAATGATCTTCGCTTTCTCCTCATCCGAAAGGTCAGTCTGTGCCTGAACCAGACGCACGAATTCACCCTTTAATGACGCATCATACATATATGCGGCATAGTCGATCTCCGGCACAGTATGATCTACGACCTTCGCATAGAAATAGATTTGTGACAACTGCATCGCAAGCAGGTCTGTATCTACTTCCACGCCCACAGGCAGGCTGCCAGTCAGACAGACCTTCACCAGATCGGCAGTCTGCACCTGCATTTCCTGTAATGTCTCTTTAATAGCATCTAAAATATCCACTCCGGATGCACACACGCTTACATCGACAGATGCCTCCCACAGTCTGCGGCTTGCAAATGGCACAAATGTATCCTGAATCTTATGATGTGCCACATCAACCTCGAGCAGGCAGAATCCATGTATGCCACATTCATCAAAGCCTCTGCCCTCCAAACAACCCGGATACACGTAGATGCCCCTTGCATCGAGCTGCTCACGCTTATATGTATGGATGTGTCCGAGTGCCAGATAATCGATTCCTTTATTTTGTAATAAAGCAAGTGGAATCTGTTCCGCATCCCGTCCTGCCCCACTTGCGTATGGCGTCTCCTGCCCATGCAGCATCACAAGGTTAATATGCTTTGGATTAAGCCTTAATGATGTATATAACGTCTGTGCATTCCGTGCAGAGCTTTCCGCACCGGTAATCACGATTGTCGCACCATCTTCTTCCCACGCATAGTAACGCCATGTATCACCAAACAACTTCAGGTTATCCGGGATTTCATCCAACGACTGCAGGAACCCATCTGCATCGTGATTTCCACGCAGATAGAAAAACAAGATCTCCGGGTGTCCGGTAATTGCAGACAGCACCGCGTTTCCAGTTGCCCGGTCAACCTTCTTCGTATCAAACAGATCTCCGGCGATGAGAATCCCATCGACCGATTGTTCTGCGGCGTAGTCCACCATACGCAGAAACGTATGCAGAATCTCGGTTCTCCGCTGCTTCTGCTTATCTCCATCCAGATGTGTAGACAGAGAGGAATTCAAATGAATATCCGCACAATGTATTAACTTCATCCGTTACCCCTTTCTGTCATTTCCTAAAATATCTCAAATCCTAACTGATTCTTCCATTTCAGCACG
>ERZ791716.1251-NODE-1251-length-12494-cov-1.819760_pt1 | contig 12494 bp, 5 predicted proteins | sample MGYA00510049_ERZ791716 | MGnify/ENA primary metagenome ERZ791716 (study PRJEB30046, sample SAMN00715135) | human gut metagenome | study: EMG produced TPA metagenomics assembly of the A metagenome-wide association study of gut microbiota in type 2... | reverse complement strand
TTACCCCCATGATATACAGAACGAATATTGTAACAAATGTTGTGAGTGATGTATATATTGTTCTGCTGAAGGTCTGGTTGATACTCAGGTTGACTATATCCTTGTATGTGGCCTTCTTAGGCTTCATAACACCTATATTCTCTCTTACACGGTCGAATATGATGATCGTCGCATTGATCGAGTAACCCACTATGGTAAGCAGACATGCGATACATGTGTTACCAACTGTAAGTCTCAGTATAATATACAGACAGAATACCATCGCAACATCGTGGAGAAGTGCGATAACTGCACTTGCACCAAACTTCACATCATGGAATCTGATAGCAATGTATATAAGCATCAGGATAGCTGCAAGGATGACTGAGAATATAGCGTTCTTGGACATCTCGCTGCTGACTGATCCACTTATTACGTTTGCCTCCTTGACATCTGCGCCAAGCTTGTCTGTGAGTGCGCTGCGCACCTTGGACATCTGTGAGTCATCTGTTCCGTCATCTGAAAGCTCAGGCATCTTGAACACGATCTCATTTGTACCTGATACTGTCTGTACTGATATTCCCGCTTCACCGATACCGGCTGCCTCTGCAATGACAGGAACTATATCTTTCTCAGCCTCGCTAAGTGAGTACTCTTTGTCAAAACCTACTGTAAGGCTTGTACCGCCTGCAAACTCAACACTGAAGTTAAGTGGTGAACCCTTTGACTTATTATTAACAGGCATCATACAGAAGCATGCGATGATCACAATGAGTGATCCGAGCATACAGAACTTACCTGCCTTCACGAAGTTTGTCTTCTTTGGCTCTCTTGCAACGCCGAAATACTTGGCATCTGTAACGCCGAGATTTACAAGCGCTGTGAGCAGTGACTGGCTGACTGCCAGAGCTGTGAATACTGAAAGAACAACACCGATAGCCAGTGTGATCGCAAATCCCTTGATAGTACCTGTTCCGAATATTCCAAGTACAAGAGCTGCTATAAGTGTTGTAACGTTACCATCTATGATGGCTGACAGGGCATTGTGGAAACCACCCTTTACAGCCTGCTTTACGGACTTGCCATCCGCCAGCTCCTCTTTGATACGCGTGAATATGATTACGTTGGCATCGACCGCCATACCTACTGACAGGATAACACCAGCTATACCAGGAAGTGTCAGTGTTACGTTGAACAGATTGAGTACCAGCAGATCAAGTATTGTGTAGAATGCCAGAGCAAATGATGCCACAAGACCTGGGATCCTAAATACTATGATCATGATAAGAAATACAAGTGCAATACCGATCGCACCTGCCTTAAGGCTTGTGCTGATGGCATCTGATCCAAGTGTAGCACCTACTATATTGGAACGAACCTGCTTAAGTGTAAGAGGAAGTGCTCCGATACGGATAGTAGTAGCAAGCTGCTCGGCCTCCTCGTAGCTTCCGATCTTGTTGATTTCTGCGCTTCCGCCTGTTATGGCTGACTGTACTGTTGGTGCACTTACGACCTTGTTGTCATATATAATGTATACTATATTCCCAACATTTGCCGCGGTAACATCAGCGAACTTCTGAGCTCCCTCATCGGTGAATGCAAGCTGTACCACATTGTCATTGCCGTTATCTGAGTCAATTCCGGCTGTGGCATTTTTGATGTCATCTCCTGTAAGAGCAGCCTCATACTCCTGTCCCTGTGACCACTTTGTATAATTGTCCGGATCAAGAAACTCAAGCTTTCCCTCAATATTCAGAGCATTAAGTATCTCATCTGCATTTGTTACACCCGGGATCTCTGCTGTGATCTTCTTGTCTCCATCTTCATAGACTGAGTACTCATTGGTGTAGGCCTCTACACGCTGCTCAATCTTATACTTGGTATCCTCGAGATCCTTGTCGCTGTAATCATCCTCCTGAATCTCGTAAGTTACACTCAGACCACCCTTAAGGTCAAGTCCAAGCTTGATGTACTCGACTTTACCTCTGTCTGCAACACCGAATATTGCTGTATATATAGCAACACCCAGTATAAGCAGAAAGGCAATGATGACGAGTACAGCGTTTCTCTTTGTCTTCTTCATCGTCTTCTCCTTTTACCCTTTTTATTCCTCTTCTGCCTCATCGGCCATAGCCGCCTTCAGCATGATTGCACATTCTATACGCTTCTTCTGAAGCTCACAACCTATGTCATATGCATCAAGTATATTGCCGTGGAACTTGTATGAGTTGGCCGCACAGCCACCGCTGCAATAGAATCTTGCAAAGCAGTCCTTACACTTATCCTTGGCATATACATTGCACAGCTTGAATTCATTGACTATATCCTGATTCTTGATTCCATCGAATACATTTCCTATACAGAAATCATCCTCACCAACAAACTGATGGCAAGGATAAAGGTCTCCCCAAGGAGTGACCGCCATGTACTCTGTACCTGAACCACAACCGGAAAGTCTCTTGGCTACGCAAGGTCCACCCTCAAGATCTATCATGAAGTGGAAGAAATTGAAGCCTCTTCCCTCCTTATGTCTCTTGATCATCTCCTTAGCCAGGATATCGTACTGCTCAAGCAGTACCGGTATATCCTCTTCCTTTATAGCATATGGCTCGTCCGGAAGGGATACAAAAGGCTCAACGGATATCTGGTCAAATCCCAGATCCGCCATATGAAGCACGTCCTGTGAGAAATCAAGGTTGTTATGAGTGTAAGTACCTCTTACGTAGTAGCTCTTGCCTGCTCTCTTCTTGGCAAATTCCTGGAACTTGGATAATATCACATCATAACTTCCCTTGCCATTCCTTGTAGGTCTCATGTAGTCGTGGACTTCCTTCCTTCCATCTATGCTGAGCACCACGTTCGCCATCTCTCTGTTGGCAAATTCCATGATCTCGTCATTCAGAAGCACTCCGTTGGTAGTAAGTGTGAATCTGAACTTCTTGTCATACTTCTCCTCAAGGCTTCTTCCGTATTCCACAGTCTTCTTGACTACATCCCAGTTCATAAGCGGCTCACCGCCGAAGAAATCCACCTCGAGATTTCTTCTTAAACCGGAATTCGCAACCAGAAAATCCAGGGATTTCTTTGCCACCTCAAGTGACATAAGCGCCCTGTCTCCCTTATATTCTCCCTCACCGGCAAAGCAGTATCTGCAGGCAAGGTTACAGTCATGGGCGATATGCAGACACAACGCCTTGACAACTGTCTTTCTCTTCTTGAAATCTATAATATAATCTTTGTATACGTCATCTGTAAATAATGTTCCGTCCTCTACCAGTTGGGCTACCTCGTCATAAGCCTCGGAAACATCTGCGCTGTCATACTGTGACAGTGCCTTTATAATCTGCTCTTTATCATTCTCCTCATATAAAGAAATAATATCATAGACAAGATCGTCTACGACATGTACAGAACCACTACAGACATCAAGCACTATATTATAACCATTGTTCTTGTACTGATGAACCATAATTCTCCTTCAATATATTCCATCGGATCTATCCGTGAAATTCTAATTCAAGGCGCCACACACGGCACCCTTATACACGCACTAAAGAGGACTGTCATCATAAACGACGGTCCCCTTTAGCTGATCAAATACAAACCTGTTACAAATTACTTGTTGTTAACATTCTCACAGCTCTGATTACCAACTGTGCATGATGTCTTACAAGCTGACTGGCATGATGTCTGGCACTCGCCACATCCACCCTTGACCATTGTATTCTTCATAGTCCTGTTTGTGAGTGTTTTAATTCTCTTCATTCTGGATACACCTCTCTTTTTATGTCATATACCGGGATTATAACACAAAGATATATAAAGTAAAAGTTTTTTTTAACTGAGCATAGCCCCCAGCATCCCGCCTGCAACGCACATAATACACTTGGTTATAACTGCTATTCCCTCTCTGTCGCCTGAACCTGTAAACAGCACCGACACGGTCAATGCGACCGATATGTAAGTCAGGCCATACACCATCCCCCACAGGAAACGCTTCTCCCTGACTTTTCTGCCCGTAACAAAGCCCCCGGCAAATGTGGCCACTATGTATATCACAACAACCAGTATACCGAGCACCTTATCGCTTATCCCCACTTTGTATACGACCACCGCCGTTATAAACAGCATGATTATCGTGAGCAGATAGGACAGGATCAATCCCTTTACAACTCCCATAAATTTCTGACTTGCAGACATACTACCACCATATTCTTTACTCTTTACATTATTATGATGTTCCTCCTCATTTTATTAATAAAAATACAGCCTGTTTACTCAAACAGGCTGCATATATCTTCTATATCATAAAAGGTTTTGTATGCACGCTCGCGCGTGATATCATTTGGTTTTATCAGATCCACCACCATGACCGTACATAGCCCTGCCCGGCTGGCAGATATGATACCATTCACAGAGTCCTCAACGGCCACCGCTTCGTCTGGGTTTACGCCCAGCTTCCCGCAGGCCTTCAAATATATATCAGGCTCCGGCTTTCCGTGGGTGATCTCGTCTCCGCATACCTTTTCATCGAAGTATCCGGCTATTCCAACGCTATCAAGTCTCTGCTGCGCCCTCGTCCTCGCAGTGGAGGTTGCAAGTGCTATCTTCACGCCGTGTTCTTTTAAGAATCTCAGCGTGTCCTCGACATGTGGCTTTATGTCTATTCCATACTTTTCCACATGTTCATCGAACAGATCCATTGTTCTCTGTCTGAACGCAAGATAATCAAAATCTTCGCCCATTATTTCCTTAAATACCCGGGCGTTGGAGGTCTTGTTGCCTCCAGCCACCCGGTCACATACATTTTCCATCTGTGCCTCAGGAATCCCTATGCTCATGCCGTTTTCCTTCCAGCACTTCCTGTATATCTTCTCCGTGTCTACCAACACGCCGTCCATATCAAATACAACTGCCCTGTACATAGCACTTTCTCCTACATTAAGCAGCGGCGTTTTTCTTTCTTCTTCTGCCAGCTATGATGATGAATGCAAGCAATGCAAGAAGCAGGATCGCTGCGATTATTATTATGATCAGCACAACCGGTGACATCTTTTCGCTGAGCTTGAAGGTGAATACCTCTCCGGTCTCTCTGTCATATGTTGTCGCTATATTACCGGCCTTATCCTGGGCTGTTACCTCAACCGTGTATGTATCATACTGATCTACCTGCATCTCATACTTGTTATCTGCCTGATAGCTTGCAGGATCTATGGTATTGCCATTTATAACGATGGATGTGATCTCGTCTTCCTCATTCTCAAGACCTATCGTCATGTTGAATGGCTCTCTGAGAGTCTCTCCATCCTCAACACCTGTTATGATGATTCGTGGTGCAGTACCATCATACGTATAATCAAATTCCTGTGTTGCCGTGTGTCCAACCTTGTCAGTTACTGTAAGTGTTATCTTGTGATATCCGTCTGTCATATCTGAGAAATCGATAAGATTTACTCCGTCTATCTTGGCGTCAACCGAGAAGTCTGAAGTATCACTTACATCCCACAGTGCTTCGTAGCCCTTGTCTCGTATATCAGCAAAATCTGATGCATTGAGAAGCAGTGTTCCGTCATCGCTTGCAATGCTCTTGCTCATGAATCCGGCAAGTGTCGATGTAGCCTTGAGCTCAGGTGGTGTGTTATCGACTGTGAATACCAGGCTGTAATCATCAGCCTTATTTCCCAGTTCATCCTGCGCTGTTATTGACACCTCGTATACACCATCCTCAGAGAATCTCTGGCTTCCTGTGCTGAGCTCTGAAGAATTGCTGTAATTTGTAAAGTATGATGATGACACATCCTTGCTGTCCTTCTTCACGGTTATCTTCACATCATCTGTCGAGAAGAATGACTCCTGAACGCTCAGTGACATATCAACATAGTTCGGTGCGGAAGAATCCATACTTCCTATTGGGTCGTAATTCTTTACTTCCTTGTTGTTCTTATCCACTGCGCTCACCTTTACAACAGGTGCCTTTGAGTCAACCTTGAAGGTCTTGGTCTGGCTGGCTGCCACATTTCCTGCAAGATCTCTTGCATTTGCTGTGATCGTGTACTCGCCATCCTCTGTAAAGTTGTAAGTTGCGGTATGTGGATTGCTTCCTGAGAAGCTGCTTGTTCCCAGCGTAGCGATATTCGATGCCGCTGTTCCGTCCGTCTTTCTGGTTATTGTCACGTTAAATGCATCTGCGGCAAGATTGTTGTTCTCATATGCAAATGAGAATGCCTCATCTATGCTGATGGTTGCATTTACCGCCGTTGTCTGTCTGTCGTTCATTCCTGAAATCGATATAACCGGTGCAGTCTTATCGATTCTGAACTTCACTGTTCTGGTCACAGCCTTGTTGCCCGCCTTATCCTCTGCGGACACGGTGACTGTGTAATCACCCTGGGCGTCAAATGTCACACCGCTGAGTACCTCTCTGACTGTGCTGACTCCATCGCCCTTTGTTCCCCAGGTAACATTCTTTCTGATATCTCTGTTCTCTACAACAGATCCACCCTCATTTGCTCTGACTACATGAATGGTGTACTTTCCACCTCTCATGTTATCTGTAAGTGTTACAGGGACTGTCACATCGCTGTTGTTTATAGTGTTGACATTTCCAAGCTGTATCTCAGGCTTGTGCTTGTCTATGTAGAAATGGGTTCCTGTTGTTCCTTCATTTCCACACTTGTCGGTAACGGTCATGGTGAGATCATACTCACCTTCCTTATCATATGTGTACTTCTTGCCCCATGTTCCGCCGTTACTCTTTATATAGAAGTATTGCGGATTCTCATCCACTGCTACATTTCCATCATTCTCTGTGATAATAGTGTTCTGAAGCGACTTGAACTGTTCCTCCACACCAACTCTGAATGATATTGAAGTCTTGAAGTAATTGTTATTATCCAGTCTGTACTCAGGATCATCGTCCACATACACAAGTGGCTCTGTGGTGTCGACGTAATAATTCTTTGTCTTGAGAGCACTTGTGCCCTCCTGAACACCGAACGCCTCGTCTGCTGCCGGCTTCAGTGCATTGCCGGAATTATCGGCTCCCTCAACTGTGAAATAATATACAGTTGCCTTGCCGCCCTTGGCTGTCATCTTATATGCTGCAGTGGTCTTGCCATCTGCTGTCTGGAACGGAACTGTGGTCTCTGACCAGTTTGAATCACTGTAGGTCTTGTAGTACACCTTAAGCGTCGCATTCTGTGTATCCATTCCATAATCGTCTTCTATGCCAAATGTAATAGTTCTGCTCCTGTTAAGGAATCTGCTGCTTCCACCGGACACAACTGATATCTCAGGGCTCTTCTTATCTATTACAAATGAAGTTGTTGCCTTACCCGACTCATTGCCAACCTCATCGACAGCAACGATCGTGATATTATAAAGTCCAGGCTCTCTGAATATTGTGGTCTTTTCTGCATTTGCAGTGTAATCCGCATCCAGCTCATACTTGCTTATGCTCTTGCCATCGCGTGTTCCTGTCACAACGAACTTCTCCACGAAGTAATTGTCAGTTCCCCTTGCTGTTATGGTCACATTGCTGTTATTCCAGTAATTTATCAGCTTTCCGCCGGCAGTTCCATCTATTGACACTGATGGCTTGACGGTATCAACTATCAGGTGTATCTCCTGACTGGCCTTGCTCTCGTTTCCTGCTCTGTCCTTCAGCTTAACAGTCATCGTGTACTCTGTATTTTCATCTGTTATGCCAAGGGCCTTTGCATCCAGTGTCTTTTCTATATCATTTCCTGATACATTAATGCTTCCTGTAATGTCCTGTGATCCGGCTGTGCTGCTTCTGCCTACTGTATATGTAACCTTGCCATTGCTGTCATCGTTATCGGAACCAGAGACCTTGATCTTCACGTCACTCTTTGATCTGTAATAGAATGTCGATCCTGATTTGTATTTCTGGTTTGCACACTCCAGCTTCACATTTGCCGGTGCAGTCTTATCATAGTAAACCTTTATGCTCTGTACTTCTTTGAACTTCGTGTCAGCATTGTTCGGATCGTGTATTCTCGCCATGAGTGAGATCTCGTACACACCCTCATCTGGAAGCTCGTAGGATATGTTGACCGTATTCTTGTCATATGCAGCGGCAACTGTACCCTTTACCTCAACTGCCTTATCCTTCTTTCCTGCAAATGATGTTCTGGTGATCACCAGCTTTGCGTCATCTGCTGCAAGCTGGAAGCCTGATACTGCACCCTCTACAGTCAGAGTATCATCATTCCTCCAGAATATAGCGCCGTTGTCAGCATCTGTACCGTTCGCAGATAACTTCTCTCCTGAAAGGCCATCCACATTGACATACACATATGTGTTCGTCTCTGTCTTATTTCCAGCCTCGTCAGTTACCACAACTGTCAGGACATAACTTCCTGAACCATCTATGCTTATCTCTTTTCCGCTCTGCAGGCCATTGTCACCTGTAGATGTTGAATACCAGTTCTTGACTGATGTATATGATCCATTTGCATCTGCCTTCTTGAGTGAAGCGACCGCCGATGCAACACCTGATGTGGCATCGCTGTACTTTATATTAAGAACAGCTTCCTTTGCGTCTGTGACCGTGTACTGCTGATCATTGTTTGTCCTGTCTGTTCCGGCGTTGTCCGTAACCTTTACAACAGGTGCTGTATTATCCACCTTGACTACAGTCTCTATCCTGCCATCTATTCCGGCGAAGTCCTTTGCCGCAAATGTGATGGTATGCTCTCCATCAGCCAGATATATGTCTGACTTTGTTGAATCCTGTACATCTCCACCGCTCACACGGACATCGCTGCTGTATGTGAACCTGTTTCCTTTTTCAAGGATCGTTTCCTTCTTGCCATCCACGCTGTATGACACGGTGTCTATGTAAGAATACTCTCCAGTTGCCTTCACTGTCAGCTTTGTGGATTTCACATAGCTTGTGGAACCGCCTGTAACTGTGAGTTCAGGCTTTCCTTCCTTTACAAATACAATGTCGCCATCCTCATCTGCGCCGACTGAGTTATTGCCAAACTCGTTCTCCTTGGCGTAAATGACAAGCTTCTTTGCATTGTCTGCATTGTCCTTCTTGAACCACTGTGCACTTATCTCGAATTCATATTCATATCCGCCGGACACAGCCTTTTTGCCTGTGCACTCCACTGCTGAAGCTGCACCCGTAAGCTTGTAGTACAGGCTCACGTCATCTATCTCAGTGTTATCACTGCCGGCTGTAACCTTCTTCACCTGTACAGTGAACTTATAAGCATCATCTACCTTGAGCTGAGGGAATCTGTAATCCACTCCGTTCTTCTGTATGATCTCAGGGGTAACACTTGTTATGACAGGAGCTTCGTTGAGCTTCTTGACGATAACACTGGTCTCCTCTGACTTGTTTCCTGCAACATCGACCGCTCTGAACTTGTATGTTCCACTCTTATCAGGTGCAACAAACTGGGATGTGCTCTCAGTCTTGCTCCAGGTCTTTCCATTGTCTGATGAATACTCCACATAGTCTATTCCTGTGGCATTTTCCTCTGCTGCATCTGTGGTATCCTTGGCGTCTATCACAAATGTTCTGTCGGCATCACTGCTTGTGAGGTTCAGGAGATAATAGCCATCGCTCACCTTGTTGTGAAGATTGTAGTTATCATCAGCCTCAACCGATATTGTAGGTGCCTGCTTATCCACGGCAACCTTTATGGTTCCAAGCAGCTCGAAATCACCGCTCTCATCAGTACCTGTATAATAGTAAATAGCTATCTTCTGTACTGCTGTGTCATTCTTCAGCTCATACACATTATCAAATGTGACAAGCTTTCCTGCTGCATCTGTGGCTGTAGCGATCTTATCGTCCGCTGTAGCTCCTTTGTAAACAGCCACTCCCAACTTGCTGCTGTCGATTCCGTCAACTTTGTCGGACTTGATCTTGAACTTTATTGCCTTGTCAAAATCCTTGAAGCCATACACCATATCCGCCTTATCGCCCTTTACAATGGCCGTTACATCTATGGTCTGTGTATCTTCCTCCTCCGCAAACAAATGAAAATGTGAATCGATCGCCACAAGAGTGAGTGTCATAACTACCGCCATCGTAAGCGCGATCAGTCGATGCAAAAGTGATTTATTCTGCATAACCTTTTTCATGTCCCTCTCCTCCTATATCTCTTCATCGGAATGTACTATAATTACATTCTTTATCATTCTTACCGAGCTCGCTGCGCGTCCTCCCTGAAGAACGGCTGTGGAATCATCTGCGTCATCGCTTCTAAGTACGTCCGTTGCTTCCTCGTCTGCGTCATCGCTTCTGAGTATGTCCGTTGCTTCCTCGTCTGCCTCGTCATTTCTGAGTACATCCGTTGCTTCCTCATCCGCATCTTCTCTGAGGATGTCTGTCGCCTCCTCAAAGCTGCTGCCATTGATGTCAAGATTCTCTTCGTCTTCCCTCAGAATATCTGTTGCCTCCTCGGCATCATCGCGGAGAATATCAGTTGCAGTCTCGCCTTCATCCTCCAGTCTCTTTTTCCCGAGATCAGCTATCGCTTTCTCGTAATTTGCCATTCCCTTCTCAGAATGTTTTTCGGCTGCAGTTGACTTTACATCCCTTACCGAAATTCTGGATGTATGGTTCTTGATCGCCTCCTGTTTGGAGGCACCGCCTCCCTGTACACTCTCATAGCCCTTCTCCTTGATCTCATCGATCTTCTTACGGGCTGTTGAGCCTGTGGCAATTCCCACCGCCTTCGGTATCTTTAACACAAAAAAAACAACCCCCCCGCCACAATAGCGAATACGATCGCAAGTGCCAGGCCGCCATATAACATTACATTATAAACTGTTGCCATAACCTTTCACTCCTCCCTTACTCGCTCGTTGACCTTGAACTGCCATTTACTATGCTCTTAACTGTCAGGTCATTGGATAACGACTGCCATCCCTGCTTAAGACCATTTGCAAGTGCCGGAACTTTGTTACCGTTCTCGTACACTTTCCTCACAGCCCTTGTGGCACTGGCATTCCATGCTGCCGAATCGCTTCCAAATTTATTCGAATATCTATCGACCAGATAACTCAGATGGCTTACGTACACGACCGCTGCGTTGTCATCGGTTCCAAGTGTAGTCTCAGCGTTGCCATATATTCTCTCTGCCTCATCATAGTAGCTGTCATCGCCGCTGTTCTCTGCCATCTTGATATAAGTCTCAGCCTCGTTCACCGAGTATTCTGAATATGCTTTCTTGGATGTCTCTGTCGCATTCTCGCCCTCTATATCCAGACTGTTCAGATAAAGCGCTGCACTGTTCGCCGCAGAGTTGTAATAATGTAACTGCTGGCCCGCATCATCCGCATTCTCGGCAAGTTCTGTATATACCGAGTACATAACTCCTGAATACTGGCCATTGTAGTATTTTACGCCTCTATCCGCCGGGAACTGGCTGTTCAGCACCTCTGCGTTGTCGTCCAGGTTCTTCATCGCCTCATCCATCAGCACCTCTATTCTGTTCGCAAGCTCCGGATCATTGGATATCTCGCCAAGATATATGTAAGCTATGTTGAGGTAATTGGTGTATTTGTCAGGATTGGTGTCATCTATGTTGTCACTGTTGTAATCCTGGAATGCAAATATATTTTCCTTGTTCGTATCAAAGCTTGCTGACTTGTTTATCTTACTGTCACATATCGCAGCGTAATACTTTGCCTGCTTTGCCTGATCCGGGAAGTTCTTGCTCTCATCAACCATATTGAAATATTTCTTGGCCGCACTGTAGTCCTTGACCTCGTCGTAATACAACATGGCTATCTTGAACTTTACGTCGTCCTTTATCTCGTCCTTGTTCTTAAGCGCAAGTCTTATTCCCTTTTCTGCCGCCGTCTCGGTGTTGGCCGAAGTGTTTCCATCGTCCTCTGTATAATAGTAAGCATATGTCTCCATATAGCCTATATAGGCATCCGATGCGGTTGGGTCTATGTCGACAGCCGCCTTATAGCACTCAAATGCCTTGTTGTAATCGCCCTCGTCGACTGCATCCCTCGCCTCGTTGACCTTGTTGTTGTAATCAAGATCCTTGAGCTGGCCTTTCTTTACTCCGCCTATCACAGCACAGCACGCTGAGAGTATCGATAATCCCGCAACCACTGAGAACGCTGCTATCTTATGCTTTGCCTTTGCCTTGTATGCATCGTCGAGCTCGTTGTAGTGATCCAGCGCATACAGCAGTTCTGAACAAGACTGATATCTGTCCTCAGGACTCGGCTGACAGCACGTCTGTATAATTCTCTCAAATCCTGATGAGAGCATCGGATTCCACTGTCTGATAGGCTTTATCTCGTAAGGAGGCTCACATGGATTCTTGCCGGTAACAAGGTGATAGAGCGTTGCTCCCAGATTGTAAATATCTGTTCTTGCATCCGTGTTGTAGATTCCATGTCCCTGCGCATCACCGAACTGCTCCGGTGCCGCATAGCCTCTTGTTCCAAGAGCCGTGGTATCCGCATTGTTCTCCACTATGTATTCCTTAGCCGTTCCAAAGTCGATAAGC
>ERZ791716.1240-NODE-1240-length-12576-cov-64.624020_pt1 | contig 12576 bp, 15 predicted proteins | sample MGYA00510049_ERZ791716 | MGnify/ENA primary metagenome ERZ791716 (study PRJEB30046, sample SAMN00715135) | human gut metagenome | study: EMG produced TPA metagenomics assembly of the A metagenome-wide association study of gut microbiota in type 2... | reverse complement strand
GTAAAATGGTAAAGTGGTAAAGTGTTGAAATAAGACTTGACAAAAAATCTTTTTGTGATATAATTATAAAAAAGGGGGTGATGTTGTGGAAATGGCAAGTATCCTTGAGACTATCTCAAGTGTTGGTTTTCCCATTGCCTGTTGTATTGCCATGTTTTTACAGCAGAACAAAATAACTGAAAATCACAAAAACGAAATGTCAGAAATGAAAAACGCTATCGACAATAACACGGTTGCGCTGACAAAATTAATCGAAAAATTAAATTAAAGAAAGGAATTATTTTGTTATGACACTTAAACAAATAAGCACGATACTTAATACTAGTATTGTACCCGCAATTATGGGAGCTGATTACACAGTCAATCCCGATTTATCAAATATCGTTGACTTTGGTACAAAAATCTCTGAAATGACCGCGGACCAGTTTAAAACCTATTTCAACGAATTTTGCGCAGCTGTAAGAACGGTATCCGATACAAGAGAGTACAGCCCCGAAGAATTACCGCTTTATGTTGACAGTGAGGAATACGGCGGTCTTGTCCAGTCTATAAAATCAGATTTTACCGAAACGAGAAACTCAAACCTTTACTCCCTTGTGGACGGTCAGACTTACAACGATGTAAATAAATACTTTGGTACGTCCTTTGACAATAAAATTTTTGAAAAGGACGTCACATGGGGTATGGCTAAATCAATACCAAACACGATGTGGAAGAAAGCATTTTTAAATGCGGAAGGAGTATCACAGCTTGTGGCACTCGTGGAAGTATGGTACAGAAACACCATTCGTCGAAACAGCTCCGCAATGGAGCACAATTTGATAAGCGGACTTATCATAAAAGGCAAGGATATAAACCTTGTTACAATGTATAATGATATGCTTACAACAGGAAAAATTGCGCAGTCGGCAAGTACAGGAAAAATCGGCGAAAGTGACGCAACGTGGACGAACGGCGAACAGGTCACAGTAACAAGCGACAATTGCATATACAATAAGTATTTTATGCAGTGGGCGAGTGAAACAATTGCAAATATAATCAAGGTTGCTCGTTTTGCGAACAAGAAGTACAATGACGGCACGGTATCAACATATACTACCGAAGGCGATAGTATTATGATATACAATACTATTTTTGCAAATCGTATGAAGGCATTGAATATTGCAGAACCGACAGGCGCAAAGATATATAATACACCGTTTTGGAATGCGCAGACTGACAGCCTTATACCTACAATCAAAAACAGCGCCCATGTTATATATACCGATGACGGAGTGGCAACTGGCAACAAAAGTAAGGACTATGTTATCGGCGTTTTATATGACAGGTGGGCAGTTGGTTATACCTTAACACCTATTGCTCCTCGTATGTCATATAATGCAGACGGCGATTTTTACACGCAGTTTACAGATTTTAACAATCGTTACTGGGTTGACACACGCAACACCGCTATTGTATTTACGCTTAATTAATTTCAAAATATACCCCGTAAATATTTGCGGGGTATAATATTATAAAGAAAGGGTGTTTTTGTGAAAGCAACTTTTTACAGTTCAAGTGCTGAAAAGAATAAACTTGATAAAACAGTTTATTTATCGGAAGAGCAAGAAGTTGATATTTTGTTGAAAGAAAACTGCGGAATGCTAACTCCAACATTAATTATTTCAGCAAATGTTTTAAATAAAAATTATGTTTACATACCTTTATTTACAAGGTATTACTTTATAACTAATATAACAAGATTAGACAATAATCGAGTTGAAATTATATGTAAATGCGACGTTTTAATGAGTTTTAAAGAGGATATTTTGAAACTTAAAGTTATTGCTACAAGGTCAACAGACAAGTATAATGCTTTTTTAAAAGATTCTTCCATTGCTTTACAAAATGATAATTTTATGATAACAAAAAAGATAAGCAATAATCTTTTTAAGAGTAATCTTTTAAACGTAAATGATTATACATATGCTTTAACAGTTATTAACAAAAAAGGAGTTGATTCTTAAATGGGTTTTTGGGCTGATGTTTTGACAGATAATGACAATAAATACCGAATGCGGCAAGATAAAACTAGTCAATTTTTTGCAAATATCAATAATGCTTATGAAATAATGCACAATAAAAATTTTGAAAGATGCTCCTCAGTTTTTCCTTGGAGATTTGGCGGTTTTACAAGATTTGATAACGGGTATACTTATATTGTAGATACTTTTGCAAGTACAATATATTTTGAAACAAATAATTATACTTATATTGTAGATAATACGGATTCGGGAGGTATAAGTGTAGTTCCTTTTGGACTGACTACTTTCTCTTTTGGTTCCAGCACTTTTAGTTCTCGCTTGATTTCCCAGAATGAGCATAAAATAGCTATTTGGGTTGAGATTGCAAAAATGTCAGATGTTGCACTCGCTTATCGTCAAAAGTGGTTATATCCACCTCAAGCTGTGCCCTCAGAAGTCGCTCCCGATATGGGAATAAACGGAAGTTACACATTGCTTGAAAACTCAGATATAGAAAATGATTTATACTGTGTTAAAAGCATACATTATTATATAAATGACAATGACGGTGAATATTCTGAAAGCAATCCTCGTAAAGAATATGTACCTAAAAAAAATTTTTATCCAAACATTATTATACCTTATGAAGTAAATAGTTACACAAAAGAAGATACCTTATGGAATAAAACATTCAGAATGTTTATACCTTTAGGAAATGTGTTAGGCATTTACCCCATAGGCGGTATGGGTAGAGTAACATCAACACCACAAAGACCGCAAGTTGCAAATTTTTATAATGGCACGGGTGCTTATTTGTTGGGATATAATATTTACTCATATATAGAGTGCAATGATAGTTTTGTAGATGCTCAAAAACTGTCTGATTTTTCGCAATATAATGCTTTCCATACAGTATATTTTACAAAATCGGAGATTGAAAAAATATTAAATGATTTTGGAGTACCTTGGAGTTTTGATATTAATGATATACAGTACAAAAATACTGTTGATTATCCCGATTACAATAAACCAGGTAAACCGACAAATCCCGTAAATCCCGATGGCGGTGACGGAGATAATTATTCCGACCCTATGTTACCAGTTGTTCCCAGTATATCCCCTTATGACTGCTATGCAACAACATATATATGCCGTAAATCGGATATAAATGCACTGTCCAATTATATGTGGAGCGATGATTTTATTACGCAAGTAAAAAAAATCTGGGAATCGCCTGGCGAACTTATAACTGCAAATGTATTTTTTCCATTAAATTTGGCAATAAATACCGCAGGAACAGCCGAACAAATAAAAATTGGAAATTGCAATGCGCCTGAGAACTGTACTGGAATTGCTATAGATTCGACGTACAGTCGGCGAATCTCTAGCGATGAATACACTGTAAATCCATATTTCGGAAATTTTCTTGATTATGAACCTTATAGTAAATATTATATATATTTACCATATATAGGTTTTCAACAGTTATCTGCAAGTGATATAGTAGGGGCAAAAATACATGTTGAATATGTGCTTGAATTGGAAACAGGAAATTGCACTGCTTATATATACAGCGGTGAACGATTGATAAGTCAAACAAATGGAGCGTGCGGCGCACAAATCGGGTTATCAAGTAGCAATAATATTATGAAAAATATATCATTGATTGGCGCAGGGTTTAAAACGGCAAGTGGAGTTGTGGAAACAAAACTTAACACAGCAGGAGCTATTCTCGGTTCAAATTCTTTTGGCGATATTCAAAAAGGCATAAATACAATATCCAGTGGAATAAATGATTTTATCAATGCTTTTCAAATGCAAACAATAAGCCCCAGCGATAAAGTAGTAGGATTAAATGGACTTTATGCACCGCAAGATTGTTATTTAATAGCTGTTCATCCTACACCGTCAGAAGCGAAAAATTTAAAAGAAATTTTTGGAAGAGCGGCTAGTTATGGAGGAACAGTTTCTGAACTCAGCGGATTTTTGCAATGTTCGGCGGTTGACGGCTATACAAGAGGTACGGACGACGAAAACAATGAAATTTTTGAATTATTGAGAGGTGGCATATATGTTTAATAATAGCATTTTTGGCGGAACATATGCAATAGATGATAATATAGATATATCAGTTATGCGTACAAGGCAGTATTTTGACTACTTAATAAAATATTGTTTTAATCGTTTTAAGTGGGAATTACCCGAAAGAAGCAGAATGCCGTATTTTTTACCCGAATACCTTTTATCAATATTCGGTCACTGCGCAATATTTTATTCTAAAGATATTCCCGACGAAATAGTTTTTGTAACTGGTGGTTTTACTGGCAAAATAAATAGTTGGGGAATGTATACGGGTTATATAGGAACGACCCCGAACGGCGAAACATATGAGGGAGTAATCGGAGAAAATTGCGTTGTTATCGGCAATAACTCACTTTACAGACCAGATAAACAGATAGTATGCCGATTTGCTCATCTGTTAAACGAGATAGACAAGTCTTTAGACTTAAACATTTACAATACTAGATTAACAAAGGGTTTTATCGCTGATAATGATAAAGACAAACTAGCAATTGAGAGCGCATATAAGGCAGTAGGTGACGGCAAACCATTTGTGGCAGTCGCTCCCACTCATAGACCAATGACAGACGTATTAGACGCAACGCAAGACGGGCTTTATACTCCATTTGATTTTACCACGGTAAAAGACGCAGATAAATTACAATATTTGTCAAGACTTTATGATGATATTATCGGTAGGTTTCTGTCAATGTATGGCATTGATACAGGCAATGTAAACAAGGGTTCGCAGATTTTGGAAAACGAGATTTCCCGACTTGCAGAAGCAAGTGCTGTGCAAGTTGAGGACGCTTTTCTTGCAAGGGACTATGGAATTGAACAGTACAAAAAAGTTTTTGGACGTGATGACATTAAATTAATTCGTTCTCCCCTTTATGGCTGTGATACAGCTATAGACGAGGAAAACGAAGAAATTAATAATGATTATCAAGAAGAAAGTGAGGTTACAAATGGCTAATTTACTTAATTATTCGGGTGAAAAAACTTTAATCAGTATCGGTGATATGCAAGTTAAAGATAGTTTAGGTTCAAAATTGCTCACAGTAACTCTGACGTTTGACGATAATTCCGTTTTTGCAAGTGGTAATGATTTGTGTATGTTTTTTGGTGACTATACTATGTCAACATATGTATATAATCAAGGAAGCATTTCTCCAGCCAGTGATTTTTTGTCAACATTACAAAGATACTGGGATATAAGAAAATCTGAATATGAAAAAATCAAAACTGCGATTACGGCAGAATATAATCCGATAAATAATTACAGTATGGAAGAAAAACACACAGGAACAGACACAACAGCAAGCAAAAACAGCGGAACGGACATAACAACAGACACGCATACAGGAATGGACACACTTGCAAAAACTGGTAACGTTGAAAACGCAAAAGGCACAACACAGACAAACACAGCAGGCATAACATTGAAAACAACGAATGCGGCGGCGGAAATTACTAGCGTTAATCAAGTATCTGCGTATGATAGCAACGATTTTGTAAATCACGATAAAAACACAACAGCGACCCCCGAAACAACACAGACCGTTGCAAACAGCGGAGCGGATACAATAGCTTACAGCGGCAAAGATACTACAACAAATAATTTAACAGATACTACAACATACAACAATACATTAACAAGTAATATAAAGTACGGTCATAATGTAGACAATACTACAACATATGATACTTTATTAACCCGTGTCGGTAACATAGGTGTTACCACCTCGCAACAGATGATTGAAAGTGAATATATTTTAAGATTAAAACATTCACTTATTGAATTATTCTTAACCGAATTTATAAGAAATTATTGCTTTTAAGAAAGGAAATGTATTATGTTTAAAAATCATGTTATAGGTGCAAAAGATGAGTTTATATCGGCTGATTATAAAGTAAGAAATCCCGAATATCCCACGCACAACGGTATTGACCTTGTAAGCTCCTCGGGGAAAGATTTGTCAATAATTGCCATTGAAGATGGCACTGTTGTAGCAGCAGTTGACGGAATTGCGGGTCACGATGAATATAACACTTGCGGAAATTTTGTAAAAATCCGCCACGCTGACGGCAAGTTTACTAGGTATCTGCATATGCTTAAGGATAGCGTTTGTGTAAAGGTCGGTGAAAAGGTCAAAAAGGGAGCAAAGCTCGGAATGATGGGTAATACTGGTTATAGCTTTGGAAAACATTTACATTTTGACGTGTCAGACGGAACAGTTTTTGAAGACCCTCTGCCCTATCTTAAGGGTGATAAAAATTTCAATGTTCCACATGGAACAAATTTTGCAAAGGGTGACAAGGTAATGCTAAACAACGGCGCAAAGTTTTCCGATGGTACAACCCCTTTTGATTATGTATATACAACAGTATATACTATACTAAATATAAGTAATGACAAAACAGAAGTTTTAATAGGCATAGACAATGCCCCGACAGGCTGGGTATATGCAAAGGACGTTACAAAAATAAATGATACTCACAGTGTTAAAGTTGGCGATACAATCAAAATAAATGGAAATATATGGGGTGTTGTAATCGGCATTAACGCAAGGGGCGATATTATAAAGGGTGAGAAGTTATGACGGATAAAGAATATAAAGAAGCAATAAAGTTATACAAATCATTGCACTGTCCATCTGATACTTTAAACATTATAGGTGATATTTTGCCGTATGAAAAAGCGTGGAATATGATTCTTTCCCCCCGCTCAAGGGGAAAGACAACAAACCTTATTTTATGGGGTATGTGCCTTAACGCCATCTGCGGTACACAGATACAGTATATACGCCAACGGGATAGTCAGTTAGTGCCTAAATTATGCGGTAAATTATGTGATGTCATAAATATGCCTAAATACAAATATATTGAGAAAATAACAAACGGTAGATATAATAATGTGTGGTATTATGGCAGAAAATGGTATTACCGATTAATTGACGAAAACGGCGAAGTGGTGGAAAAATCAGAAACCCCGTTTATGTCTTGTATCGCAGTAGACCAAAACCAAAACTTAAAATCGGTGTACAATGCACCTAACGGTGACTTTATAATATTTGACGAGTTTTTAACAAAAAATGGATATTTGCCAGATGAGTTTGTACTATTAAATGACTTGCTGAGTACAATAATCCGCCAACGTGATACAGCTAGTATATATCTTGTAGGTAACTTAATAGATAAATATAGCATATATTTTGACGAGTTATATTTAACAGATATTATACAAGAAATAACATGGGGCGAACACAGAAATATAAATTGCGGCGGTACTGAATTACATTTATTTACATTGCCGCTTGACATGACCGCAAAGCGACAGAAAGTAAACAAAAAATATTTTGGTTGGAACAACCAAATGCTGACAAGTATCACAGGCAATAAGGGTTTGTGGCAAATGAAACAATATCCAAAACCGCCAAAGGGGGATTTTGAAATTATTGATAAAGCGTATATATATAAAAACGGAAAGTATTGCGCCCGTGAAATTCGCAAGGACGAAACAAATCATTTATATATTATGATATATAGTGATACTTACGGTTATAATCCCGAGCGGCATATACTATACACGTTAAATAGCAAAGTCGGATACAATAAAAAAATCCGCTTTGGGCTTGGATTTACATACACTGACGATTGCGTAAAGCGTTTAATTTTGGCAAAAAGAATATTTTTTGCGGATAATTCTTGCGGTGCTTTTATCGACAGTTATATAAAGGATATATCAACTTATAAATAAATGTTCCACGTGGAACAAAAGAAAAGAGCGGTCATTTGCCGCTCTTTTCGTTTATCTTTATTATAATGTATGCACAGACTGTATATATTATACAAGTTAAAATAACTAACATTTAAGCATTTTCCTTTCGTAAATACAGTTTAAAAAAGCCTTTTCTACCGTCATAGTAAACGGTACGGAATATATGTAACAACCGCCTAAAGTGTGCATTTTTTCTCCGCCTATTATTGCAGTGCTCTCCCCGTGATAAGTATGCGCATTTTTGCCACTGACAAAAAATGACATTTCGGGCTTAAAATTGGCATACAGTGCTTCATCACCGTTTTTCTTCACATAATCCTTAATCGTTTTCTTCGGCATTCCCGCAATTACAGCTTTTGTTTTATCATCAACTGTATAAATGTATCGTTTCGCTCCCCACGTTTTAAATTTATCGTATGTTTCTTCAAGGCAAAACAAGCCCAAATCTTTATATATCTCAAAATCTAACTTTAATTCGTTGCAGATTTTTTTGTTCAAATTTAATGTATTTTCGTTATATTCGTTAAATATAGTATTACAGCCTTTTAATACTTTGATACTGTCAGTATCGCTATATAATGCTTTTTCTCTGCATTTGTATATATTACTTAATATTATATATCTGCAATAAGCAGTAATATAAATTCCCCAATATGGAGAAAGTATTTGATTCTTTATAACCTTTTCGTATGTATCCCCTTGTTCTTCAATCCATTCGCCTTTTTTAAAGGTAATTTCTTCTAAATTCAAACGTGAAACACACATTCCATAACAGGAATTTAACTTTCCTTTACTTTCAAAATAATTCTGTATCCAAAGTTCTGTATCTTCTTTGTTTTCTTTTAGAAACTTTTTGTTCTTATAAAATTCTGCAACCGAATTAATTAAGTAAAAAGGTAATTTCTTCTTTACGGCAGTTTTCATTCCTTGTACTTCCATTTTATCCCATTTGTAAAACATCTCATAAATCTTATAATCGAGCTCAGTTAGCATTACTGTTATTTCGGTCGCAAAAGCAAGCCGACCATTTTCAAACAAAGCATTTTTCATATTCATTATTTTGTGTTTACTTTCGATAACGTGATATTCTTTAGCTGTAATATTATAAAATGTATATATTGCTACCGTTGACACATTCTCGTTTCTTATTCTTTTATCCCACAATTTAATATCTTCCTCCACATATTCCGTCATTGGGAACTTGTATTGCAACATTATTGACGGATAAGCACTTATTAAATCGTAACTATCAATATTCTTCAAAATATCACCGCAAATTGCGGTTTGTGCATGTGTAAAACCTCCCCGAAATAACCATTTCATAACAAAATTATAAGACTTAATATCTTTAGGATATAATTTTGAAATATCTTTTTTTATATAATATATTTTATTGTAAGGTATTTGTTCTTTTATATATTGCCTCACAATGCCTGTTGACGTAAAAGGTATACGCTTGTTTTGCCTTGTATACTTGTTATGTATATAATTAGCATACTCAGACAGTATAACAACATCATTTATACAATATTGTAATTCTTTATCTGTTAATTTTGTTAAGTGATTTCTTTCGATTTTATAATCCAAATCACCAACCAACTTTTTTGTTTTACAAAAATTATCAGCCAAAACAGCAAGAGATACACCCGATAAAGCGGCGCTATCCCTAAAAATATAGCCGTTCGTCAACTGTACTTCTAACGGCTGATATTTTGCTTTCGCAAATACCTTTTTTAATAAACCTTTGTTTTCCAAATAAGGAAGTAAAAACGACATTTCAAAACCCAAATTGTGAACAAATATTATAATATTTGCACCTTTAAACATATTTGGCAGTTTCAAAAAATTAAGTAAATCAAAAAACTCTTCCCACGTTCTCCCAGTAATAACTACTCCGTTTATGCAAAATTGCCAAATATACATAAAAGCGGTTTTTGTTTCTGTGTGATTTGTTGTTTCAATATCAAATCCGCAACACAAATCATAACATTTGTAACCGTTTTTTCCTTTTCCTATTTGGTAAATATTTGGATATTCAAAGTTGTTTTTTATAACAACATTCCAACTTTTACCAACGTCACATATCTGCATTCAAAACGGCAGCCCCTTTTTGCCTTGCTTATAATCTGCAAGTTGTTTCATTGCGTCATCCCGCAATGCCTGTTGTCTTTTTTCAAATTCTTCGTCCATTTCTTCAATATAGTTTTTTTCTTCAAGTTCCGCTTGGTTTGCCGCTTTATCAATCCTTTTAACTATATCGTTAAGTTCAGATAACTCTTCTTTTTGTTTGCCTTTTCTTTTTTCGATAAATTCTTCCAAAATATTACTGTACTGGGGGTCATTTTGAACTCGGTACAAGATGTCAAGATTTGCTGTTAAATTATTCCATGCTTTAGCCCCTCTGTGTTCCTCCTCTATTTCTGCCTGTGTTACCTCTTTCAACGGCTTTTTTTCTCTTTCACTGATTTTCTTTTTATACTCTAATTTTATGTCGCCTTTTGTTTTTGCTTTTTGATTAACAAGGCTTTTCTTAAGGGCTGTCACCTTGCTTCGATTTTCAGCCGTGTTTGCAATAACAAACGTTCCTTGCGGCGCAGTTTTTGTTGTTTTAAAATCATAATTCACACCAGCAATATCAAACGCTTTTTTATATGCTGCTACTTCATTACTATCAAAACCCATATAATCTGCAACTTCTGCAAGTCGCTGATTGATTTTTTTTATGTATTTTTGCGATTCTTTTTGTGCATTCGTCATACAAATACCCTCTTTTAAAAATAAAGGGACGGCGCAAACCGTCCCTCAATGAAAGCAGATTACTTAATGTAAAGGGAAAGGAACGTTCTTCCGCTCTTACTTTCTCTGTGCAGTACTTCAATTTCCTGTTCGCCGAGTTCGTCAATCAGTTCAACGAGCTTGCTTATTGTGCTTAAAACTGTCGCCGATACAGAGCCGTAAACGCCCTCAGTAGTAAAGAGGTATGCGACCTCTTTTTCCTCTCCTGTTTCCGTGTCTATCACCGTATCGGTTGCAACACCTGTCACTGTTAAGTCTGTTGCCTTTTCAAGCGACATTGAGCTTGAGGACGCATTAAAAAGGTCTTTTGCTGTAAGATTTGCTGTTTTTGTCATGATAAACTCCAATTTGTTCCACGTGGAACAACCTACTATTTATCGGATAGTTCCGTATTTATACCCAGTCGGGTTGGTGTGCGGCTGATTAAAAGGTCAACCGCCAAGAACCTTATATAACATACTCAAATATTGCGCCTGTTAGTATATTGAGTATCTTTACTTCTTTTGTATACTCGCCGCTACTAAATCTTTCGGCAATTTTCATAGCCGAAGAAAAACAATCGGTGAAAGCGGGGATAACATTTCCGTTTTGCATTTCGCAAGTTACTAAATATCCGAGCTTTACGCTTTCTTTTTTGTTAGCCATTTTGTTTCATCTCCTTTTTTACTATTTCGTCAAACATTGCTTGTAACTCCTGTCATGTATCAATCTTTTGACAACGCTCTCAAAGCCACGCTTAGCCGTGTACTTGTTTGCATAATGCTTAATGACTTTATTGTCATTAATAATGTTGCCAACTGTTAATGTGCCGCTTATTGAGTTATACACACCTATGTAGTGTAATCTATACCAGACTGTTTCCATTTTGTTTTCCTCCTCTCGTTTCATTGTCTATATTATAACAGACTTTTGTGAAAACTATGTGAAAACTGTGTGAAAACTGTATGAAATTATTTAATCTCTTTTTAAGTCGGTCAAGCACCACTTGTCCATACCGTGCAATTGAACTCATCCTCAATGTCAAATGGCTTTTTCCAGTCGGCACTCTCCGCGTCCTTACCGTACTTGTACCATATAGTGTAATGCTTGCCGTCCTCGTCTATACCATTAAGGCATATCCAGTTATCAGGACAAGTACACTGCAAATGATTGATATGACTGCGGTAAGCGCAATACATATTGTTATCAGTAACAATTGTTTTTCTGCCAACCGTAAAAGTCACATTGCCGACCTTAACAATCATTCTACCAACCGTAAAGGTCATCTTGCCGTCTGTGTATCTTGCTGTCATTGTTGCGTTTTCCATTTTGTTTTCCTCCCGCCCTTATGGCTGTCTTATTACTTTGAGGTGTTCACCTCTCGTTTCATTGTCTATATTATACCGCCCTTTTGTGAAAACTGTGTGATAATTTCGTGAAAATTAGGTGAAATTTATTTTACCTCTTTTTTAATTCGGTCAAGCACCACTTGACCGTTTACACCTGTCATGCGCTCAAAGTAATCGGATTTTAAAAACCTTGCAACCTCAGAGCGCATTCGAGGGTAGTTGCGATAATCGTTCACTGCTTGACGGATTACTGCTATCCACAATTGCATATAGCCGCCGTTTGTTTGCACAACACTTTTTTTATATGGTTTAATTTTAATTACCTCCTTTCAGCCCCAAAGGGCTGTCTTATTGTTTTTGAGTTGTTACCTCTCGTTTCATTTTTAAATCTTAACAAATCTTCGGGAACAAAAACAACAGCGTCATAAATGCATGAGCCATATTCTGTTAAGCCGTTAAAATAAACTTTAATCATTGTATTTATTTCCTTTCGTGATGTGCCTTTCGGCGTTTCCTGTCTTTCATTATCTATATTATACCGCACCTGTGTGAAAACTGTGTGATAGTTTTGTGAAAACTATGTGAAATATTTACTTTACCGCTTTAG
>ERZ791716.1236-NODE-1236-length-12586-cov-2.197271_pt1 | contig 12586 bp, 10 predicted proteins | sample MGYA00510049_ERZ791716 | MGnify/ENA primary metagenome ERZ791716 (study PRJEB30046, sample SAMN00715135) | human gut metagenome | study: EMG produced TPA metagenomics assembly of the A metagenome-wide association study of gut microbiota in type 2... | reverse complement strand
TGTCGTTCCTGAAACCGTCTTATAGAAAACGGCATTGTACTCCGGTTTTTCGTTATAAACAGCCTCATACGCATCTGCCGTCATGTACAGGTAATGTCCCATATAATTTTCGCAGACAGCTTTGATCTTGACCTTGAGATCTCCTTTCTCTTCATCACGGATCGTAATCATGTCTCCTGCCTGTACTTCCAGTTCCTTCGCGATTTTTTCTGTCAAAACAACTTCTTTTTCATCCAGAGAATATCTTCTATCCGTCGTCCTTTCTTTCAAAGTCACAAACTCCGGGAATTGCTTTTTATCTTTCGGCACATCCAGATAGACATCGTGCCATTTACTTCCGTTTCCGATTGTAATCTGAGTCAGTATGCCTTCCATCGCATCGTCTACTTCTGTTTCTTTTCCAAGCATCTGCGCGACTTCACCTTTTTCTTTTTCCGAAGCGCCTTCCGCCATAATGACCGTTCCGTCATATCGCTGAATCTCGCCGTACTGAATATCGACAACCGCAAAGATCGAATCTTTCAAACCGAACCCTACGATCATCAGTCCCATACATCCTCCGATGCCGAAAATCGTCATAAAAAACCGTTTCTTATATCTGACAAGATTACGCACGCTTGCTTTCCAGGAAAAATTCAGCCGCTTCCACAAAAATGTAATCTTCTCAAAAACGACTCTCTGACCCTGCTTCGGCGTCGGCGGACGCATCAGTTGAGCCGCCTGTTCGCGCAGTTCCTTATAACATGCCAGTATCGTCGCCGCCAATGTACAAAACAGCGCCGTTCCCGCCGCTCCTATCCCGTACATCACATTATACGGTATGAGCAGTTCATTCATGTGTTTATACATTATCCCGTATGCATTGATGATAATATACGGAAATATCTTCTCCCCGGTAAAAATACCGGCCGCGCTTCCAAGAAGGGTCGCCAGAAACGCATATCCCAAATATTTCCCCGCTATCGAATGTCTCGCGTATCCAAGCGCTTTTAATGTTCCGATCTGAGTCCTCTGCTCTTCTACCATACGGGTCATCGTCGTAAGACTGATCAGTGCCGCCACTAGGAAAAATATCACCGGGAACACTTCGCCGATCGCTTTCATTCGGTCCGCATTATCACCGTATCCCGAATAATCCGGAAGGTCATTTCGGTCATAAATGTACCATTTCGGCTTTTCCAGTTCTGCAACTTCCGCTTTCGCATCAGCCAGCTCTGCCTGCGCTTCCGCTATCTTTTGCTCGCCTTCGGCGATCTCGGCGTTTGCCTCTGCTTCACCTGCATAATACTCTTCCCATCCGGAAGCAATCTCCTGCTCGCCGGATATGATCCCGGCTTCCGCGCCTGCGATCTGCTGCCTTGCCGCCTCAAGCTGTGCATACCCGTTATCAATCTGCCCTTGCGCATATTGAAGCTGAGCTCTCGTCTGATCGATCTGCGCCTGTGCCTCGACCACAGCTGCGTCTCCGATCTGGATCTGCATGCTCATCTGCTCCAACGCCGCAAGCGTTTCTTCGTCTGTCATTCCGCTTTCTTTCAAAGCCTCATACTGCGCTTTCACCGCATTTAATTGTTCAATCTGCTGATTCAACTGCACAATTCCCTGATCAAGCGCCGCTGTTCCGTTCTGAACTTCTGTCTGCTTCTGTGCCAAGGTCTGCTCTGTTGCGGCAACCTCCGCTTTGGAGTTCTCCAACTGCACTTTCCCACTATCGATCTGTGCCTGCGCGTTTTCCAGTTTCTGCCTTGCATCCGCCAGCTTTGCCGCCGCTTCCGCTTTCCCGTTTCCCAGCTTCGTCTGTGCATCTGTTACTTCGGCTTCCGCCTCCGCAATTTTCCCGTTCGCCTCATCGACAATTTCCGTATACCGGGCTTTTTGTCTCTGCTCCTTGATCTTCTCAATATTTTCTTTTGCTTTCGCGACCGTATCTTCATATTCCGAAGTAAATGCCGTCAATTCTTTTGCTCCTGCCGCCTGAATACAAATCTCTGTATAGACGTCCATTGCAAAGCTTTCTTCCTGTACATATACAAACGCCCGCACACTTCCGTTTCCGATTGTCGTACTGCCCCGCTGAAAAGCAATATACTCCGGACTGCTCACTGTACCTGTGATCCGAAACGTATCCGTTTTCAAAGAATCTGTAACCTCGGCATCCGTACCGCTTGAAAACGTGATCGTATCTCCGATCTTCAGTTTGCTTTTTTCCATGTAATCCACATCAACGACACATTCATTTTCCTTATTCGGAAGCCTGCCGTCCTCAAGCTGTATCTCATTCATCGTCGGAAGCATAGACATGACATGAACAACGATTTGATTATCACCGTCTGCCAAAAGAGCGTCCACAGAATACCGGCCTTCCACATGCCCGATCCCTTCTGCTTTTGAAGCCGCCTTTACGTCATCTTCCGTCAATCCCATCGTACTGATGATCCTAAGATCCATCATATTCTTATTATCAAAATACGCGTCTCCCGAATAACGCATATCCGGCTCCGAGGCACGTATTCCCGAAAAGAAGGCACATCCGATCGCAACGATGAAAAAGATGGAAAGGAAACGCCCGAGGCTGCGTCTGATCTCCATATAAAAATCTTTTCTCAGCGCACGTTTTTTCATTCACACCGCCTGCCATTTCCATTTCTTATTTTTATCCGAACTACCACTCGATCTCATCGATCGACATCGGGTTTTCATTTGTTTCCATATGAGACACCTGCCCGTTCTTAATATGAATCAATCTGTCTGCCATAGGTGCAAGAGCCTGATTATGGGTAATCACGATCACTGTCATCCCCCGTTCCCGGCACATGTTTTGTAAAAGCTTCAAAATTGCCTTTCCCGTATTATAATCAAGCGCTCCTGTCGGCTCATCTGCCAGGATCAGCCGCGGTTCTGTGATCAGCGCCCTTGCAACAGCGGCTCTTTGTTTCTGACCTCCGGAAATTTCATACGGATATTTTTCAAGAAGCGCCGAAATACCAAGTTCCTTTGCAATCGGCTGCAGCTTTGAATCCATATGCTTATAATTTTCACCTTTCAACACAAGAGGGAGCAAGATATTGTCCTTCACATTAAACGTATCCAACAAGTTAAATTCCTGAAAAACAAATCCAAGATTGTCGCGCCGAAACTGTGCGATATCTTTGTCTTTTATAGAAGACAACGGTTTGCCGTCAAGAAGGACTGTTCCTTCCGTCGGTTTATCCAAAGCCGCCATAATATTAAGAAGCGTCGTCTTACCTGAGCCGCTCTCTCCCATGATCGCCACATATTCTCCTTCTTCCACAGAAAAGTTTACACAGGATAATGCCTGCACCTGATTGCCGCCGAAACGCGGTCTGTATATTTTCTTCAAATTTTTGACATCTAAAACTGCCATTTCATACATCCTCCTCTTTTTTACTTGATAGTGAAAGTATAACAAAAGAGCCGGAATGCCAACATCGAATTTGGTGACATTCCGGCCCGCCTATGTGACAAATTTGTAAGGCATTTCCATGCAGCCTTTATTCAACTTCTAACGGATAGGACGACAGATCGATCGTAAAGCTGCTTCCCTTTCCTACAGTTGACTGCGCCGTCAGCTTATGTCCCAGCTTATCCGCCGCCGTCCGGCAAAGGTAAAGTCCTATTCCTGTAGATTTTTTATCCAGCCTTCCGTTATATCCGGTATAACCTTTTTCAAAAATACGGGGAAGATCTTCAGGTGAAATACCGATTCCCGTATCGCTGATACTAAGCTGCTTTTTCTCTCTGTCTACCGTGATCGTCACATTTCCGCTTACCGTATATTTTACTGCGTTCGACAAAAGCTGCTCAATAATAAACACAAGCCATTTTTCATCTGTGAGAACGCAGATATCCGTTCCTTCGTATATGACCCTAAGTTTCCTTCTGATCAACTGTCCCGCATACTTTCGGATCGCTTTTCGGATCATATCATCCAGAGGATATTCTTTGATCACAAGATCGGACGCACCTTCTCCTAAACGCACGTAACAAAGCGCCATTTCCACATACTGTTCTACCCGGAACAATTCTCCTGTAAGCTCTCTGTTGATCGGAGTATCTTCCTGTTGAAGCAAAACCCGCATCACTGCGATCGGAGCTTTGATCTGATGTACCCATGTCGCATAATAATCATTCATATCTTTTCTGGCTGCCTGCCATTCTTCCCTCTGCTTTCTGTACTCTTCTTCGGATCTAAGCAATATCTTCTGATATTCTCTTTCCGTCATACAGTCCGGTTTTGGCAGACTTTCCGATACGATACCGCCGGTCTCACTGATTTGAAAAAGACGTTTGTACTTTTTCTCCCGTCTCAGATACCCTAAAACGAAAAACAGAATCCCAAACACCGCGCTTAAAAGCACGGGATATACCGCCGCTTTAAGCTCCACTTCGTACAACGCAAAACAGAGTACGAAAGCGCCCCCGCTCAAAATAAACCAAATCCACATATAACGGCAGTCATACAGATAGCCTAAAAATCGTTTCATTCGCTCACCTGCCGTTCCTGTCTGATAATATAACCTTCTCCGACTTTTGTGGAAATAAAATCCGTAAGTCCCGCTTTGTCCAGTTTTCTGCGCAGTCTGGCGATATTGACCGTCAACGTATTTTCTTCAATATAATTATCCGTCTCCCACAGCCGGGTCATCAAAGTATCTCTGCTTACGAGACGGCCTTTATTTTCCATCAGTGTCTGAAGAATACGAAATTCATTTTTCGTAAGATCGATCTTCTCCCCATTATAAGTAAGCGACGCGTCATTCAAGTTCAGTATTGCTCCCTGATGCTCAAGAACCGGTACTTTTCCGGACAGGTCGTATGTTCTGCGAAGTACCGCCTGGACCTTCGCCGTCAGCACACTGAGATCGAACGGCTTCGGAACAAAATCATCTCCTCCCATATTCACAGCCATGATAATGTTCATATTATCAGCCGCCGAAGAAATAAAAATTACCGGTACGTTCGATATTTTCCTAATCTCGCTGCACCAGTGGTACCCGTTGTAAAATGGCAGAGTAATGTCCATAAGAACAAGATGCGGGTCAAATTCCGCAAAAGTTTCAAGTACGTTTTTAAAATCCTGAACGTACTGCGCGTCGTTTCCCCACATCTTCATCTCTTTTTGGATTGCCTGCGCCATTGTCAAATCGTCTTCAATAATCAGTATTTTATACATGCCGCCGCTCCCTTTATTCGTCTTTTTTCAGTCAAGGATCTTCATCATCAGATCTCCGTCTCCGCTTGTCGTAAATCCTGTTTTCTCATAAAATCCCGCCATCAGTTCCTTGTACTGCGCCGGACCTGTATAACCAAGCGGAGCAAGATCATAACCTGTCGGAGCATAGATTAAAGTAATCCCTTTTTTGCCAAGCTCTGTCACGATCTCATTCATACATGCCGTTCCATAGCCTTTCCCACGCAGTCCGAAATCTGTCAGGTAAAATTCAATGACTCTTACTTTCGTCCTGTTTTCCATCACGTATTCCATATGAAATACGGACAATCCTTTCTCGTACACGTCGACCGTTTTCGGCATATATTTAAACTCCAATATATGTCCGCTCTTATCTGTAAGATCGACTGCCCTGAAATATTCTTTTCTCAAATACACTACTAATTCTTCCATTTACTCTCTCTTTCTTCGTGCCACCTGAAGCTGCACATTCACTCCGAGAGGATTCAGCACAACGCCTTTTACATCTTCCATCAGCAATTCTGCGATCTTTTCCCCCGGAACAACTGCCGATCTGACCGGTCTTCCTTTCGTGAACTTCTGAAATTCCAGCACATCCGTAAAAACAGGCTGATACAGCGAACCGTCTTTTTGCTTCAGTATCGGAATCTGACCGTTCTCTTCAACAGGAATCAAAAACGTTCCCTTTCCGTAATGAGCCAAAAGTTCTTCCTGAAGTTCTTTTAATTCTTCCGTCATCTGCGGCTGCTCCTGTTTTCTAAGTTCCTGCATAAAATAAGCCGCCGTCAGATGGAGCGCCGGGTTTTCCACGATCTGCTTTCCTTCCGGAAGTTCCTTCGGTATATTTCTCGTTACCAGATCTGAAAGCTGAACTGTAATTTCCATATCTGTTCCGCTGTTGACCGCCAGTGCGTTTACTCCCATTATATAAAGACTTGTGAAAAAAGGAAGCAGCTGCTCTTTCGCAAGCTTTGCCACAGCGCTTACATATTTTTCATCAAGAAGCTTACGCGCCTTGTCTTTTGCATCTTCCATCTGATAATAAAGGAAGATCTCATCGTCAAATGTCTCCTCGTCACATTTTACAAACGGCATCTTTGTCGCTGCCGACATAATAACATATAATTCACCCGGATTGCGCAGAGCCGCCAATATCTCCTGTTTTGTCACTTTTGTTTCTTTCTCGCTCATTTTCAGCTTTTCCTTTCCTGTCTTCTCTCACCTTTGTCTGTCCTGATGCATTTTGAGTGTCTGTCAATAATAATACACTATCTCTTTGATTTTATCAATTCTAACAAATATGGAACAAAAATAATGCATCCGATGATCGCTGCGGCGATCGCCGATACAAGAACCGCCCCTGCCGCTGTATCTTTCGCGATCTTCGCCAATGGTTTTTTCTCCTTAGTCACAAGATCTACCACCGCTTCCAACGCCGTATTCACAAGCTCCAGCGACAGGATCAGACCAAACAACAGCAAACAGATGCACCACTCGACAGGTTTAATATGAAGAAAAGTTCCGGCAACGGTTACCGCAATCACTGCCAGACAGTGGATCTTCATATTTCTTTCTTTACGGATTCCGGTCCGGATTCCTTCAAAAGCATACCCAAAACTTTTATTCAGAGGATTTTTTCTGTTGTTTTCGTTTCTGTTTTTTTCCATTACTTTGTACCTGATTTTATTTTCTCGAAAAAATATGTTTGATAAATACGTATAGTACGATCAAAAACGCAAGAATATATCCGATCGCCCCAAGCGCCGGAATGCCGAGTATTTTCGGACTCATATCTGTCGTACAGATAATACTTGAACTGATCAGAAGCGCCATGACCCACAAACCCATAACAATGTTTCTTACAAGTCTGCGCAGCAGAAAGGCAAGATCATCCGATGCCCGCAGATCAAGATTCACCTTTGCCTGTCCTTTTAAATATCCCGCCATCATATCAGACACCATCGACGGGATATCCAACGCCTTTCGCATCGATTTCACTGCGCTTTTTCCGCTGCTTTTCAATTCTTTTTTCCAGTCAAAATTACGGAAAAAATCTCCCGAAATACGGGCGGCGGCAATTTCCGCCATATTAATATCAGGCGCGATCGCTGCCAGAACTCCTTCCATATGGGTCAGGCCTCTCGCCAAAAGCGTCAGCCCGTGAGGCATTCTGATCTTATTGACTTTCATCACATCCATCAGATCAACCGTAACTTCCCCGACATTGATCTTGCCCATATCTTCATGACCGTACTTCAACATCAGTCCTTCGATACCTTCGTATAATTTTCTCTGATCCGGACGCTCTTTAAATTCTCCCAGACCGAGCACTGCCTGCCGGATCAAACCGATATCGTTTAAAGCGATCCCTTCGATTGCCTTGCCAAGCATCTCTCTGTCACGCTCCGTAAGCCGCCCCATCATTCCCATATCGATCCATACGATCTTGCCGTCTCGTATCTTTACATTTCCCGAATGAGGATCTGCATGAAAAAATCCGTCGTCCATCACCTGTTTAATGTAGTTATCGACAAGTTTGCTGCCGATCTCCTTAAGGTCATATCCCTCTTCCTTCAGCCGCTCCTTATCGTCTACCGCACATCCATCGATGTATTCCATAACAAGTACATGGACAGTCGTATACTGCTGATATAATTTCGGTGTTCCGACAAAATGAACGTCTTTGTTTCTCCTTGCGAATTCTTCCATATTAGATGCTTCTGTAAGAAAGTTCATCTCGTCTCTCGTCACAGTCCACAATTCGTCTAAAACGAGATCAAAATCAGCCATATTTTTCAAACTGACAGGCGGCATTAATTTGATCGCTTTGCGAAGAAGCTCGATATCCCTTGCCATCTTTTCATAAATTCCCCTGCGCTGGACTTTTACGACAACTTCTTCTCCGCTTTTTAACGTGGCGCGATGCACCTGCGCGATCGACGCCGCCCCCTGACAAGATTCATCTATATGGGAGAAAACTCTTCTCCACGACCGCCCGTAAGATTCTTCTATGACCGATAAAACTTCCTCAAACGGCATCGGTTTTACATCTGAACAAAGCTGCATCAGCTCATCGCAATAACGCTTCGGTAAAATATCAGAATGCATCGCCATGATCTGACCGAGTTTAATAAATGTCGGTCCGAGATCTTCTATGATTTCCCGAAGCTTTAAAGGCGTCACTCCCTTTGTAATACTATGTTTGCGGAGCACAGCCACAATTTCCTTCAGCCTTGAATTATATTCCATCGGTTCTATACTGCTCATAATTATGCTTCATCCGGCGCAGTTTCGCTCGCTTCTTCTTTTTTCAGGATCTGCTCTTTCAAAGCGGCAATCTGCTCCGGCGTCATCTTATCAAGAAGATCCGAAAGTTCCTCTGCCGATGCCGGTTTCAGCGCATTCACCTTCTCTTTTACTGTCTTTTTCACATTGTGCTTTAACTCTTCATTCAGCACTTTTCCCTGCTCTACTGTCAGTTCTCCCTTTTCTACCATTTCATCAAGAAGATCTTTTGACTTTTCGGCAGTAACGGCAACTGCTCCGATCCCTGCCAGAAAGATCTTTTTCAAATTATCACTGAGTTTATCCATAATCGCCTTCAGCTCCTTTCAGCCGGCCTACATTTCGTACGCCTCTGTGCTTTGATACTACGTTTATTGTTCTGCCTTACTCTATCTTTTTATTCTTCTTATTATTCTTATTATTCTGTTGTTTTATCAGACTCGCCCGAACCGTATTTCTCTTTATAGCGGTCGATGCATTCTTCGATGATCTTTACTGCGCCAAGCGCGCCTTCAAACTCGTCCACCGCCGTTCTCTTACCTTCCAGATCTTTGTATACGGTAAAGAAATGTTTGATCTCTTCAAAAATATGTTTTGGAAGCTCGGAAATATCCGTATACGCCTCATATGTAGGATCTGCCCACGGAATCGCTATGATCTTCTCATCTCCCGCTCCTCCGTCTGTCATCTTCATAACGCCGATCGGATAACATCTTACAAGAGTCAAGGGCTCAAGCGGCTCTGAACACATCACGAGCACATCGAGCGGATCGCCGTCGTCTCCGAGGGTTCTCGGGATAAATCCGTAATTCATCGGATAATGCGTTGACGTATACAAGATTCGGTCAAGGATGATATACCCTGTTTCTTTATCTAATTCGTATTTTTTCTTGCTTCCTTTTGAAATCTCGATCACCGAGATAAAATCTGTCGGAAAAATCCTTTCCTCACTGATATCATGCCATATACTTCCCATACTAACCTCCTCACTATTCCCGCATATCAGACGCGCCGTGTTCTTACAGATCCTGTCCGGCTATTTGCTCTGCGGAAACGTCCTGTTTAAATTCATAATATGATTTTACCTCTTTCCGTTGATTCCGTCCAGTATTATATCTCCGTCTTGATAGCGAATCTGAAACAATTCTTCTTTTTCCCCTATCTCTTCCCTTCTTAAATAAACATGAAAGCGAACCAAATCAATATCTTCTCCTAAATCTACCGAAAACTTCGTTGTGCGAAATGAGTTTTCTTCGTATTTTTGAACAACTTTTTCCGCAAATGCTTCTGTATCTTTGATTGCATCACAATTCGCCGCAACGGTCAGATCATACACATTATTTTCACATCGGCTCGCCACAACATCCGGTTCGTTCCCCTCCTGCATCTGCGCGTGACGCATCACCCATATCACAATACACAAAACTGCCGCCGCGCAAAAAATCAACGCCGGAATTTTTCCTGCCGTACCCCTGCATCTTCTCTGATCTCTTTTTCGCTTCACTTTGCATCACCTGTCTTTTTCGTCAATATTTGTATCACTTTTACAACCGATTATATAATCTGTTTTTGCCGGAATCAAGAAAATCGGTTGAAAATATGAGACATTTTTATAACAGATGATTTTCACATATAAAAAAGACACCCCACTTCCTGTGAGATGTCTTCTCTTCTATTCTATTCCATTTCTCTGTACTGCTGTGCGATATTCAATGCGTGATCGCCCATTCTTTCAAAATCTGTCAGTATTTCAGAAAAGACGATACCGCTTTGCGGCTTACATTTTCCTTTTTTCAGACGCTGCATCTGCTTTTTAAAATACTTATCCCGCATATCGTCCGTTTTCTGCTCTATGATAACTGCCTGACTTAGTATCCGTTCTACATTTTCGGAAGTTACTTCTTTCAGATTATCAAGCGCCGCAATACACTGCGCTTTCATCTCATTGAGTTCTTCTTTAACCGTATCCGAAAAATCAATCTCCCATTTTCTCATATCGTCGCCATATTCCGCAAGATTGACAGCATGATCTCCGATCCGTTCCAGATTGCTTATAATCGCATAATATCCGTTGATCTTTCTCGAATCTGACATATTCATCTCGCTTGCCATAAGTGAAACGATATATTCGGATATGCCTTTATTGAGGAAATCAATATATTCTTCTCTCTCAGACACTTTTTTGCGAAGTTTCTCATCATATTGAACAAGCGAGTCAAACGAGTCGCTTATATTTTTCGCCACCATATCTCTCATTCTGTTAACTTCATCACGAACCTGTGACACTGCCACCGCGCTGTGTCCGATCGCATAGGAAGATTCAAACGGACGGATATATTTCAGGCGAAGGTCTTCATCGTCTGCCTTTTTGCTGTCCGGAAGAATGCGAACCGCTATATTCGCCATATGTGTTCCAAACGGAAGAAGCAGCAGTGTCGTCACGATATTAAAGACTGTATGGGCATTTGCGATCTGCGCCACCGGATCTCCGGGCGTCATCGCTTCGATCCATGTCACATACGGCGTCACAAGACAGATCACCGTAAATAATACCGCGCCGATTATATTAAATAACAGATGGATAACCGTCGTACGCTTTGCATTTACCTTCATTCCGATCGATGCCAAAACTGCCGTGATACATGTTCCGATGTTTTGTCCGAACAAAACGAACACCGCGCTTGAGAGCGGGATCATACCGGTAGACGCAAGCGCCTGCAAAATACCGACCGATGCAGAAGATGACTGGATCACTGCCGTAAAAAGCGCGCCTACCAAAATACCGAGAAGCGGATTGTCGAACTTCGTCATCAGACTGATAAACGCTTCCGACTCTTTCAAAGGCGACATTGCCGCCCCCATCATATCCATTCCCATAAAAAGAATACCAAGTCCGGCAAAAATACTGCTGATATGATGTACCTTTTCACTTTTGATAAACATGATCGCTCCTACGCCTGCGATCGCAAAAAGCGGAGCGATCGCTCCGATATCAAGAGCAATGAGCTGACCTGTAATCGTCGTTCCGATATTGGCTCCCATGATCACCCATACCGCCTGTTTTAATGTCATCAATCCTGAATTTACAAACCCTACTACCATGACCGTCGTTGCAGAAGACGACTGAATGACCGCTGTGATGGCTGCTCCGACAAGCACACCTTTTATACGGTTCGATGTCAGTTTTTCAAGGATCGACTTCATCCGGTTGCCGGCTGCTGCTTCCAATCCCGTGCTCATCATCTGCATTCCGTATAAAAACAATGCAAGACCGCCGAGCAAAGCAAGTACGTCTGTTATTCCCATTCCATTTTTCTCCTTTTGTAAATCGTCTTATTTTTTCTATATTCTGTTTTTCTTTATACACACGTCTGCTTCGACGCGCTTTTTTAAATTAACATCCGCCAACCGGTATGTCAATTCCATTTTACCCTTTCCCTACATTTTCCTAACACTTTCTTAACGCTGCCTTAACAGACCGCTCATTGCCGATAATATAAAGCTGCGCGGTGAGGACGATCCGGAATCGCTTCAACGCACAGCCTTGACAAAATGCTTTTTAGGTTTTTATTCCACACTTTTCAGTGATTCGACCATATTGATCTTTTTAAGTTTAAAATACATCGCTCCGTTTACGATCATAGAGAACGCAACCGTCAAAAGAAAACTGTATACAAAACTGCTCATATCGATATTTCTGCCAAACATAACCGTATCTATCTCGACAGTGACAATGATAAAGCGATGAAGTATCTTTCCGAGAGCGACGCCGAAAAGAGCGCCTAAAACCGTAAGTACGATATTTTCCCGATATACATACGCCGAAACTTCATTCGGATAAAATCCTAAAACTTTCAGCGTTGCCAGTTCTCTCTTTCGCTCTGTAATATTAATGTTGTTCAGATTATACAAAACGACAAATGCCAGCATTCCTGCCGATATTGTCAGAACAACGATCACAATGTCAAGCGCTCCCAACATATCGTCTACCTGTTGTTTCAAATCAGTCGTATAGCTCACACTCAACGCTCCCGGAAGCTGAAGAATATCTTCGCCGACACTTTGCGCTTCTTTTGTCGTTCCTGAAGA
>ERZ791716.1231-NODE-1231-length-12604-cov-4.331421_pt1 | contig 12604 bp, 22 predicted proteins | sample MGYA00510049_ERZ791716 | MGnify/ENA primary metagenome ERZ791716 (study PRJEB30046, sample SAMN00715135) | human gut metagenome | study: EMG produced TPA metagenomics assembly of the A metagenome-wide association study of gut microbiota in type 2... | reverse complement strand
GAATGACATCGACTTCATAGGTATTCGTGGACGTGTTGTTGTTTACATATTCCACGTCCGTAATGAACGCATAGAATTTCTTTACGTTACCGGCGGAATCCTTGAAGTTCGTATTCTGGAAAATCAGGTAATTGCAATCGTATAAATTCTCGACAGCCAATTCAACCTGAATCCTTCCCGCCCCGTATCTTTGGTAACTGTAATCGTTTAGCGTGTACTTGATCCATTTGCTGAACGTTGTGAACTGATCCGCCTTGCTTCCGAAATACATTGTATTCTTGTAGTCCGGTTCACACGGGCAATCCTTGATAATATAAATCGTGGTATTCGGCACGACATATTCAGACATTGTGTCACCACCTTTATAATGAGTGGAGGGGCAATGCCCCTCCGTTTACTGCTTTACGAGCGTCAGCTTGCTGTCGAGCACGACCGTGTTGTCAAGGCCGTTAGCCAGCTTGTATGTTGCGCCTGCCATCGTGGCAACCACGTCATACTTATAGTTTGCAGTCTGCGCGGACCGCGGCAAGATAATCGCACCGTAAGGATGCACGGCAACCAGCGCCTTAGTCATCTGCTCCGTCTGCACCAGCTGGAAATTCGATGCCTGCAGGCTTGCCGGATCGGCGCCAGTCAGCGTGTACACCCTGTTACCAGCCGTATCCGTCGAGTATCCGGTAACCGTCAGAACGACATTCGCCGGGGCGGAAATCGTCGCGCCATCGTCAACGAACGCGACGGCGTTGCTGAACGGGGAGCTGGAGACGATCTCCCATCGGTTGTAGAAATAGTTGTTGTACAGGCCGCTGCCAACGTAAGCCTCAGACATCTCATTCAGCGTGTCGTAAATCTGGAACCATTCCGCATCGACGAGAATCGCCTTTACGTCAACCATCAGACCGAGTTCTGCAGCGGTAACTTCCTCGATGTTGGTACCAGCCGCGCGGATATCAGCAAAGCGGTCGTTGTCGAACGTGGTGAAATCGTCGATGAGAACGAGCCTGCCGAGGAAATCAGCCTTTTCCATGTGGAACGCCGCCGCAAGAACTTCGACGTCGAACTTCGCGTTATACTGCGCATCCATGAAAATGTACTGATCTTCACGCGGAGTGACGGTCGTCACACCCGCCGCATTGTAGTCGTTTTTCATGAACGTCAGCATATTGGACGTGCCACGGAACGCGGTTGCTGCGTTCTTAGAATCAGCCGCGTCGAACGCGACGGGCTTCATCTTGCCGTGCGACACTGCCTTGATGAGCAGGTATTTGACGAGCAGGAAATCGTCATATTCGGCGGCCCGGATAACGCTGTCGATGATTCTGGAAATCAGGTCTTCAACGCCGGAAATCGATGTGAACGCCTGCCGGAGGTCTTCCCGCTGGACGGTAACAGGATACTGCACCTTCCAGTTGATTAGGTGGAACGCGGAACGAACGTCCGGGATCGTGCGCTTGAGTTCGCGGGAAGCAGCCTTTTCAGGGGAGAAGTCACGCGCTTTTGCGATCTGCACGAACACTTCTTCTACCGTCTCGCCGGTTTCAAGGAAGCCCTTCTTGAACATCCGGTACGGGTTGTTGAACGTGGCGGATCGGATTCGGACAAGAGCGATCTGATTGACAAGGGCGCTCAGGAATTCGTTGGCAAGATTCGGGTAGCCAAAGAAGACATCACCAACCTGTCGGACGTCATAGTTGGTTGCAACTTCAGGCACCTGATCCTGATACTGCGCGGACGCATTCGCGCGAATGGTATTCAGAATATCAATCGTGGAAGCGTTCAGGGTGGACACTGCGATTTTTCTAGGCATTAAATCATTCCTTTCATAAAATCATAAAATTATTCAGTCTTGAACAAGTCCGCGTAAGTCCTGTGTTTCGGTTCCGGGTCAGGGTCCGGCTCCGGGTCAGGCTTATCAGGCGGATTGTAAAAGGCGTCTCTGTATTTCTGTCTCCATTTCTTATCGTTGTCTGCAAGCTGCTGCTTGTAGTCAACATTCTCAGCGCCTGCATCAAGAGTGTCGGAGACATCTTGCAGAAATGCAAGCGTATCGTCGGAAGTATCATCATTCGGAATGAATTTCTTCAAGCCGTCAAGAACTTCCTGCTTTGTTTTGATTGCCACAGTGTTACCTCCTCATGTCCAAGCATTCATGGACATCCAGATTTTCAGTTTTCGGGTCGTCGGTGTAGGCGTGGGAGGATGCCCCGTGAAATATTCGTACCAGTAAGCGGCGTTGTCGCAGCGGTACCGATATGAACTCGCGGCGGCCCAGTCAGCGGGTTTTTCGTAGCACAACTCAAATGCGCCTGTAAGGTTATCAAGCGTAATTTGGCTACCACCCACATAGCCCAGTTTGAACTGTTCGAATGTGATATAGTAGAAATTGCGGATATCAACTCCTATTTCAGTGAAATTATCATTGTAATAGTCGAAAAGCCCGTGGGACCAATTCTGCGGAATCGTGTCCCGCATATAGGCTGTCTGAGCTGCGCCGTCCAGTGGACTGCCGGGACGATCTGCGAAATTAGGCTTATACCCGTCCGCTGCGTATTTGGTTGAGTTGGTGCTGTTAATGTAGGTATTTGGCGGAGTAAAGCCGGGAATGCCGTAGCCATGTTTATACGACGTTGCCCACTCAGAGAACTGTGCTACCGTCGGGATATTATCACCCTCCCAACGCCAAGGGTTCAACCCCGATTCACCAGCGCCATTTCCAAGCATAGCAGCGATAGCCCCGATAGACCAACCAGCCGCCGCCATAATGTTCGCCATCTCTGTGGCGTTTTCCAGCCCTTCAGTGCTTGTGCGGGAATAAGCCCCCGTGGCTTTCGCATGCCATGCCAAGTCTTTTCACCACCTTTCTTTACTGAGTTGTTTTCACAACAAAGGCCGGGTAGCCTGCCGCGATTAGCTTTTCTTTCATAGCCTCCGCATAATCGCGATTTTTGAATGCCCCGACCTGCACGCGGTAAATTTGAGGCTCCGCGTGGGTATCTTCCGCTTTGTACTGCACACCAAAGCAGTCACACACGCCTCTTGCAATGGCGTCCGCAATCACGTCAAGATTGTTGATAATCCAATTTGCTACCATAGGCACGTCGTGGAAGTCGACCTCGACATAAACCGTAGGCGCGTTCGGCGCGTGGATTTCGTATAGTTGCGGCTGCGCGGAAATGTTGGAGCTAGTGCCGGGAGTAACGGCGTCGAGCTGCTTGAAAATCTTCTTGCTATACTCATAACCGAGCTGACCTTCAACAGTTCGCATGCACATAACCCGAGTGCCGGATACAGTGCCGTTAAAAGCATTGCTGTGCAGCGGCAGGTGCAGGTCTGCCCCCCATGCGTCAGATTGATTACACTTGTTTGCCAAGGTGCTCCGGTGCACGATCTTTACTTCAAAGCCACACCGCTGAAGGATCGGAGCCAGCTTTTCCGCAAGCATTCCCATCTGTTCTCCTTCGTTCGTGGTGCCTCCAGCATAGGTGTTTTCAAACTGATCGGACGGGCTGAGAAAAATCTTCTTAGCCATGGTTCAGCTTATCAACGAGCTGCTGCATCACCAGAGTGTTGTTCTGGATTGCTTTGGCGAGTTCGGAAATTTCATCCTTGTGCTTCTCCTGAATCACCTTAATATACCAAAAGCACATAAGGGATACACAAATAGGAAATCCGACCTGCGTGATAATGTTAAGAACGGTCTGAACGTTAATAGCCTTTCACCTCCTTTAATGGAATCCTACTATTATTATATCACACCTGTTCCTTTTGTCAATTGACAAAAACACAAACATGTGTTATAATTGTAATAGAGGTGTATTTGTATGGCGTACTACGACGGGACAAAGCTGCTATCTATGCGGGATATCAATGGTAAGCGACCTGAAATCTATCTGTGCACGACGAACAGAACCGGTGGTAAAACTTGCTATTTTTCGGGTATGCTTGTGCGCCGCTTCAAAAAAACGCGAGAAAAATTTATGCTCATCTATCGATACAAGTATGAGCTGGAGGATTGCGCAGATAAATTTTTTAAAGATATCAAAGGCATTTGGTTCCCGTCAGACAACATGACGTCAAGGCCTATGGCGGTGTTTAAAAAACTTTACTTGAATGACGTCGAATGCGGATACGCGGTATCCGTCAATCAGGCTGAAGCTGTCAAAAAATATGCACACCTGTTTTCTGATACCGGGGCTATGTTCATGGACGAGTTCCAGAGCGAAACAAACACGTATGTCCCGAATGAAGTAAAAAAGTTTATTTCCATTCACGCTTCTGTTGCACGCGGGCAAGGCGAACAAGTCCGTTATGTTCCGACTTACATGTGCGGGAACCCGGTTAGCCTGCTCAATCCTTATTATATCGAATTAGGCATCTCCGAGCGGCTTCGGAAGGAAACACGTTTCCTGAAGGGAGACGGCTTCGTATTGGAGCAGGGTTATGTGGATTCTGCGGCGGAAGCGCAAAAGGGAAGCGCGTTTAACAGGGCGTTTGCAAAGAACGATTATGTGGCATATGCCGGACAGGGCGTTTACCTGAACGACAACGTTGCGTTTATCGGCAGGCCGGAGGGCGTTAACAGGTATATCGCAACGCTCCGGTATTGCGGGAAGAATTACGCGATCCGGGAATATCCGCATCTAGGCTTTATGTACTGTGATGATAAAGCAGATGATTATTACCCTGTCCGCATCACGGTAACCACGGAGGATCATGAAGTCAATTACGTGATGCTAAGGCGTTCCGACGCAATGCTTAGCCAGTTTCGATATTTCTTTGAGCTAGGTGCATTCCGCTTCAAAAATTTGTCTTGCAAAGAAGCAGTCCTCAAGGCGCTTGCTTATTAAATAGGTATCACCGGAGACTATACGCTCTGCTCTGCCAGGATCACACGGCTGAAATTACGCCGCCTGGACAGTTACGGATATCGTGAATCCCTTTGTGTAACTCTCCGATTTTGATACGGCTCCCACTTATGTGGGAGCCTTATTTTATTGAATCGTTATTAGGTCGCAGATCACTTTATCGAGCATATCAAAGCTATGTACGATCTGCGCGATTTGCGCTAGATTCTTAGTGCATCCAGATGTTAATGATAACATATATGCGTCTTTGATACATTTTCGGATTTCTTCAAGTCTCCTAATGAGTTCGTCATTGTTCATAGTCATACATCCTTATTCATCTTCCCTTTCTAAATCCCGCAGGATTCCACGGATGATCTGCAGGCTCTTAGTCGTCCACGCGGCTGCTTGAAGCATGTCTCCATTGAATACCAGCGTGTTAGCTCCATTGATTACTTTTCGTAGTTCGTCCAGTCTCTCGCGTAACTCCGTTTTATTCATCTTCGCTGCTCCTTTTCGCATAGTTGAACAGAGTACGTGCAATCAGTTCCAGAACGTATTTCTCGTCACAGCTGACAGCATAGGCAATTGCATCTGCTTCTGCGATCGTTCTAGTGCAGCTTTCAAGCACGTTGCGCTTCAGCATTTCCATTTTCTCTGCTCTGATTTCCTCCACGTTTTTCGCGCCCTTGATCTTTACAATTTTCACCTTCATTGTTATACCCCCTTAATATATTCAGCTCTGATTTCTTTGTAGCTTTTCATTTCCAAAGTGGTCATACTTGTTACATAATTCAGCAAGTCATACCAAAATGGAAACTGATGTTCCACTTCACTTCCGTCTTTGCATACGACGGTTAACTTAAACTGCATTCGCATGACGTTTCACCTCCATCTGTTCTCGCAAAATGCATTTTTTAACGGTTTCATCGTCAAGTCCTAGGCATTCGCATAAAAAGTAATACCATTCGGACTTAAAAAACTGTGCGATCTCTGTACGATTATGCAAACGAGCATACATAGACTTGTTACCGCGCTCTTTACTTCGAGGTTTCAACTCTTTGCTGCAGCGGACGTAGTCTTTCACGCCTACCTGAATAATCGCAACGGCTAGACGCTTAGCCTCCATGTCTGTCATTGTTATCACCTCATTTCATATGTTGTCGCGCACAACAGCACACCGCCGGGGATAGTTCTTGGGAGCAGCTTGCCGGGGACGGTTAAGCCTAGTTTAAAATCCGTGATCTCTCGTTTCTCACGCAAGAAGGCAAGCTCTTCAGGTCGGTACTCACTTTCGGGATCATCTTCCGTTGGCTTCCATCCCTCAACGGATTTCAAAAACAGCTCTTTGCAATGTTTCGGCATCCCAGCGCATTTCACGTCATAAAATGGCTCCGTTATGAGTTCGTCATCCTCGGACGTGACGTGTTCTATGTAGGTTTTCTGCCGGACAAATAGCCCCATATCCCATCCGCTTTCCAGCTTCCAGCAACAAAAATCACGGTCGTGGATTTTCATGCCGCGAACGGCGTCGCGCGGGATATCCATGTGACAACTGTCGGTATCCGCATAGATAAAACCCGGCTCGTCTGGTCCGTAATAGTTGGCCTGCGCCGCCCGAATTGTGAAACAGCGGGCATAACTTGTGATAGCTGCGCCTACGGGAATATACCCCGGCTTTTTGTCGTGGGCCTCTACGATGGTATACCCGATACTGCGATCCGGTTTCTGGTATGCGACCTTGAAACTACTATCATCTCCAGCAGCTAACTTGCCATACAGGTTATTAAGGTACAATTTAGCTAGGGTACGTTTCGCACCTTTTGATTCTTTTTTGATTTTGGCGTACTTGTCGATGTAATCATCAAACAAGCCCTTTGCCGCGGTAAAATAGCAGCCGTCGAGAATCTCAAAATCCGTTAACTCGTAATGCTCTTGCAGCAGACGGAAATCCATCTCTGTAAGCGTCAACTCTACAATAGCTTTCCGTAGTTCCCCCTCGGGAGTTGTTATCCATTCGCACAATTCACCTGTTCTGCGGTCGTACACGTCTGATGTTTTTAGGGATTCTGTGCCACGATACCAGAAATTGCCTTTAATCTGCACAAACGGCAGCTTATCAGGCTTTATCCGAAATCGCGTGCGGATTCTCACATAAAAGAAACTGTAGCTTGCTTTTGCTTCCGGAGGTATGAGATTCCCCCGCCAAAAGGTTGGCATTCCGATGGGATATTTGTTGCCTGACATACTGTGCATCATACTAGGATACAATGAGTTAACGTCTGCCGTTGTCCCATTATGATAAACGATATTGCGCTTTTCCGGTACGACGTAGCACCATCCGCCCCGGTATGCTTTACGGATATAGGCGTCCATCGTCTTAGCGCCGTATACTTCTGGCAGCGTCTCCGCCGTCAAGTCCGGGAACCATTTTTTATAAAAGGGATAGCCGACTATTTTTTGATACTCAGACAAGCAGCAGCTTCCAATCGTGAGTTTCAAGTGCCCATCAGCGACCATGATTTCAAGTGCTTCCTTTACAACTAGCACGTCATTTGCGATATATTCACGTTCTTTCGGTGTTATCTCGCAACCGGGGAAACGGAAGCCCTCATACTCCATGTCTAATTTTTGGTGGGCCGTGCCGAAACTCTTGCCGATCTCTTTGACAGAAAATGGGAGTAGCTTTAGACTGTCCCTAAATTCTATGTATCTGCCGTCAATTTTAACACAAATGGTATACCATGCGCCCATGTCAGAAATGCTATATCTGATTGTACCGTTTTCCATGTCTTTTTGTCTCTGAAAACGTACTTGCTTCACATCGTCTACATCATCAACTGCTTGCTTGTACCCGGCTTGAATCAATAGGAAGTCTAGCCAAAAAGCACCATCAAACTTTAAGTTATGAAAATAGCAGACGATATCCCCTGCTATCTTACGCAAACCTGCCCAGCAGTCCGCAATGCTGTGATAGATTTCAACCGACTCTGTAAACAAAGGGACAATGGCAGCCGCCCAAACGGCGGTATCTTTTTGCCCCTCATAGACGGTTGTCTCAAAGTCCCCGACCAAAAAGGTCTTAGCCCGGCTTTTCAAACGGCATCACACCACCGCCCCGTAAAAAGTCATCCATGCTAATGACGCCGCCCTGCACCCTTATCATATCGCTAGCGCCTGTCGTGATCTCAAGCGTTGTGTCAACCGGTGCACCGCGCTCCGCGTCATAGTATCCACTAGACATCCCTCGCACGGCATATTCATTGCTAAAACTTGATCCGTCAGCAGCCGTGTAATACTCGGCTTCTTCTGCAAGTGTTTCAGCTTTACCCGGCGAGTAATCCGCAAGATTCGCGTCTTTCCCCATGATGAGACGCACAAAACGATTCAGATTAAATCGTGCTTCTTCAGTCGTATGATAGTATTTGTAGAGCATCTCGTCGATGATCTCTTGAAGCTCTACACCATTGTTTTGGATTCTTCTAGCTAACTCCGCCGCACCTAATTCTGATTCCGCCGCGTTCAATACTCTTTCGAAAAAATTGTGGTATTGAATGGCTGTTTGCTTTGCGACATCGTCCCAACGATAAGACGGAGTAAAGGCTATTAGTGGGTCTTTTAGATTGTCGATGATATTTTGATAACTGGCCGCGCGTGCAGCTTCTTTCTGCATTCTTTGCTGTGCTCGTCGTTCCCTAGCTCGTGCGTTTTTACGTTCCTTTGCTGCTGCTTTCCGAGCGGCTTTCTCTTCGTCGCTCAGTTTCGCATTCTTTAATCGCCGTTTCGCTTGATTTAGCAAATTGCGATATCCAAATTGATACCCGTGATACGTAATGAGACCGCCGACAGGCTCTTTCCATTTACCCCCGCGTTGGTACGGACTGCCGGGAATTTCTTTTCCGTCTTCAATGTAATAGCTCTTTGCATAGAGCGTCTCCGGCGTGATTCTGCGGAGACGTTCGACGTCTCTTTTTGTCGGTTTCGATTTTCGTTCGGGGATCGTTGTTAGAAATGTAAAGCCGCGCTTTTCGGCTGAGCGCATAAAGCGTTCAATGCGGCGCAACTCTTTATTGTACGCCGCTAGATTTTTCGGAGCCTTTGGTATAGCCATAATTATCACCACCTTATTTAGAATTAGGCCCGGCTGTTACACCGGGCCTTGTGGGTTTACTGTGCGTCAGAGTCGATACACGGGACGCAATCGGCAGTAGCGGTCGAGAAAGTGGTCATTTCGCGGGTCAGAGAACAAGTGATGAAATCCTTGCCCTTGTAATTGTTACTTGCCTTTCTGTATACCTTGATGTTGAAGCCGCTGATAATCCCAGCATCGCTCAGATCGGCAACGATGTTCTCCAGCTCGCGGCGGAACGTCGCGCCGCCACAAACGAACTTGCGGCCCTCCGGATCGATCACAACGCACTTTTCGTAGTCCTTGTCTTCGGACTTCTCGTTGTGGATTCCAAGGATCAAGTGCTTTTCGTACTCGATCACGACAGGCCCCTGCAGCGTCGCATCGTCAAGGGGGATTGCGTCCCCCAGATCCTTGCACATGACGCGCTCGTAGGCGTCAAATTCGCCATTGCTCTCGATGATCTTGCAGGTGTAATTCTGATTAGCCATAGTTTTTCCTTTCTGCCTGTGTTTTATGAGTCGGCTGCTCTGTTATTTATGTAAAGAGGTTTGACCTCATTTACAACTTGTTTATAACTTGTTTAAGGTTCTGTTACTTCATCCCCCCACACGTCCCAACCTGCTACCGTCGTTCTAGCAAAAAGTTCGATACATGCGTTATCCGATCCCATAAGCTCCAAAATTTTATCGCGTACTATGTCCGGTTTTCGTGAATGATCACGAATCGGGGCAAAAATAAGTTGACTCACGGCACTATTCACTCGGTGCGGCTTACCTTTTACGCCGATCAGACACGGCTCAGTGTTGCCCCTAGTCCAACCACCAAGGCCAAAAAAGTAACCCGCACCTTTTCGATTTTGTTTTACCCATTGAAAACCGATAGTTTTATACTTAAACCCCCACGCCTCAATTACTTTCAACCCTTCTTTTAGCATAGGGTAAGTTGTCCAAAGGAAAAGGACGCAATTATCACTAGCTAGATCCTGCACTGGCAAATTACAAATATCTTCAAGCTTCATCGTGCTATAATGACTTTCTGCATTGCCCGAACAACCCTTATCTTTATAGCTCCACGGCGGATCTGCGTATATAATGCTATATTTTTTATTCGGAAATGGTATCACCATTATCACCCACCTTCTTAGTTTTAATGCCGTCACGGCAATCATAAATCGCAGCGTGCGCGACAAATTCCGGGATGGACATCCGGTATATATGCGTCTCCGGTGACGCAACTTTCACAACGCGCAGCGGTTGAATGTGCGGTGGGAGCTGCGGACGAATCACGCGCAGGCGCTCAAGGTCCGTTTTACTGCCGACCGGAATCGTCACAGTCAGGACTTGTACATTGCCGCTTTGTTCGTTTGCTGCGCTGATCGTCACGTCTTCTGTGGTGATCGTGCGCGTGATGGAAGGCTTGCGGGACATTATAATTTACCCCCCTTACGAATACTCTATGATAAAACTCACAAGCATGGCCCCTAACCCGATCAAGCTAGGCCAGATTAACCTATAAGACATTTTCAAACAAAATTCAGAAGCGGTTGCCCACGGCAAGAAGATTCCTAAAAGAGCAAATGCCGCCATCAAAAGTCCCATGATTTCCTCAATGAAAATTACCCAATCGCAAACCATCATGCCCCACCTTCCTCTAAAATACCTATAATGCAAGTGCCTATAAAAACAATAAATGCTAGTCCGATCAGAAGGCCGCCGATTATCTCATCTTGTCGCATAGCTTTCACCCCTAGAACTAAAGACGTGATAGCTAGAGCCGAAAGAATATATACAACTACCATTACGCACCACCCATTTCCATCATCCCGATTAGCAGGGCCGCAAAAAATGTTGCTGCACCGCCAATGAAAAGAATTTGCAGTAAAACCTGTTTTATGCTATCAAAGAACAGCATTGCCCCTAAAGTCGGGGCATAATTGCTGAATACTTCAGATATCGCGGTCAACAGTCCGATACCTGCAAGGCCTACAACGGCCCACAAAATGACGGTCATTTAACCACCCAGCCTTTACTCAACATAATGTAATCAAATTCGGGATACATATAGTGCGTTAAGCAAAACATAACCGGCTCAACCCTCCGCAGCTCCGGAGTAAACGGACATAGTGATTCGTATGCCAGCTGATCCAAGCTCGGCCCACATACCCCCCGTTCCTTGCTACGCCTTTCCCAATATTTCAGGATCAGCCACATGCAACCCGGAAGGTCAACCTCGGTCGGGCGTTTGGTAAAGTCCCGAACCCGCATACCTGATATAAGATCCGTCAGGATCCAACGCTTGCCATATTTATGGATTCCAATCGGCCACGGCCGGTTGGAATCATGCAAATCAACTCCGCAAACATAACCGTTTACAAGTTGATCGCAGGTAAAATCCGGCCCGTTTAGCGCCCTGCGGCGACAGGCGATTCTATATGTGTACTTCTCCCACTTGATAGGCATTTTGTTACCCCCTTCTGATTATTTTGAAAGCGCCGGGATCCAGGCGTTTCGGCTAATATACGCCCGACCATTTGGTCCGGGCCGTACCCCGGTTATATTCACCAATGGCTGCAAGCTCCACGCGGCCGTCAAGCAGCCGAATATAAATACACGGGACTGTCAGCCGCCCGTTATAGTAACGGTTGCGTGTTGCCCACGCTTTCGCCGCTTTGAGACTGTCCGTCTCAAATAACGGAGAATCCATTTCCTGACCTTCAATTGCTACAATATAAGTTTTCATTACTGTTTACTCCTTTTCGTTTTGTTGTCTTGCGGGGCTAATCTTTATGCGTAACCAGCTTCAGCCGCACCGCCGTCGCACGCTCCAGCTCACGCTTCCAATATCCTAAATCCTCCTGGCTACTTGCCATGTCCATATTTTGCTGGCAATACAGCATACGATCCGATGCAGATACCATCAGCGTATAATAGTCAGCGGGCGTGATTTCCACGGTGCGCCCTGCGAATTCTAGTTTGCCCATTGTATCGTATCCTCCATACAGTATTGGTTTCCGGCCTGCCTCGTCAGCGCGTCGCGGCCATTCGACGCGGACGGCCCTAGGGCCGTTTCGGCTATTAAAATTCGAACAATCCAGCCCGTTCCATTGCATAGGCGATTTCGTCCAGAAGGTTGTCATCACATTCAACCATAGGCACATGTGCGGCCCTTGCCACAAATTCGTGAATTTCGTCATCTGTCCACCCTTTGCGCTTTAATCCTTTGGCCTCTGCTGCTAACGCTTTCATGTACGTGTTAATGTTTTCAACCGTCCAAGTCATTGTTTTTAGTCTCCTTTTCGGTTTTATGTTGTGTTTGTTTTGCTGGGCTACGTCCATATTATAACCGGTTTTCCGCACTTTGTCAATACCCGTAACGCGTCATTTACAAAAAATTTTTTATCAGATCGACATTGACGGCATCCCCGGATATGATACAATATATATAGTAATTGCGGTGCTATAAACGTAACCTGACATGTAGTATAATATTAGTTCATAGCTGTAACATTCCATTAGCGCTATTACGCTTAGGCATATAACATAGAATTCTCGGTATAACATGACACAACTTAGTACACCATTTGTACCGTAGTGGGGAAAATCATGTACCGAGAAATGACTATACCAAA
>ERZ791716.1229-NODE-1229-length-12632-cov-3.028703_pt1 | contig 12632 bp, 9 predicted proteins | sample MGYA00510049_ERZ791716 | MGnify/ENA primary metagenome ERZ791716 (study PRJEB30046, sample SAMN00715135) | human gut metagenome | study: EMG produced TPA metagenomics assembly of the A metagenome-wide association study of gut microbiota in type 2... | reverse complement strand
CCAGCAGGGGATTTCGCCTCTGCGGAGGCGAGTCGGGGGCTTTGCGGTCGCCCCCGACACCCCTTCGCAGTGCACACCCATGCGGCTTGATTTTCATCGCTGCAGGGGGAATCGCGCCTGCGGGCGCGAGTCGGGGGCTTTGCGGTCGCCCCCGACACCCCTTCGCAGCGCACACCCATGCAGCTTGACCGTTATCGTTGGTTGGGAGAACCGGAATTGTCCCCCATCTGCGCCACAATCCGCTCCACATGCCGCCGTGCCTGATTCGCAAACTGCTCCGCCTGCTCCGGGGACTGCGGCGCGTCGCCCATCAGCCCGACAAATTGGCTGACCTTCAAGCCCAGCGCTTCCTGCATCACCGCGTCCGAACCTTGCGGCGCAACGAGGTAGTAGCACAAAAGCGAATCCTCCTGCCCCATGCGGTGCGCGCGATCCTCCGCCTGTGAATGCACTGCCGGCGACCAGTCCAGTTCGCCAAAGACCACGCATGTCGCGCGCTGGAGATTGAGACCGCTTGCCGCGCGCAGACTGATGCACAGCACGTCCGTCCGCCCGGATTGGAAGCGGTCAACCGCGTTCATTTTCATGAGCGTCGTCTCCCGCCCGGTGATGAACCCCGGCGAAAACGCCTTCAATTCCTGCTTGTAGATGTCCATCACCTGATGGTGGTGCGCAAACAGCAGCACTTTTTCGCCGCCGTCCAGCAGCGCGCGCACAAATTGGCACACATACGGCGCTTTCGCCACGCCCGTGGCCTGCCGCGCGTGCTGGCTGATGGATTCCTCCAGCATCGCCCGCTCCTGCGCCGAAAGCTGGTCGTCCTGTTTCCAGCGCAGCACGTCGCGCATCACGGGCGCCATCAGCTGGGCGTATACCTTGTCGTTCCAGTCCAGCTCCTGCACCAGGCGGCGCTTCGGCGGCAGCTCGCGCAGCACCTCCTGCTTCGTCCGGCGGAGCATCAGCCCCTCCCGCCGCAGGTACGCGCCGAGCAAATCGGGCTTCAGTACAAGCTGATTGCCGTAGCCGCTGCACCACTCGCGCGAGAACGACTCCCAGTCGCCTAAGAAGTGGTAGTCGAGAATGTTGATGACGTTCCAGATTTCGCCGCCGCGGTTGTAAATCGGCGTGCCGGACAGCCCGATAACGCGCTCGCAGCTTTCCGACAGCAGCGACGCGGCGGAGTACTTTTCCGTCCCCGCGTGGCGAAGCTCCTGTATTTCGTCGAAGATGACCGAGCGAAAAGGCAGCGTCGGCAGCACGCTCCACCCGCGCAGAAGCAGATAGTGCATGATGTACACGTCCGCTTCCGGCAGGTCGTAGGGCTTCAGCCCACGGATAGTGTGCACGCGCGGCGCTTTGCCGTCCACCCGCAGGAAACGCAGCGTCTCCTCCTGCCAGTTGCGGGTCAGGTGCGCGGGCGGAATCACCAGCGCGGGCAATGAACCGGTGGAGGATAGAAACGCCAGCGCCTGCACCGTCTTGCCTAAGCCCATTTCGTCCGCCAGCAGGCATCGGTCGTGGCTGCACAGGTACGCCAGCCCTTCCTCCTGAAATGGGCGGAGCGTCCCCAGAAACGCGCCGTCGGGCGGGGTCATGCGCACGGGCATGGTCGATAACTTTGCCTGACGAACCGCGTATTCCCGCGCGCCCGTGACCGCCTTTTCCCACAACGCGCGGTCACTTGCCTTGATTTCCAGCGGGAAGCGCATCATCAGCCAGCAGAGGTCGCCCACCGCCCGCCGGTGCGCCGTGAATCGCGCTTCGCCGCGCCTGCTGCCCGCGCTGCCCGGAAACAGCCGCTTGCACACCTCCGTCACCGACGGGTCGCCCTTCACCACCCAGCATTTGCTGCGGCGGTTGTAGCTCAGCGTTCCCAGCGGTGCGCCGGAGGGCGGGTACGGGCGCAGGTACGGCGGTAGCAGTTCCGCTTCTTCTTCATTCATAGTGCAATTCCCCACAGCCGGTTCAGGCATACGCACGAAATCGGCTTTCCGTGAATTCGATTGGGTACGGCGACTGTCCGCTCAGTCACAAGAATTAAACTGCTGATTTGCCCGCACGCGGCGTAGCGGGTCAGCTGCATCACAATGCGCTTGCGGTCAGGCTGCCCGCGCTTGATTTCGATGCCGACGCCGCCGGGGCAAAGCAAGTCGATGCGGCAGCGCGGGGCGAGCGGGACTTCGTGCGCGCAGGGGACGCCTGCTTCCGTCAAGGCGGTGCGCACGAGGGCGTGCAGGTCGTATTCGCCCTGCTGGATGGGGGCGCGGATGCCGCGGAGGGCATGGAGGATTTCTGCGAGAGAATCCGCCGCCGTGTTTGTTGGTGTATCCATTAGTAGAGACCCGCCATCGCCTGTGTCAGCTGCCCCATTGCCGACGCAACTTCCGCCGTCGTCGGGGCGGGGAGGGAGATGACGTATTCCAGATTCGTGATGGCGGACTGAATCGCGGAGTAGCGCTGCGCGTCGTTTACAATGTCCATGCTCTGCAATTGCGCGTAGGCTTGCGAAAGCAGAATCTTCGCATCAGGAATCAGCGTGTTCTCCACCATCGTGTTGCTGCCGGAGCTGGATGCGCTCGTGTGGTACGGGCAGGTGCCGCTTGCGCCCAAGACCGCGTAGCTGCCGAGGTACTCAATCAGCACATCCTCATATTCCGTGCCGATGAAGGAGGCCAGCGGGTGTCCCGACGGAATCGTCAGCACGCCGCGTGTGACCGTGTCCGGGCAGTAGGGGGAGGCGAGCAAGCCGCTGACGGAGCAAATCGTCTGTGTCGTGTGCATCTGGCAGGAAACCGTCGGTTCTGTGCCGGCTTTCCAGTAGTCCGTCACGACCCCGTAGCCCATCGCGTCGCTGCGGCAAGCGTCGGTGGCAAGCTGCCCCGATACCGCGCATGTCGTCACCTTCACCAAGCCGTAGTCGCTGGCGCTGCCCTCCAGAATGTCGCGGTTGGACAGCCCCTGATGAATCTTGCTCATGTAGCTCTGCCACAGCGGGGCGGCGGAGCGGGAGCCGGTGGATTTTGACGACAGCGCCTTGTAGTTGTCGTGCCCAACCCACAGGGCGGAGGAGTAGTAGCCCGTCATGCCGGCGAAGAAAACGCCCTTCTGGTCGGAGTTCGTGCCAGTTTTGCCCGCGACGGTCTGCCCCTTGATTTTCGCGTTTGTGCCCGTGCCGGAGGAAACCGCCTGCTTGAGCATGTCCACGACCATGTACGCCGTGGATTCGCTGAACACGCGGTGACGCTCCTGCTGCTGGTGGCCGTCCCAGATGACCTTGCCCGTGCTGTCCGAGATGCCGAGGACGGAGATGGGCTGCTGATACACGCCGCCGTTCGCCAGCACGCCGAAGGCAACCGCCATCTGCATGGGCGTGATGCCGCTGGAGCCGAGGGATAAGCCGAACGGCGTTGCGTCAATGTGCGCGTCATCAATGCCCATCGCGTGCAGGAAGGCAACGGAATTGTCCACGCCCACAAGGGTCATCAGCGCCTGCGCGGCGGCGGTGTTGTGGCTGTTGACGAGCGCCTTGCGCAGCGTCTCCGGGCCGGCGTAGGAGCTGCCGCCGTAGTTGCGCGGCCATGAATCCTGTCCGTTTGACCCGCGCCAGCCGGAAATCGGCAGCGGCATGTTCATCACGATGCTCGCGGGGGATGCGCCAAGCTCAATCGCGGGGGCGTACACGGCAATCGGCTTGATGGACGAGCCGACGGGCATGGTCATATCCACCGCGCGGTTGAAGGTTTTCATGGCGGTCGGGCGCGTGCGGCTGCCGACAATGGCTTTGATTTCGCCCGTGTGGTAGTCCACAACGACGGCGGCGGCCTGCGGCTCAACCGTTTCGTCGTATGTGCCGTCGGAATTGCGCGTGCGGTAGACCTTGTCCGCCGGGTCGCGCAGGGAAGGGTAGTTCGTCCAGTTTTCCAGCGTATCCTCGACGGTGGACTGAATGGAGGTGTCGATGGCGAGCTGGACGTGGTAGCCGCCGGTGCGCAGCTTGTTTTCCATGGCGTTGCGGTTGGCGGAGGTGTCCTCAAGGTTGTTCAGCTGCAGCAGAATGTCGATGACCTCATCCACCGCGTATTCGACGTAGTGCGCGTAGGCGTACATGCCGGTAGCCGTGTTCGGGTCTTTCTCCAGCACATGCGCGGTCGCCGGGTCAAGCGCCTCCTGATACTGCTCGTAGGTGATGTACTGGTTTTCGTACATGCAGCGCAGGACGTAGTTAGTGCGGTCGTTGGTGATGGCGGGGTAATCCACGCCCTCCTTCTGCCGCGTGTAGAAATTCCGGCGCGGATTGTAGTAGTAGGGCGAGTTGCATGTGCCCGCCAGCATGGCGCATTCGCGGAGCGTCAGTTCGCCCAGCGATTTGCCGAAATACCCCTGCGCGGCGGTGTACACGCCGTAGTAGTTTTCGCCGAGGTAGATGGTGTTCAGGTAGCTTTCGAGAATCTGATCCTTTGTGTAGCGCGTTTCCAGCTGCATGGCGAGGTACGCTTCCTGAATTTTGCGCTTGTAGCTCTGCTCGGAGGAAAGGAGCGTATTCTTAATCAGCTGTTGGGTGATGGTCGAGCCGCCCTGCGTGGAGGAGGAGGACAGGTTCGACACGAACGCGCCGACAATGCGCTTGATGTCCACGCCGTTGTGCGTGTAGAAGCGTGCGTCCTCCACGGCGATAAAAGCGTGCTGGAGGTATGTCGGCATGGCCTGAATCGACACGATGACGCGGTTCTCCGAGCCTTTGTATTCGGTGATGAGGTTGCCGTTGGCGTCGTAGATGAAGGAGGTTTGCGCCTGATCGTCAATCGCGGCGAGGTCAAGCGTCGGGGCAGTTTCCATGTACCCTTTCGCAATGCCGACCACCGCGCCGACTGCCGCCAGCCCTGCCACCAGCACCAGCACCGCGAAAATGCGGATGACGTTGACGGCAATCGACAGCGCGAAGTTCGGCTTCTTCATCTCCGGCTTGAAAATGGAGTGCTTGTAGACCTTTTCCTCCTCCGGCAGCGCTTCGCTATCATCCGCCGAAGCGTTCCAGAAGTCCTCGTGCGCGAACATGTCCGCCTGCCCCGCAACTTCCACGGGGTCGTCGTCGTCCGCCCAGTTCGGGTTGTACTCGTCAGGAGAATCGCCCTGCGGGTCGTCGGGATGACCGTCCTGATAGGCAAAATCGTCGTTTTCCGGCACAAAGTCCGGGAAATTGCTGCGTTTCTTCACTGCTTCAGCCCCTTTGCGCCGTAAGCGGCATAATGCGCGCCCCGGCGGAATATGAAGGAATGTGCTATTTCCGGATTCACCCGCGCTATCGTGGCGCATTTTCATCCGAAAATAGCATAATCCGCAGAGCAAACAAAATTGCATCCTATATTATAGCACATATTCGCTCATCCTGCAACGGCAGGTCAACGAAAGGAGGATGCACCATGCCCCAGACAAACAACGAATCAGAAGCGAAAATTCCTGCAAAGCGCCGAAAATCTCCCCGGCGGCGGTGGAAACGCGCGCTGTGGCTGCTGCCTGTGCTGATGACGCTGCTGATTCTCCGCGTCGAGCGCAACGTGACCGACGTCGTGCTGACGCTCTCGCAGGCGACGGCGCGGTCGCTGGCGATTCAGGCGCTCAACGAGGCTGCCTCGGAGATGCTCGGACTCGGCGTGCATTACGCCGACCTGATGACCGTCGAGAAGGACGAACAAGGGCAAGTGCGCCTGATTCAGGCGAATACGCCGGAGATGAACCGTCTGGCGGCGCAGGCGTCCCTGCTTGCGCAGGAGAGATTGACCGCCATGGGGCAGAAAACCGTCGTCGTGCCGCTGGGCAGTGCCGTCGGGCTGACGCTGCTGGCGGGCGCTGGACCGGGCATCGCCGTGCAGATTCTGCCTGTCGGCTCGGTGCAGGCGGCGTTCAGCACCGATTTCACCACCGCCGGCATCAACCAGACACGCCACCGCATTTCCCTTGTCCTGACCGCGAACGTGCAGATTGTCATTCCGACCGGCGCGAAAAACGTGCAGGCCAGCACGCAGATGGCGATGGCGGAAAGCATCATCGTCGGGCAAGTGCCGGATTCCTTCGCCGAGGGCGGCAGCGACAACAGCATCATCGACCTTGCGCCGTGAGGGGGAATGGGGTATAATAGAACCGAAATCCCGCTGATTTCAGCAGAAAGAAGCATTACCATGCGCGTTCTCGACATTGACCTCGACTTTTTCCTCGCTGATTGCTGCCCTCTTGCCGAACTGGGCGAGCGCCCGTCCCTCCCCGGACATGAGCCGTGGGAAGCATCCGCCGTCCGCGCGTTCCTCGAAAACCAGTGCGGCCTGTCCCGCACCGCCCCCAAGCCCGGCCGCATTTTCGAGACGCACGACGGCGCGCTCCGCTTCTGGGAGGAGCAAATCGCCGCCGGACGCCTGACCGCCCCCTTCGACGTCACCCACGTTGACGCGCACAGCGACCTCGGCATCGGCTATCCCGGCCCGAACTTCGTGCTGTTCAACGTCCTGTCCATGCCCGTCCAAAAGCGGCTGGACTACGCCGCCTTCTATGCCCAGAAGAAGCTCGATGAGGCGAATTACCTGCTTTTCGCGCTGGCGATGCGGCGGATTTCGGCGCTGGAGAACGTGCGAAATCCGCGTTCGCGCCCGGATATTCCGTCGGTGCTGCTTGATGCGGATGGCAACATCCATCTCAATTCGCTGACCGCGCAGATGTTCGCCGCGAAAAACGGCGCAGAGCCGACCGTGCCCTTCCGCGTGTACGACGACTACCGCGATTTCCGTGCGGCGGGGGCGTATGACTTCGTGACGCTCGCGATTTCGCCGCGGTACGCGCCGAAGGAGGCGGATGGGCTGGTGGAAATTGTGCGTGAATATATTTTTTAAAAATCGTGATTTTAAGTATTGACAAAATAGAAAATATGCGTTATATTATAGATGGTTCTAATGGAATAAAAAACGACCAACGAAAGCAAAATAATGAGGTGGTGCCAATGGGTTAATTGTAAAGAGGACGGTTGTAGTGAATACGAACGACAGTTAAGGAGAAAAGGCATATGAAAAAATATATTGCACTGATGCTTACATTGATTTTAACTTGCACGTTTGCATCTTCTGCACTGGCTGTGACAGTGAAAGGACCTGGAAAAACGGTTACTGCGGCAACAGGAACCAAAAGCTCTGAAAGCGCAGAGCCTTATCTGACGGTGCTGGTTTTTTCGACATCTGGTGATGGATACTTCGTTTTCTGGGTAAGAAATAATTCAAATGATAAGCAAGTAACACCTGCGTATTATATTAATAGTCTTGGGACGAAATCCATCTATTATATGAGGAAAAGTCGAGATGCAGGATATGTGAAGGCTGGCGTTAGTTATTCTGCGCGCTTCAGAACGAACAAATCTGTTCCGGAAGATGCAGAAAGCACAATCCACGTGGGATTTGCGCCGTAAAATGCCATGTGTGCGGAAAAGCCTTTGACAGGGCGCTTCCGCCTACTTGTTTTTGCGAAAGGATGAGCAAAATGAAAAAATATGTTGCCCTAATGCTGATTTTCCTGCTGGGATGCAATCTTTCGGTTAGCCGTGCGGAAGAAAAAACACTGACAATTGCCACCAACAACTACTACGCGATGATGGAAACAATGGAACAATTTGAACAGGAAAGCGGGATTGCCATCACTTGCAATCTATCGGTTGACATGATGGATACGATTTCAACCGCCTATGTGATAAAAAATCCGGATGTTGATTTGTTCCTGTTCAATACGTATGATGGACTCTATACACTGAAGAACATGAATTATTATGCGCCGCTGACAGACAGTGAAATTTTGCAGGAAGCCTTTGCACAGGTGTATCCGTCTTTGCGTTCTGTCTGCATGGACGGGGAAACGTTGATGGCATGGATTGTGTCGGCGTCCCCGATGGGCATGATGGTCACGAATGAATATCTCGACGAATGGGGAATGAAATGCCCGGAAACGTTTGATGAACTGCTGGATGTATGCAATGAAATCCTTGCTGAAGGGCTTTTGCCGGAAGGAATAGCCCTGATGATGCAGGACTATACGCAGTCGGGAATGCTGGACTTCTACATGAAATACTATATCATGACTTCCCTTCAGGAAGGACGCAGAATCGACTTTACGGACGAGACGTTCATTCATGCGGTGCAGCGCATCAAAAACGAGCTGCCCGCGGAGCAGCAGACACAGGAGACGTTTGAATACATCTTTATGATTCCGGGGGCGGCGTTTGCGCCGTCGCAGAAGATTCGCTTTGTGCCGCAAATTTTCCCGGATCAGAACAGTGCGGTGGAGACTTATGTAACCATCGGCGTGGTGAACCCGTATGCAAAAAACAAGGAAGCGGCGATTCAGTTTTTGGAGTATTGCGCGACGCATCCTGATGACGGCAGTTATTTTGTCTATGAAAACCTGACAGAACCGATTGAAAATCCAACGGTTGTTACGCAGATGGAAGAAACGGCGGCGCAAATCGCCCAACTGGAACAGAAAACGGATCGAGAATGCGCGGATGAGGACAAACTGCTTGAGCTAAAGGAAAAGTATGCAAATCTGGAAACACGGCGTTATCTATCGTCACCGGAGGATATTGCGTATTATCATGAGATGGCGCAATATCTGTATGTTTCGGAAGGCTCGCCACTGTCGTATGATGACGCGCTTCAGGTGTTGGTGCAGCGCTATCTGAACGGCGCGTTTGATGCGGCGATGTTCGCGAAGGAATGCCAGAATCATGTGGAAATGATTTACGCGGAAATCGGCGAATAATCAATAGAACCAAAAAACCTCGCGGCATTACCTGTCGCGAGGTTTTTATGTGGAAGCAATGTGGATAACTCAAATCCCCGTCGCGGATTTCGCGGACGTGGCGATATTCTCCGCGTGGTCGCCGATACGTTCGAGGTTCGTCAGCATGTCCAGATAAATCATGCCGTTCTTCGCGGAACACTTGTGGTTCTTCAAGCGATCCATGTGGTGGCTGCGCAGGGCTTCGGTCGTCGTGTCGATTTCGTCCTCCACGCTCTCCACTTCGCCCAGCAGCGTGTCGTCCGTCACCTGCGCCTTGAACATGTCCAGCGACCGCTGCATCTGTGCGCGCACAAGGTTCGACAGGCTTTCCAGCTCCTGTACCGCCTTGGGCGAGAATTTCACCTCGTCCTGATTCTTCAGCTGCGCCGATTCCATAATGTTCTGGCTGTGGTCGCCAATGCGCTCCATGTCGTTGACGACGTGGAAGAGCGAGCCGACCAGCTTCGTGTCCTTCTCGGACAGGTCAAGCCCCTTCACTTCCACCAGCGAATCGGTGATTTCGCGGTTCAGGTAGTCCAGCACGTCCTCGTTCCGTGCCAGCTCTTCGGACTTCTTCTCGTCCCACTCGTTGAAGCACTCCATTGCGCGCTGGAAGTTGCCCATCGCGATGCTTCCCATGCGCTGCACCTCGTTGAACAGCTGCGCCACGGCAATCGGGGGCGTTTTGAGCATACGCGCGTCAAAGTAGAGCAGCTTCATTTCCTCGGCGGTCGAGCCGTCGTCCTTGATGATCAGGCAAGCGAGCTTCTCCAGCCAGCTTGCGGCGGGCAGCAGCAGCGCCGTCGTCGTGACGTTGAAGAGAATGTGGACGATGGCGATTTGCAGCTTGAGGTTGCCGGGGGAGAGCATCTCGACCCAGCTTGCCAGCGGCAGGCAGCAGGCGATGATGACGAAAATCACTGTGCCGATGACGTTGAAGAGCAGGTGCACCGTCGCCGCGCGCTTGGCGGTGGAGTTTGTGCCCGCGCACGCCAGCAGCGCTGTGACGCAGGTGCCGATATTCTGCCCGAAGAGGATGAAGATGGCGCTGTCCAGCCCAATCAGCCCCTGCGCGACGAGCGTTTGCAGGATGCCGATACTGGCGGCGGAGGATTGCAGGACGGCGGTGATGCCCGCGCCGATCAGCACGCCCAGAATCGGGTTGTTGATGGACGCCATCGCCTTCTGGAAGCCCTCCCACGTCCGCAGCGGCTCCATCGCGCCGGACATGGTGTTCATGCCGATGAACAGGATGCCCAAGCCCATCGTGATGGTGCCGAACTGCTTGGCGGTTCTGTACTTGTCGGGAAGATTCGAGAGAATCAGCCCCAGAAACGTGAAGATGGCGGCGAAATCAATCTGCACCGACAGCAGCAGCGACGTGACCGTTGTGCCGATGTTTGCGCCCATAATCACGCCGACCGCCTGCGTCAGCGACATCAGCCCCGCGTTGACGAAGCCGACGACCATGACCGTCGTCGCGGAGGAGGACTGCACCACCGCCGTGATGGTGATGCCCGCGAGCATGGCGAGGAAACGGTTGCCCGTGACCATGCCCAGCAGCTTTTTCAGCCGTGTACCCGCCGCTTTTTCCAGCGCTTCGCCCATCAGCTGCATCCCGAACAGGAACAGCCCCAGTCCGCCGAACAGGGATAAGACATTCATAATCGTCATGGTGGTTCGTTTCCTCCGAGCGTGCCGCAATGCAGCAGAATTCCGCCTGTGCGGGGAAAAATCGCATACATACCTACTTTACCACACTTTGCGCTTGTTTTCAACTGAATTTTACAGATTCACGGAGATTTCAGCGGGGGACAACCCCTCCGTCCCCACCCCGCGCACGAAAAAAGCCGCCCCGAAAGGCGGCTGTGGTTACATCGGCTTGCCGTACTCGTAGAGGGTGTCGCTCGGCAAATCGACATCTTCGTTCCAGAATACGCACGTCCGGCTTTCGTCCAGCTGCACCTGCTGGAACAGCCCGTGTACATCCCGCAAAACGCCGTAGCCGGGCAGGGCAAAATCCTCCTTCACGTCGTACCGCACGCGCCGCCCGTCGTCGAAGGACACGGACAGGCAGTAGTCCGGCAGCGGGGTCACGCTCTTGATGCGTGGAATCATCCCGCCACCTCCCTCATCATGTGGTAAAACGTCCCTTCTCCGCTGAGCGTCACCCGCTTCACCGGCTCGCCCACCACCCGGAATCCCGCCTTCTCGTAGCAGCGAACGGCGCGCGTGTTCCACGTCCGCACCTCCAAGTACATCGGCTTGCCCGGATACAGCCGCTGGGATAAATCCCACGCCAGCGCCGTCATCTGCGTGCCGTACCCCTGTCCGCAGTGGTCGGGATGCGCCCCGATGCCGAAAAACACCTCGTCGCCCTCATCGGACAGGTTCACGAAGCCCACCAGCGTTTCGCCATCATAAAAGGAATAGAAATTGTTTGCCGGATTCGCAAAACCGTATCCGTGCTTCTTCTGCTCGGCATACGGCGGATTGTTGTACATCGCGTATTCGCCGGGGTACTGCCACGCGCAGATGGCTTCCTTCTCGGCTTCGGTGATCGGATGATACGTCAGCATGGGCGTTTTCCTCCTTGGGGATATTTCTGATTATGCAAAAAACCGGAGGCAGCCTGCGCCGCCCCCGGTCAAATCCTCGATTATTGCAGCACAATGCCTTCCGCTTCCAGCTCCGCGCGGGTGCAGAGCCGCAGCGTCACATAGTTCTGCTGGCAGATGATGTAGCCGCCGCCTTCACGCGTGTCCTTGTTCTCCAGCGTCACGATGCCCTGCGCGATGCAGTCGTGGTCGGCGCAGCTGGCGTCGGTCATCTCGATGCTCGTCTCCGTGACGTGGATGATGTTCACGCACACGCCGTGAATCAGCCGGTAGTACCCGTCCTCCAGCAGCGGAATCGGCTCGTACGTCTTCGTGCCGACCGTCACAAGCAGGAACGCGACGGCTTCCGACGGGTCGCGAACCGCGCTTGCCATCGGGGAGGGCGCGATGCCGGGGTCAGTGCCGCGCGTCGCTGGGTTCAGCTTCGCGAAGCTCAGCGATTCGTTCGATGCCGCCAGAATTGCCTGCGCGTCGGCGAGGGTTTCCTGCGTCGTCGTCAATTCCGCCTCTGTCGCGGCAAGGGTTGCCTTTGTGGCTTCCAGCTCCGTCGTGGCGGTGGTCAGGCTGTCCTTCGTCGCGGCAAGTTCGTTTTCCGCGGTGGTCAGGCTGTCCTTCGTCGCGGTGAGTTCGGCTTCCTTTGCGGTCAGGCTGTCATTTGTCGTCGTGAGCTCGGCTTCGGTGGCGGTCAGCGCCGTCTTGGTGTCGGACAATTCCGTCGTGGCGGCGGCAAGGGTGCCCTTCGTCGCGGTCAGCTCGGTTTCAGTGGCGGACAGGCTGGTTTTTGTGTCGGACAGCTCCGTCTGCGCGGCAGTCAGCGTGTTCTGCGTCACCGCCAGCTCGGCTTCCGTCGCGGCGAGCGCTTCCTTCGTGTTCTCCAGTTCATATTCCTTCGCCGGCAGGGATGCCTTCAAGGTCTCCAGTTCGTTCTGCGTGGTGGACAGCGTGTCCTTCACTGCTGCCAGTTTGGTCTGGGTGATCATCAGCGTGTCCTTCGTGGATGCCAGCGTGGTGTCGCGGCTGTTCAAGGCAGTCTGCGTTTCTGCGAGGGTGGCTTCGGTGGACGCGAGGGTGTCCTTTGTGGCGGACAGCTCGGTTTCGCGGTCAGCAAGCGTACCCTGCGTTTCTGCGAGGGTGGCTTCGGTGGACGCGAGGGTGTCCTTTGTGGCGGACAGCTCGTTTTCACGGTCAGCAAGTGCGGCCTGCGGC
>ERZ791716.1212-NODE-1212-length-12721-cov-2.450813_pt1 | contig 12721 bp, 13 predicted proteins | sample MGYA00510049_ERZ791716 | MGnify/ENA primary metagenome ERZ791716 (study PRJEB30046, sample SAMN00715135) | human gut metagenome | study: EMG produced TPA metagenomics assembly of the A metagenome-wide association study of gut microbiota in type 2... | reverse complement strand
ACTACTACTACCGAAACGGTCACCATATACTTCATTAAGACGTTTACTATATAATCCTTCATCCGAATTTTTCCATTTAATTAACTCATCATATTCTCTTTTTAGAGAATCAATGTCAACATCCATATTTATCTTTTTACTACCAGAAGATATATCTAAATTTTTAGGATTAATCTCACTCATATTTTTCTTCACACTAGATGTATTGATATCTACGTTCTTGATGGCATCACTGGCATTTACATTTTTTCCAATTTTACTAACATCTACAAAGTCAGATGTAAATGATAATATACTTGCCGTTGCCATTGAATTAACCAATCCTTGTGCTCCACCCGCTTCTTGATAATAATAATTCAGTTTATCACTAAAAGTATTTAAGCGGATAATTTCCCCGGATTGTGTTTTAACTGTATCATTAGAAAAAAGAGCATTTATTAAAATATTAGAACCGTCTTGTGCAACAGAACAACCACTTTCAAAGAGCGTTTTAACACTTAAAATAGCAGTTTTCTTTAAGGCCTGCTCTCCACCTTTTTTTACAGCTTCAGTAGCTGCTTTCTTCATTACCTTATCGCCTTTCAATCCAATAGCAAAAAAAACTCCATCACCTACTCCTTGAAATACGCCTTTAACTAACCCAGCTTGCGTTGAAGTATTTTCATCTTGCCAATTTTCTTCTACGTGGTTTCCAGCTTTGGATATTCCATAAAATACAGCAGGATTTACAACACCGCCGGTTAATGCAGAAACAGTAACAGCACCAACTACTTCACCAACCTCATTTCCAATAGATCTTACCATATCAAAGCCAAACGCGTTTTCTTTCATGGATTTACCAGTATCATTATTTTCATAAAATGAGTCAAAAGCTGTTTTAACATGTTCTTTTGAAACAAACGCTCTTACATCCTTCCACATTAACTCGTTTAATTCATCGGAACTATCAAGATCATTGGCAAAAAAACCATAAGTATAATTTAACGCTGTACCAACACCTCCTGCAACAAGTGCAGCACAATCGACTAATCCTTCAGCAAAAATTCCAACACCTTCCACAATAGATACAGCTGCAACAGAAATAGTAGCCCCGGTCTTGGCCATAACATTTGAAAGATTTTCATCTATCGTTTTACCATCTGTCCAACCTACCGTTTTTATTGTTCCAAGCTTAGCATTTACCGCTGATAATTTTTCATAAGCCCCAGCATGATATTCTTTTAGTTTAGGAAGTTTAGATAATCTGCTTGATACAGATGAGGCCTTAATAGCGCCTGATGAGCCAGCACCAGCCAAATAATTATCAGTGGCTTTTAAATCATTTAAATAATTATTCCATTGATTATATATATTTTTGTATATTTTTTGAATCCTATCATAATTTTTACTTAAATCTTGTTTTATTCTATTCACAGTTGATTCAGTAGTTGTATATATGTACGTACCTTTATATTTTGAATAATCTTTATTATAGGCCGTTTTCGCATTGGAAAACTTATCAAGCCAACTACTTATTTTTTCTACATTATATACTGCCATAATAAGTTTTCCTTTCTTTGTTTATTATTATTTATTAGTATTGTTTTGTTGTTGTTGTAATAACTTTTTTAATTCTTGAATAAGTTTTACTTTAAAGTTTTTTTCCTCTTGATCTGAATATCCTAAAAAATATATTTTTTCTATTTGATTATGATTAAACAAAGCCGTTTCCTTGCTTGTAATTATACCTTCGGGGTATAAGCAACCAGTGTAATCATAAGCTTTTGTTTTATCAGCTAAATCATAAGAACAAAAACCAGTTATCATTAATCTTTTCTTAGCTCCTTTAAGCAGTACAACTGTGCCTATTGGCAAAAATTTTCCATATTTATTATCCATTTTATCCTCCTACTTTATATATGAATTTATCTTATTTTCTGCCGTTTGAATTGACTTTTTGGCAGCGTTTTTCTTATCATTATACTCTTTATACTTTTTATAATAACGTTCCATTTCTATCTTATACATAGGTTTAAGAGCATCATTATCTGATGCTTCATCATATTTTGATTTATATTTTAAATAATCTTTATAATTTTGAGTTTCTTTAGTATCATATTTATCATATTCATCTTTAGCATTTTGATAATCTTGTATATACTGTATGTTTTTCTTATAATTATTAATTTTGTTTTTAAGATTTGAATATTCCTTTTCCAGTGTCCCCATAGCAGTTTTAACTCTATCACAAATTGGACTACCCCAATCTGATTTTGAAATATCATTTTTTAAATTAGTTATTTTATTACAATTAATATTATCTATAGAATTAAGTGCAGCCTTTAGTTTTATATAATTTATTTTATCATATGACATATTGTACCTATTTTACCTGTGTGACTGCACTTTGCATTGCCGAATCAACAGTTTTATAATAATCTATTGATGTTTTAATTCTATTATTAATACTATAAATAACGTTTACATAATCACTAAAGCTATTTGCTAAAGAGTTGAATTTTTCTTTATATCTATTATATCCATTACCATCCCAATGATCCCTATTATCCATTTTATTTACAACAGACTTAGCATCATTAACACTATCATTCAAATCTTTTGTAAGACTATTTAAATTTTCATAAATGGACATCATCGAATCATAATCTATTTGCATAATTTCACATCCTAATCAGTATTTATTTTTTTATCATAACTTTCATTTAATGAATCAAAAACTTTTTCTACTTGAGATAAATACTTTTGATACTCCTTAAGGTTCCTTTCAAAATCATCTAATTTGTTAAAAACTTCCTTATATTTTTCAACAAACGACGTTGCATCTTCACCAATCCAAAATGAAGAAACGTAGCCAATTAATGCTTTCATTTGCGTAATATCTGACGAAATTTTTTGCACATACATTCCAATATTATTCGCATCCAATGATATACTACTTGAAGCAACTATTTTCATAACACATCTCCCTCACAAAAAAATGCTATAAATAAATAACATTTTTTTGTCAAAGAGCTTTTATAGAGCCCTTAACTTATCTTCCAATTGCATTTTGAACAGCAGTATCAACTGATTGATATCTTTCAACCATTCTCTTAAGATATGCTGAACAATCTGTAATAGTTTCATAAAATAAATGAAATTTTTGTGCTAATGCATTAAATTCAGCTTTAGCTTGTTCTGCAGCATTTCCACTCCAAACACCATCAGTACCTACTTTATTCATTTCAGTTTTAATAGATTGTTCTAGTAGATTATTCATACTATCAGCCTTGCTTTTTAACTGATCTGCTATACTATTTATTTCACCATACGATAATCCTGAAATCATTACTATTTCCTCCTTATTTTATTGTGTTATCTTGCATTGCTTTTTCATATTCGTTTCCTACAGTAACTAGATACTCACCCATTTCTTGGATTGTAACTTGAAGTTTATTCATCACTTGTGCTTGTTCTGATATTGTGCCTGTATATTTTGTTGCGTCATTACCAGTCCAGCAATTTTTTAAATTATCGTTAAGATTTTGAATTTCTCCTAATAAAGTTTTAAAATCTCCAGCATAATTTTGAATATTTCTACCAGTTGCTCTAGTTTTTTCATAATCAACGTTTAAACTAGTCATCGCCATTTTTTTCACCTCCCATTAAACCATAATTATTCTTGTCCCGTTTTTTATTCCGCTATCCTTCACGTATACATTATTTCCATATTTAACTCCAGTATCAATATCAAAAAATAAATAGTTTTTATCTTTTAATACTCCCACTGATAACTCACGAATACTTTTTGTAATATATTGTTTAATAGTACCCATTTTCTTATTAATAGGAATAAACAAATCAAAGTTTTGTTCAATTGAAGGAACCTCAACTGATATAAGCAATTTGTTCATGTATACGCCTCCCAATTTCAGAGTTTGTGGATAAAGTAAAAGACATACCATTTGCCTACCTTTTACTATGTTAATAGTATCAAATACCCCCCCCCGTCAATACTTTCAAGGTAATTGTTGAAAAAATTGTCATATTTTGTCAAAAAAAATACCAGAAATCATTTTTCTGATATTTTTATGTTACTTTTATATTATTTTTTTTAATACCACAATCTTGAAACATCAACGTTTTGGCTCATTGGTTGTGGATATGGCATTTCCATTTTAACGATGGTTGGAAGCTTAAATGCAGAACCAAATACAACGCAAGTACCAGGTTGCAACCCTTTCATCTTCTCAACTATTTCATCGGTTATAAAAGGAACCATTTGTCTTATAAATGATACATCTTTAGGGTGTTGCATCTTAAATATTAAGAAGTTAGAACACTGTGACAATACAGTTGTCGATAATTCACTAGGTCTTTGAGTAATAAGCCCTAAAATAACGCCATACTTACGACCTTCTTTAGTTATTCTATCAAAAATATTATATCCTAAAATCTTTGTATCTGAGTCTTGCTGTACGTATCTGTGTGCTTCTTCTAATATCAAGTGGACAGGGAACGATCCTCTCTGCTGAAGTTTAGAAGTAAAATCAAACAATAACTTTGCATATATCTTACATATTGTCTTTGCAAGTCTGTCATCCAAATAGCTTATGTTTATATTTATAATTTGTGCTCTTCCTCCATTAGAAGCGGTAATAAGCTCTTTTATAAACGTATTTTTATCAACATACTTATCCATCTTAAAATACTGGGCATACTCACCCTTAATAAGAGAATCAAGTCTTACCTTAAGTACATTTGCTTTATCATACATCTTATCACTTTTTAGTGTTCCTTCAGAAATAAGAGCAAAATCAAATGCATCTCTTAAGTTTTCCAAGGTAAATGGTATTGTTCCATCAGGAAGTTCTAATTTTAAATCAGGATTAATGAACTTTTTAATAAACTCTGTTACAAGCTGCATTTCACCTATCTTACCTTCCTTATCAATTATTAAACACTGTCTTAAACTTCTAGTATAACCAGGTTGTACAATAGGAGTTTCAAGGTTTAAATCCTCAGTGTTAAATGAAGTTAATATTGCAAATATTTGGTCATGTATTTGTGATGCTGCCCCGCCAGAATAAAGCACTTCTAGTATAGCCTTAGCGATTATATCATTTTTATATATTTTAGTTTCTTCATCACTACCAGAAAAAATAGTAACTAGTCTTAAAGCCTTTTCAATTATAGGTAATTGTGTTGGATCATCAACTTCTAGTAAAAGTGCAAAATCATCAATATCTAAAAGCCATAATGGTAACTTAATTAGATTCTGAGGATTTTGTCTTACGTTAGTTGAATATTTCTTAAAGAATACCTGACTATTTTGAACTGATAAGGCACTTTCATATTCCCCATAAGCATCAAATATAAATATGCACGCATTTCTTGGAGTTTGCGTATTATTAAAGAATATATTTTGAAATAATCTTGCAACACCACATGATTTACCTGAACCGGTATTTCCAAAAATTGCAAAATGATTACTGAAGAACGTATTTGTAGATACATACGCAGGAGTATTGTTATAAAGTGGCATATTGCCAATTAATACCCTTTTCATAAAGTTGTTTTGATCTCCTGATATTATTAATCTTACTTCTTCATCTGTTGCAGCAAAACAAACGTTCCCAATGGATGGTTTTACAAGTACACCCGGAATAAATCTAGGACCATTTATTTCTCCTATTAATTTAATGCTTCCAATTTCACTATTTAAACTAATTACCGTTCCAACTATTTTTTGGTTAGAATTTGTTTCAAATATTACGTGATGATCAATCAAGTTTTTTTCATAAGCTAAATTAGATGTTACAACTATATTTACATTATCTATTCCGACGTCTTTTACCCTTCCTATTTCGTTTGGAAGAACATCTACTTTAACTTCTTTTGGAATGTCATCTATCTTCTGTTCTTTTATTACGTTAACATCCTCACTCGTTTCTTCTTCCTTAGTATTTTCATCATTAATATCTAAATCTTCTAATGTTTCAAAATCTTTATCTTCCATAATTTTCACCCCATAATTATACTTTCTTTCCTATCTTATAAATTTATTATAACATTTGTTTAAAAAAAATAAAATAATATTTTAACTTGAGTTGACATTTAACCTTCTAAAATGTAATATAATATCTGGAAAAGGAGGGTTTTTATGGCTTATATAGAATTTAAAAACGTATGTAAAAATTATGGTAATGAAGATGTTATAGTAAAAGCACTTAAAAAAGCATCATTTGAAATAGAAAAAGGTGAACTTGCCATTATTTTAGGGCCTTCCGGAGCGGGTAAAACAACTTGTTTAAACATATTAGGTGGAATAGATAAAGCATCAAGTGGAAGCGTAATTGTAGACGGTGTTAACATAACTGAATTAAAGGAAAGAAAACTAATTAAATACAGACGTGAAGACGTTGGATTCGTATTTCAATTTTATAATTTAGTGCAAAATCTAACCGCTAAAGAAAACGTTGAACTAGCAACACAAATATGTAAAAATCCAATGGATGCTATAAGCGTTATAAAAAAGGTTGGATTAACAAAAAGAATGGATAACTTTCCTTCTGAATTATCTGGAGGAGAACAACAACGTGTTGCAATTGCAAGAGGAGTTGCTAAAAGACCTAAATTACTTTTATGCGATGAGCCTACTGGTGCACTTGATTATAAAACCGGCAAGCAAATATTAAAACTATTACAAAACATGGCGAAAAAAGAAAAAATGACAGTCGTTATAATAACTCATAACAATGCAATAGCACCTATGGCAAACAAAGTTATTACCTTTAAAAACGGAAGTGTATCAAGCGTTAAAATAAATAAAAAACCTAAGGCTGTAGGTGATTTAAAATGGTAAAGAAAAAAAGTATATTAAAGGACGCTTTAAGAGAAATATCACTTAATAAAAAAAAGTTTATTTCCTTATTATTAATAATAGTTATCGGAACAGGCTTTTATGTAGGCCTTAAATCTACTCCAAAGGACATGAAAGAAACTGCAAAAGCATATTATAAGGAAACTAATTTATTTGACCTAAAGGTAGTTTCATCATCTGGATTTTCAAAAAATGACTACTACTCTTTAAAACAAGTAGATGGTGTTAAAGGAGTTTTCCTATCAAAAACATTAGACGTTATAACAACAATTAATAACTCCGATTACGTAATTAAGTTAAATAGTATAAATGAAGATAGAGACTTAAAAAGTGATGATTATATAAATCATTTAACCTTACTTAAAGGAAGGTATCCTAAAACCATCAATGAAGGATTAGTTGAAGAAAAGTTTTTAACCGATAATAATTTATCACTTGATGATTTAGTTACACTAAAACCAGAAGATGAAAATGGTCTTCGCGCTAAAAAAATAAAAATAGTAGGTGTTGTAAGAAGCAGCTACTACTCTTCAAAAGACAGAGGAACTAGTAATTTAAAAAACGGAAAAGTAGATTATTTTATGTATTTAAGTGAAGGCGATTTTGCATCTGATTTATATACGGAAGGATATGTAACAATTAAGGGTGCTAATAAGTATGACACCTATAGTAAAAAGTATGATAGTTTTATTAATAAGTATAAATCATTAGTTAACGAAGAGATTTTAAAAAGTGCTAAAGAAACTCACAAAAGAAACGTAAGTGTTCTTGAAGGTGACATAAATGAATTAAAAGATAATTTAAATAGACTTAATAGCACGGACTTACCTAGTGACGAACTTAATACTTCAATTAAGGAAGTAAGCAGTGAACTAAAGGCAAAAGAAGATGAGTTATCAAAAATAAAAGACGTTTTAGCATATTCTATAAAACGAAGTGAAGTTGCCGGATTTTATGAATACAAGCTTGAAACAGAAAGAATAGAAAACATAGCTAAGGTCTTCCCTTTAATGTTCTTCTTAGTTGCGGCTTTAGTTAGCTTAACTACTATGACACGTATGGTAGATGAAGAAAGAATAGGGATGGGAACTTTAAGAGCAATTGGTTATAGTAAATCATCAGTTATCTTTAAATACGTTTTATATGCGCTTTTAGCAAGTATTTTAGGAAGCATAATAGGAACTATTTTGTTCTATAAGTTAATTCCTATGCTTGTTGGTTATTGCTACAATATCTTTTACGATATGCCAAGTATAAATGCTACTATGCAAATTAACTATTCCCTATTTTCTTTAGTTTTTTCAATTTTATCTACCGTTTTAGCAACAATACTAGTCTTCCTTAAAGATACTAGTAAAACACCAGCAGAACTTATGAGACCAGAGGCTCCTAAAAAAGGAAAAAGAATATTCCTAGAAAAAATAGATAAAATCTGGAATAGTTTAAGTTTCCTAAACAAGATTACTTTAAGAAACATATTTAGATACAAAAAAAGATTATTTATGACTGTAATTGGTATTTGTGGTTCTACCGCATTAATACTTGCTTCATTTGGAATAAAAGACTCCGTTATGAAAGTAGCTGATAACCAGTATAATAAAATAGATAAATATGACATGATAATTAGCATAAATAATAATGCTTCAAATAATGATAAGAAAGTTTTAGAAGAAAAAATATTAGATGAAAATGAAATAAAGAAAATAACTTATGTTTATAAATCTAACGTTTTATTGAAAAATAATAAAAAAAGTGAAAATTCTAACATCATTGTTCCCGAAAACAAAGAAAAGATAAACGATTATATAACGCTTAGACAAAGAAAAACTAAAAAAGATATTAAAATGGATGACGACGGAATTATAGTATCAGAAAAGCTTGCAAAACTACTTAAATTAAAAAAGAATAGTTATGCAAAACTTACTCTTCCAAACAATAAAAAAGTAAATGTAAAAATATCTGACATAACAGAAAATTATATAGAGCATTACGTATATATATCGCCTAAACTTTATAAAAAATTATCAGGTGAAAACGCTAATTACTCTACTATTATTGCCATTACTAAAAATTTAAGTAATAAAAAAGAAAAAGCTTTAGAAAGTAATATCTCAGATATTAATAACGTTACTTCTACCCTTTTATCATCCAATACAAAAAATAACTATAAAGATATGATGAATACGTTAAATTATGTTATTTTAATACTAATTGTTTGTGCTGCAGCACTTGCATTTGTTGTTTTATATAATTTAGCAAGCGTAAATATAAGTGAAAGAAGAAGAGAACTTGCAACGATTAAGGTATTAGGATTCTATGATGAAGAAGTTACTAAATACATTTATAAAGAAATGCTTATTCTAACTATTATAGGTTCACTTATAGGACTTATTGTAGGAAGCATTTTAACACTTTATGTAATAAAAATTTGTGAAACAAATTTATTTATGTTTACTTTTAATATTAATTTTATAAGTTATTTATTGTCCTTTATAATTACACTTCTATTCCTATTTATAGTTAACTTATTTATGCACTTTGAATTAAAAAAACTAGATATGGTAGAAGCTTTAAAAAGCTACGAATAGTAAATTTTTGTAAAATATATCAATTTATGTATCAATGTTGCAAAAGCAACATTGATATTTTTTTATGGTTTGTTATAATTGTTATTGTGTAAAAAACAAAGGAGGTAACAAAATGGAACAATATGAAGGTTTCAAAGGAGATAAATGGAAAAATGAAATAGACGTTAAACAATTTATCTTAGACAATTATACAGAATATACTGGTGATGATAGCTTTTTAACCTCACCAACAGAAAAAACAAAAAGATTAAATGACAAATATCAAGAAATGTCAAAAATTGAAATTGAAAAAGGAATATATGATGTTGATACTAAAACAGTATCAGGAATTGATGCATATAACCCAGGTTACTTAATTAAGGATGATGAAGTAATCGTAGGTTTTCAAACAGATGCACCACTTAAAAGAATAGTTAATCCATTCGGTGGAATGCGTATGGTGCGTCAATCATTAGAAGCTTATGGTTATAAGCTAGATCCTAGTGTTGAAGAATACTTCAAGTATAGAAAAACTCATAATGATGGTGTATTTTCTGCTTATACAACAGATATTAGAAAAGCAAGACACGCAGGTTTACTTACTGGACTTCCTGATGCTTATGGAAGAGGAAGAATAATTGGTGATTATAGAAGAATTGCTTTATATGGTATCGATAGACTAATAGAAGAAAAGAAAAAAGATTTAATATCATTAGAAAAAGAAGAATTAACCGAAGAGATGATCAGGTTAAGAGAAGAAGTATCTGAACAAATAAAAGCTTTAGGAGAAATCAAATCCATGGCATCAAAATATGGTTTTGATATATCAATGCCCGCAAATAATGCTAAAGAAGCCGTGCAATGGTTATACTTTGGTTATTTAGCTGCAATAAAAGAAAATAACGGAGCTGCTATGAGTTTAGGTAGAACATCTACATTCTTAGATATTTATTTTGAAAGAGACTTAAAAAAAGGAATAATAACTGAAGAAGAAGCTCAAGAAATAATTGACCAATTCATTATGAAACTTAGAATGGCAAGACACTTAAGGACACCTGAATATAATGAGTTATTTGCAGGAGATCCAACTTGGGTTACTGAAAGTTTAGGTGGTATGACAAAAGACGGAAAATCACTTGTTACTAAAAACTCATTTAGATATTTACATACGCTATATAATTTAGGATCATCTCCTGAACCTAACTTAACTGTTTTATGGAGTGATAATTTACCAGAAAACTTCAAAAAATATTGTGCTAAAGTATCAATTGATACAGATGCAATTCAGTATGAATCAGATGAACTTATGAGACCAATTCATGGATGTGATTACGCTATCGCCTGCTGCGTTTCTGCTATGACAGTTGGAAAACAAATGCAATTTTTCGGAGCTAGATGTAATCTTGCTAAAACACTTTTATACGCAATAAACGGTGGTATAGACGAAGTTAAAAAGGAACTTGTTGTTGATGGATTAGATAAGATTACTGATGAATATCTAGACTATGAAAGTGTTAGAAAAGCATATTCAAAGGCAATGAAAAAAATTGCTAAAACATACGTTGATGCAATGAACATAATTCACTTTATGCACGATAAATATGCATATGAAAAAGGTCAAATGGCACTACATGATACAAAGCTTGATAGATTAATGGCTTTTGGAATTGCAGGATTCTCTGTTGCTGTTGATTCATTATCAGCAATTAAATACGCTAAGGTTAAACCAATTAGAGATGAAGATGGTATCGCAGTAGACTTTGAAATTACTGGAGAATTCCCTAAGTATGGTAATGACGATGATAAAGTTGATAATTTAGGTAAAGAATTACTTGAAGAATTCTACGCTGATTTATGCGAGCACAAGCTATACAGGGGTGCAAGACATACTTTATCAGTTCTTACAATTACTTCTAACGTTATGTATGGTAAGAAAACAGGTTCTACTCCAGACGGAAGAAAAAAAGGTGTAGCATTCGCTCCAGGAGCTAACCCAATGCATGGTAGAGATTCTTCTGGTGCACTTGCATCTTTAAACTCAGTTGCTAAAATGCCATACACTAATTGCTGTGAAGATGGTATTTCAAATACTTTCTCTATCGTTCCTAGTGCACTTGGACATACAAAAGAAGAACAAGTAGAAAACTTAGTAAACGTACTTGATGGTTATATGGAAAAAGGCGCTCATCATTTAAACGTAAACGTACTTAACCGTGAGACGTTAATTGATGCTATGAATAATCCTGGTAAATACCCTACTTTAACTATTAGAGTATCTGGATATGCTGTTAAGTTTAATAGATTAAGTAGAGAACAACAGTTAGAAGTAATTAGCAGAACATTTCATGAAAGTATATAGGAGAATTTATGAACAAAAAGATATATTTTGATAATAATGGAACAATTATAGAATGCAATTTAGATGATTTTGAATATTTTTCAAATATGGCATTAAATTATGAAACAATGATCAATATGAATCCTAGTTTAGGTCATATGGCTGCGCTAAATGAATATTTAAATTCAACTAAAGATGATATTACATTAAGAAGATATAAAGAAATCACTATGACTAGTGAATCACGTAACTTTCTTAAAATTTTGATTGATTTAAAGTTGCTTCAAAAAAACTTCAGAAATAATGGTGTCACAAATGAAATAGCAATAAAATATAATTTTTATCAAAATGAGTATCAAGAAATATTAGATAAAAGTAATAAGTTATCTAATGAGCAAGCAAGAAGACTTAGTTAATGAAACAAGGATTTATATCAAGTGTTGAAAATATGGGCTTGGTTGATGGCCCTGGTTTACGTTATGTTGTTTTTATGCAGGGATGTAGTTTAAGGTGTTTATATTGTCATAATCCAGAAACTTGGAAATTAAATATGGGAGATAAAACAACACCACAAGAATTAATTGATGACATATTAAAATACAAAAATTATTATTTAAATGGTGGGGTTACTTTTAGTGGTGGCGAACCCTTAATGCAACCTGAATTTTTAATAGAATGTTTAAAGTTATGTAAAGAAAATAATTTACATTTGATACTGCTGGTGTCGGTTTAGGTCTTTATGAAGAAATTTTAAAATATACCGATTTAGTTATTTTAGATATTAAAGCAATTGATGATACTATGTATAAAAAAATTACAGGGCGTAACATGAATAAATTTGATGAATTTGTCTCTTATTTAAATAAAACAAATACTAAAGTTTGGATAAGAAGCGTAATAGTTCCTGGATTAAATGATAATAAAGACTACATTTTAAAATTAGATAATTATCTT
>ERZ791716.1208-NODE-1208-length-12747-cov-2.511109_pt1 | contig 12747 bp, 9 predicted proteins | sample MGYA00510049_ERZ791716 | MGnify/ENA primary metagenome ERZ791716 (study PRJEB30046, sample SAMN00715135) | human gut metagenome | study: EMG produced TPA metagenomics assembly of the A metagenome-wide association study of gut microbiota in type 2... | reverse complement strand
CTTTTCCTGATGATGATTTATCTAATAGTCTTACAATCTTTTGTCCATTAACTGAAAGATTTTGCTCATTAGACATTGAAATTCTTGAAAGTACTGATACGTCTTCAATTTGATTGTTGTCCATCTTCAGATTATTTATTGTACGATGTGAAGACAATGCAGATATATTTTTTATGTTATTTCCTGTAAATTCCAACTCGTAGAATGTTTTGCCTTTCAATGGTTCTAAACTTTCAATCTTATTATTATTAAAATAGAAATATTTTAATAACTTTAAATTTGAAACAATATCTATATTTTTAATTTGATTTCCGTTTATGTTTAATGTTGTTAAATTGGTTAATACATTTAATTTAGATGTCTTATTATCATCCAAATTAGTATTTGATAATCCTAGACTTTGTAATGTTGTTATTTTTTCAATACCTTCTATATTATTTAATTTTGGATTATCTGATATATCTAAAACAACCAATTTACAATATCCTGTTTCATATAATTCATTTAAGAAATCAATATTAGTTAAGCCTGTATTAGATAAATTTAATGTTTCTAAATTTCTTAAATTTACAATTGATTTATTGTTATTATTAATATTATTATAAAACACTTGTGGGCCATAGTAACTAGCTTGCTCTAAATAATTAAGATGAATCGATACATACATACTTGCTGAACTATTATTAATTATTTTAATCCTATTATCAAAATCACTTATTTTGCAAATATAATGTTTGCAAGTTTCCAAAGTTCTCCAATCCTGTTAAATCTTTTATCTTTGTATCACTTGAAGAATCTGTATGTTGTAAATTTAATTCATCGATTGAAGAAATTGCATCCCTATCAACATTGATTATCAATGGAACAGTTATGTGATATTTTAAGTTTCGTTCTGCTACCTTCGCTGTCACTACTCCTTCTATTTTCGAATACAATTGTGAATCTTTAAAGTATACAGATTCAATATAACAATTAGTGTCCCCATATTCTCCTATTTTAAAATGCAATGTACTACCATCTGTAATTCCGCCTCTTATTGTTACAGTCAAATCATCTTCCCTAGTTTTTTCATGATTAACGATTACATTATATTCCTCTGGTTCAGTATAATCTGTATAATATGTTTTTACTGTATCTTTTTCTTTTATTTCAATTCCTCTTACGAAAAATATATTATGACTATTTTCATTTATTATATATAAGTCTGTATAATTATTTGCATTTGTTTCTTCATTTTTGGGAAGATTTTTTACATTTTCATAATCTTTACCATAGTTTAATGTTATTCCTTCCATAGCTTCTAAGTCTATAACATAAAAATCACCGGTATCATTTTTTGTGCTTAATACATTTTTAAGTGTATCTATATTTGTGTATTTTATCTTGGCTGGAATTTGTCCATATTCATTGTAATATTCATCTGTTTTTGACCTTAGTAATTCAATATCACTATATAAATTATTTAATCTTTTTATATATACACTGTCTTGGGTATTGAATACTAAAACACTTGTTAATATTAATAATATTATAATTGTGACTACTAAAGCCATCATTGTAATACCTTTTTCTTGTCTTAATTTATTTTTCATCTTTTGCATACTCCTCTCTATTTGCTACTATTAGTTTACTATTTATTTGTTTTATTTTCAAGTATTTTCATTATATATTTTTTTCTTCTTAAATATCTATTATTCTCTTTTAATACCAAATACCAAAGATACATTACAATTAAAAAAATTGCAATATTTTTTAAATACAATATTAATACACTTGCTATAGCTGTTATTAGTATTGTTGATATCATAGATATGTTGTTAATTGCATCATCTGCTTTTTGTTTTCCAACAATTATATGTAATATTCCACTTAATATTCTTCCACCATCTAATGGATATATTGGAAGTAAATTAAATAACATAATTAGGAAATTGGTATATATAACCATTATTGCTTTTATCATATCTATTTTTAGATTATATGTTATTATAATTATTATTAAATTTGTAAGTGGACCAGCACTTGCTACTATAATCTTTTTTATATCTAATTTGTTACCTTTTTTTATTTTTTTATTATAGTCTTTTGGTTCTATTTTAAATGCTATTGATACTCCAAATGGCATTATTTCTAGTTTTTCTGGTTTCATTTTTAATATTATTCCTGCCAATAAATGTCCTAATTCATGTATTAATGCGAATACCATAATCATAGCATATATTTCAATTTGTTTTGTTAGATAAAATAATATTAAAAATAAGAATATTTTGAGGTCTATTCTAAATCTCATTCTTAACCTCCCTTTTATAAATCTAATATTTTTTGTGGATCTATAGTTTTCTCTGATAATCTTATTTCAAAATGTAAGTGTGGTCCGGTAGAATTTCCTGTTGAACCTACTTCAGCTATTTCTTGTCCTTGTTCTATCTTGTCCCCTTGTTTTACATACAAATTATTGCAGTGTGCATATATAATACTAACTTCTCCTATTTGTATTTTTAAATGTTTTCCGTAATCTCCTTCTTCTGATGCTAATACTACTTCTCCGCTTGTTGCTGATTTTATTTTTGTTCCCATATTTGCTGCAATATCTACTCCTGTATGATTTTTGGGTACTGTTGCTGTTGTTGGTTCTCTTTGACCATATTTTGAACTTATTGTTCCATCTATTGGTTTTATAAATGTTGTTGTTGCTTTTATTTTATTAATTTGTTGTTCTTCTTCTGAAAGTTCTTGTTCATTATTTGAAGTTTGCTGTTCATTTGTTGATTCTGTTGGATTATCTACTTGTTGATTTTCTTCTGTTTGTTCTTGGTTTTGTGTTGATGTATCATTTGTTTCTGTTTTTTCATTTGCTCCACCAATTGCTGAGTTATCTTGATTTTTATTATTAAAGTTTGTTATGTATTGTTTTAGATTTTCATATGTAGCTTGAAAATTTATATCATATGATAATATTTCTTTTGCTTTATTTATAAAATCTTGAGAAAATATGTAATTGTTGTTTTGAATTATATATATTGTAAAGTATATTAAAAGACTTATTATTATTTGTATTATCATTTTTTTGAGTAATTTCAAGTCTTTTTTTGTGTTTGTATTTATATTAACTGTAGCTGTTTTTGTTGAGCTACCAGCTTGTCTTCTTGCATATATTTCTTCTGCTCTTCTTATTTTTTCTTCGACAGTCATTGTTCTTTCCATTTATTTACACCTCTTTCGTATTTTCTTTTTAATCTATATGTATTCATTTTGTGTTTTATTCCTCTTAATGATAACTAGAAAAAGCTATCTAAGTATTAAAACTTTAGATAGCTTTTTGCTACAAGGTTAATAATAATATAAATTCTATTGCTCCTATTATTGTTGTGATTATTGAATATTTTTTTATTTTTTTATATTTCTGTTGCATTTTATTATCTGCAAATTTTTTATCTTCTTTGTTTTCTATTTTAGATACATAGCTATTTACTAACATTTCTGCTTCTTTTAGTATATAGTCTTTTTGTGTGGTTTGTTTTTCTTTTTTATTTGTTGTTTTGTTATTTTCTACTTTTTCTAATTTTTTTATCTTTTTGCTGTTTTTTAGTATTATTATTGCTTCATCTACTATGTTTGATGGTAGATTTTTTAGTACTACCATATTTTTTAAGTTACTTGCTTCCATTTGTACCTCCTCATATGTATTTTTTATATTTTTTCCATTTTTTATGAGGTTATACTTTTTTTGAAAAATAATTTTATTGACAAATAATTTAAATTTGATTTTTTGTAAAATTATGTTATAATATGCCGTAATTATTTAGAAAGCAGGGATTTTAATGACTTTTTATGTAAGAGAAAATAAAAAAATAAATTTGTATTCTATTAATATTGATATATATAAATTATCTATTTTAAAATCAACTATTAATTTATGGGATGATAAAGGATTTTTAAGAAATAGAAAAAATATTTCATACATGGAATTTGAACCTCATTTTTTAGCTACTTTATGTAATGAGTTTATTAATTCTAAAACTAGTTTAGAAGTTACAAAATTAATAAATCAACTATCAAATTATTTAGATAATGATTTAAATGCCAATGAAATTTGTTTTTGTAAAGATTTATTAGAAATATTAAATATAACAAAAATCGATGATAACGCAAATAAACTACTAGAAAAAGATATCAATAAAGAAGTTTCATCTATTAATAGTTTTTTTGATAAATTTGATAAAATAATAAATAAAAAAGAACAAAAGTATATTCATAACAGTATATTTAAAAGTATACCTGAATACTCTAATTTGTTCTTAATAATGTAAACACTTAATGTGTTTTTTTTATAACATTTTTTGTAAAAATTGACCTGTATAACTTTCTTTTACTTTTGCGATTTCCTCTGGTGTTCCAGTTGCGACTACAGTACCACCACCATCGCCACCTTCTGGGCCTAAATCAATTATATAATCAGCCACTTTTATTACATCTAAGTTGTGTTCAATTACAACAACAGTATCTCCATTGTCGACAATTCTGTTTAATATAACAAGTAATTTCTTTATATCATGTGTATGTAATCCAGTAGTTGGTTCATCTAGTATAAACAAACTTTTTCCAGTTGGTTTTTTTTGTAATTCTTTTGCAAGTTTAACTCTTGCAGCTTCTCCACCTGATAATGTAGGAGCACTTTGTCCAAGTTTAATATAAGAAAGTCCAACATCCATTAATATTTGTAATTTATTTTTAACTCTAGGAATATTTTCAAAAAACTCTAGTGCTTCTTCTACTCTCATCTCTAAAACATCATATATATTTTTTCCTTTATATTTTATACTAAGAGTTTCTTTGTTATATCTAGTACCACCACACACCTCACAAGGTACATAAACATCTGGTAAAAAATGCATTTCTATTTTTTTTACACCATCACCAAAGCATGCTTCACATCTACCACCTTTTACATTGAATGAAAATCTACTTTTATCATAACCTTTTATTTTTGCTTCTTTAGTTTGCGTAAAAACATCTCTTATATCATCAAATACTCCTACGTAAGTTGCTGGATTACTTCTTGGAGTTCTCCCTATAGGATTTTGTGAAATATCTACAACTTTGTCTATATTTTCTATACCTAGTGCGCTTTTATAAAGTCCTGGTTTTTCTTTTACTTTATATAGGTTATTAGCAACTACTTTTGATAATATTTCATTTACTAAACTACTTTTTCCACTTCCACTTACTCCAGTTACACAAATAAATTTACCAAGTGGAAATTTAACGTTTATATTTTTTAAATTATTTTCTTTTGCACCTTTTATCTCTATAAACTTTCCATTTCCTTTTCTTCTTTTACTTGGGACTTCTATTTTTTCTTTTCCAGTTAAATATCTTCCAGTTAAACTATTTTCATTTTTCATAACTTCTTCTGGTGTACCTTTAGCAACTATGTTCCCACCATGTAATCCAGCACCGGGGCCTATATCTACTAAGTAATCACTAGCAAGCATTGTATCTGTATCATGTTCAACTACTATTAATGTATTTCCTAAATCTCTCATTTCAAGCATAGAATTTATAAGTTTTTGATTATCACGTTGATGTAAACCAATACTTGGTTCATCAAGAACATATAAAACTCCTGTAAGTCTAGAACCAATTTGAGTAGCTAAACGTATTCTTTGTGATTCTCCACCTGATAAAGTTCCTGCAGTACGTGCAAGTGTTAAATATGAAAGACCTACATTTTCTAGGAATGTTAATCTAGAATCAATTTCTTTTATTATCATTTCAGCTATTTGTTGTTTTTCTTTTGAAAGTTTTAAATTTAATATAAATTTATGTAACTCTTCAATACTTAATAATGTTATTTCGTATATATTTTTTTTATTTACAAGTACAGATAAAACTGATGAATCTAATCTAGAGCCTTTACATTTTGGGCAAGTTGTTTCCACCATATATTGTTGAATCCAATCTCTTATCCATGTACTTTTTGTTTCAACATATCTTCTTTCTAAATTAGTTATTATTCCCTCATAATAATCTTTACTTATTCTTTTGTTACCATTTTTTGAAACATAATTAAATTCTAATAAATCTTTAGAACCATACAATATTATATTTAAGTCTTTTTTAGGTAAATTTTTTATTTTTTCATTTAAATCAATATTATAATATTTAGCTACTGTAGATATTTGTGTACTTATTATACTACTATCATCATCTAAATTAATTGCTACTATAGCTCCTTCATTTATACTTAAATCTTTGTTTGGTATTATTAAATCTTCATCTATAGAAAGTTTAATACCTAACCCTTTACATTCACTACATGCTCCATATGGTGCATTAAAGGAAAACATTCTAGGTTCTAATTCTGGAAGTGAAAAATCACATTCTGGGCATGCATAATTTTCGCTCATAACTATTGAATCTTTTGATACAACATCAACTACAACTTTTCCTTTTGATAACTTTGCTGCAGTTTCTATTGAATCATATAATCTACTTCTAATTCCATCTTTGATTATTATTCTATCAATAACTACTTCAATATTATGTTTTTTATTTTTATCTAATTCTTTTACCTCTTCTATATCAAATTCTTCACCATCTATTTTTAATCTAACATAACCATCTTTTTTTAATTTTTCTATTAGTGTTGCCTGGCTACCTTTTTCACCAAACACAACTGGACTTAATATTTTAATTTTTGTATTTTCTTCTAAATTTAAAACCTGATCAACCATTTCTTCATAACTTTGACTACTAATTGGTTTATTATGAACAGGACAATATGGTACACCTATTCTAGCATATAAAAGTCTTAAAAAATCATAAATTTCTGTTACAGTTCCAACTGTACTTCTAGGATTTTTATTTGTAGTTTTTTGATCTATACTTATTGCTGGACTTAATCCCTCTATTGAATCAACATTAGGTTTTTCAGTTCCACCTAAAAATTGTCTTGCATAATTGCTTAAGCTTTCAACGTACCTTCTTTGACCTTCTGCATATATAGTATCAAAAGCTAAACTACTTTTTCCACTACCACTTACACCTGTCATTACAATAAGTTTATTTTTAGGAAGTTCAATATCAATATTTTTTAAATTATTTTCTTTTGCACCTTTTATTATTATTTTATCCATACTATCACCTTTATTTAATTTTTACTACACATATAATTTTATATTTACGAACAATTGTTTGTAAAAACACATCATTATTTTAGCATATTTTTCACTTATTTCAAATAGTTTTTTCACAAAAATAAAAATTATTATTGATTTAACTAATAGATAAATGCTATACTTTAAGAGAGCCTATAAAACTCTCTAGAAGTTTGAGGTGTTTTTTTATGACAAAGTATATTTTTGTAACAGGTGGCGTTGTTTCTGGATTAGGGAAAGGTATTACTGCTGCTTCTGTTGCACTATTATTAAAATCCAGAGGATACAAAGTATTTATGCAAAAATTTGATCCATATATTAATGTAGACCCTGGTACTATGAATCCAATACAACATGGAGAGGTTTATGTAACTTATGATGGTTGTGAAACTGACCTAGATTTAGGTCATTATGAAAGATTTATTGATGAAGAATTAAATTATACTTCTAATATAACAAGTGGCAAAATATATTCTGCTGTTATAGAAAAAGAAAGAAAAGGAGATTACTTAGGTGCGACTGTACAAATGGTACCTCATGTAACAAACGAAATTAAAAACAAGGTTTATGAAGCTGGTATATCTAGTGGAGCTGAATTTGTTATCACTGAAATTGGTGGAACTGTTGGTGATATAGAGTCAAGTACATTTATCGAAGCTTTAAGACAAATACAATATGAAAAAGGTGAAGAAAACACATTTTTTATCCATACAACATTAATTCCATATATATATGGTTCTAATGAGCTTAAAACAAAACCAACTCAAAATAGTGTTAAAGATTTAAGAAATATGGGAATTAGACCAAACGCATTAGTTTGTAGAACACCTTTCCCAACTAGTGAATCTATTAAGAAAAAATTATCACTATTTTGTTCTATTCCAGAAGAAAATATAATAGATGCAGTTGATGTTAAAAATATATATCAAATTCCTATTAATTTTTATGAACAAAAAATTGATGAAAGAATCTTAAATCAATTTAAAATGCCTATAAAAAAAGCCAATATTAAATATTGGGAAGATCTAATAAAAACAGTAGATAATTTAAATAACGAAATTGAAATCGCACTTGTAGGTAAGTATGTAGAACTACATGATGCATATCTATCAGTAGCAGAATCACTTAGACATGCAGGATATAAATATAAAACAAAAATAAATATCAATTGGATTGATTCTGAATCATTAGAAAAAAATGATGTTAATTTAAAAGAAATATTTAAAAATTCTAAAGGAATATTAGTACCAGGTGGTTTTGGTAATCGTGGTATTGAAGGAAAAATAAAAGCAATCAAATATTCTAGAGAAAACAACATTCCATTTCTTGGTATTTGTCTTGGTATGCAACTTGCCGTAATTGAATTTGCACGTAATGTATGTGGTATTAAAGAAGCTTCTTCCACAGAATTTAATGAATTATGCCCTGAACCTATAATAGATTTAATGGCAGATCAAAAATCAATTACAAATATGGGTGGAACACTAAGACTTGGAAACTATGAATGTACATTAGTACATGATACTTTAGCTTACAAAGATTATAAACAAGATAAAATATTAGAACGCCATCGCCATAGATATGAGTTTAATAATAAATATAAAGAAACTTTAGAAAAAAAAGGTATGGTTTTTTCAGGTATAAATGAAGCAAGTAATTTAGTTGAGATTGTTGAATATCCTAAACATAAACATTTTATAGCTTGTCAATTTCATCCTGAATTTAAAAGTAGACCTACTAGACCTCACCCACTTTTTGATTCATTTATAAAAGCAAGTTTAAATTAACTTGCTTTTAATATTCTTCTAAAACTATATTTTTTTCATATATTATTTTTGCTACTTCTTTTCCAACATATCTATAATGCCATGGTTCATATTTAAATCCCGTTATGTTTTCTTTTCCTTTTGGATATCTTAATATAAAACCATATTTATATGCATTATCTCTCATCCATTCAAATTCATCACTAAATTCAAAATCATCATAGCTATTATTTGAACCCATTACATCTACAGCTAAGCCAGTTTGATGTTCTGAGTGTCCAGGTTTTGCACTACAACTTAAAGCATATTCTATTCCATATTTTTCTGTATAGTAATTAAATAATTTATCTTGATATTCATAATTTCTATACGCAGAAACCGCTATTACTTTATATCCAAGTTTTGATGCATCACTACTAAGTGTTTCAAATGCTTCTTTAGCATCTTTTCTTAAAAATTTACCTTCATTTGAATATTTAACATTTATTTCTTCCAAATCATTTGGTACATAATTTTTATCAAGTTTGTTATTTTTATTAACTAAAACCAAAAGTTCATTTGGATTTTCTATTGTCTTTATATTTTTATAAAACATATTTTTAAAATTCACATCCTTCAAAAAAAATAGTAAAATTAATCCTATAAATATAACATAAAATATTATTTTATATACCTTGTTCATATAATCTCCTTTAATAAATTATATGAAATAATAAATAATAATTACGCTTATTTATAACCTATAATTTTACATTTTTTTTAAACTATCTATTTGCTTTTGATAATCATGACTATTTGTTATATAACTTCCTACAACATATATATCAGAATTTACTTTTGAAATAGTGTCATTATTTATTCCACCATCTACTTCTATAATAAAATTGTTTTCTTTTTTTAATTCATTTAATTTATTAACTTTTGGAATAACGTCTTCTATAAATTTTTGACCTCCAAAACCTGGTTCAACTGTCATAACAAGTACTAAATCTATATATTTTAAATATGGTAATATAAAATTAACATCTGTTTTAGGTTTAATTGATATTCCTACCTTTATGTTTTGTTTTTTTATATAATTTATTAAAAACATTATATCCTGATTAACTTCTAAATGAAATGTTATATATTCAGGTTTTATTATCTTAAAGTCATCTACATATTTTTTTACGTCTTCTACCATTAAATGTACATCTTTTGGTTTATTAGTACCCTCTATTAATGGTTTTAACTCATTTATATTCCATGTTTTATTTGGTACAAATTTTCCATCCATTATATCTAAGTGCATATAATCAATAGATGTTTCATCTATTTTTTTTATATTTTCTTTTATATTTTCTTTTATTGATAATATAGATGCTGAAATCATATTTCACCTCTTAATAAATTTTAAATAGTTTTCATATCTACTTTTCATAATAACATTTTCTTTTACTTTATTTTTTACTTCACATTCTGTTTCTTTATCATGCATACAATCTCTATATTTACAAAAATTGCTATATTCATTAAATTCTATAAAATTATCTTTTATATCAGTATTTGTCATACCAATAAAATCCAGACTTGAAAATCCAGGAGTATCAGCTACTAATCCATCATATAAATCAAGTAATTCAACATGTCTAGTTGTATGTTTCCCTCTACCTAATGCATATGAAATTTCATCTGTTTTTATATTTAAATTAGCATCAAGGTTATTAAGTAATGTTGATTTTCCTGCACCACTTTGCCCTGTAAATATGCTTATTTTAGATTTAAATAATTTTTTTAATTCTTCATAATCTGTATTTAATAAAACCGTATAACCAATTTTTTTATAATATTTAATATATTCATTTAATTTAGATAATTCATCTTTATTTAGCAAATCTAACTTTGTAAAACATATAATTGGAGTAATATTATTATACTCAATTATTACTAAAAATTTATCTAATAGATTTGTTGAAAAATCAGGATCTTTAACACTAGTAATAATAAATGCTTGATCTATATTAGCAACAGGAGGTCTAACTAATTCATTTTTTCGTTCTAAAACTTTAAGTATATAATTATTTTTTTCATCGAATTCAACTAGATCTCCTACTATAGGTTTTATCTTATCATTTCTAAATTTACCTCTAGCTTTGCATATATATTTATTTTCATTTGTTTTTACAGTGTAATCATTACTAATTAATTTTGTAATTCTACCTATCATTAACTTTCCTCTTTAGTAGTATCTTGTGTATTATCTGTTGTATTATCTGTTGTAGTATCACTTGGCTTTGTTTCTGGAGTTTTAACTGGTTCTTTTGATAAAGTTACAGTTAATGTTGCATACTTAGCTACAGTTGTTTTTGCTGCTCTACTTTGGGATATTACTGTTCCTTCAGGATAATCAGAAGTTTCTTTATATTTTACTGTTAATGTAATATTATTATCTTCACAGAATTGTTTTATTTGATCTAAAGACCATTGCTCTTCAACGAAATCAGGATATTCTACTGTAGAATCAGCTACAACAAATTTAATAGTATCTCCTTTTTTTAATTTTGTTCCGGCTAAAACATCTTGTTCAAGTATTGTATTATTTTCAGAGCTTCCGTCAGTTACTTCTTTTGTAGTTTTTTCTACTTTTATGCCTTCAGCTTTTAATTTTCCTTCAACTTGACTATATAATTGTCCAACATAGTTTTCTATTGCAAAGCTTGATTCACCACTTGATACAACCAAAGTGATTTTTGTATATTTTGTAACACTTCTACCACTTTGTGGAGTCGTTTTTATTACATGTCCTTCTGTAATTGTTGAACTATTTTCTTCTTCATAATCTACATTTACTTCTAAGCCTTCTTTTTTTAATTTTTCTTCTGCATCAACTATACTTAATCCAGATACATCTGGTATAAGTATTTCTTTTTCTGTTTTTTTAGCAAAGAACAGAGCAAATGCACTAAAACTTAGTAATACAACACCAATTATACTAGCTAAAACAATTAAGACTATATTTAATTTTTTACTTTTTTTAGTATCTAAAAAATCTTCGGCTTCTGGAGTTTCCAAAACCTCTTCTTTTGTTTTTGAAATTTCTTTTATATTTGGAAGAACTTTAGTTTCTTCTAAATCTTCATGTTCTGGATATTCATATGTAACTCTTGGTTCATTTCTTCTTTCTTCATTTAAACAAGTTTTTATATCTTCATGCATTTGAGCAACTGAATCATATCTATTTTTTGGATTTTTTGCACATGCTTTAAATATAACATTTTCAACTGATTGTGGTATAGATTCAACATAATTTGTTACTCTAGGTATTTGTTCTTTCATTTGCTTAATAGCAATTTCTACTGCGTTTTCACCTTTAAATGGAAGTTTACCAGTTAATAGTTCAAACATTAATATACCAAGTGAATAAATGTCACTTTTTATTGTAGCACCATTTCCATTTGCTTGTTCTGGTGGTAAATAATGTACTGAGCCCATCACTGAATTTGTTTGAGTCAGTTCAGTACTATTTAAAGCCATTGCAATTCCAAAATCAGTTATTTTTACTGTTCCATCTTCTTTAATTAAAACGTTTTGTGGTTTTATATCTCTATGAATTATATAACTATCATGGGCACACATAACAGCAGATGTTAATTGAAGCATTATATCTATTACTTCAGGAAGTGTAAGTGCCCCACGTTTTTTTATTAGATTTTTTAAAGTTTTTCCATCTATATATTCCATTACTATATAATAGTTACCATCATCTTCACCAACATCATACATCTCAACTATATTAGGATGTGATAATGAACTAGCGCTTATAGCTTCTCTTTGAAATCTAA
>ERZ791716.1207-NODE-1207-length-12748-cov-1.894745_pt1 | contig 12748 bp, 13 predicted proteins | sample MGYA00510049_ERZ791716 | MGnify/ENA primary metagenome ERZ791716 (study PRJEB30046, sample SAMN00715135) | human gut metagenome | study: EMG produced TPA metagenomics assembly of the A metagenome-wide association study of gut microbiota in type 2... | reverse complement strand
CCCCGCAAGCACATAATAACCCCTGCTTGTCTCTCCAACCTCTTTAACAATTCCATGTCTTGACTTTAACCTGTCAGGTGTTGAATAGTTTCCTGACATTGCAACTGCCGGCTCTATCGTATAATAATAGCTGCTAGGAAGCTTCCCCTCCGTAATATCTACCTCATCTCCTGGCTTGACAAGATTAGGTCTGCTCATTGTGAATTCCATCTGTCTCATGTGCATGCATCTCCTTTACAGATTAATCTTTTCTAGACATTTAATCGTATATTCTGCAACCTTCTGCTTTAGATATATATTATTCTCCAGCTTTAACTCAGGGTCTTTCTTTAACAAATCTTTCGCAGCGTCAGACGCTTCCTTTAACGTCTTTGCATCCGTAAACACATCCGCTATTCCGAAATCAAAATCGCCACTCTGCCTTACCCCGAAGAAATCCCCCGGTCCACGCAGCCTTAAATCTTCCTCAGCTATCTTGAATCCATCGTTAGATTTATTAAGGATTTCCAGTCTTTTTCTTATCTTCTCTGACTTATTGCCGGTAACAAATATACAATACGACTGATATTCTCCTCGTCCAACGCGGCCTCTTAACTGATGAAGCTGTGCAAGTCCAAATCTTTCCGAATTCTCAACCATCATAACTGTGCTGTTAGGCACATTTACGCCAACCTCAATAACCGTGGTTGACACAAGTATATCTGTTTCATGTGCCGCAAATCTTTCCATTACTTCATTCTTTAACGATGGTCGCATCTTGCCATGAAGATATTCTATCCTTATATCCGGAAGTTCTTTCTTAAGCATTGCCGTGTAATCAACAACATTTTCAGCCTCAACTGCCTCGCTATCCTCAACCATTGGACATATTATATAGCATTGTCTGCCGGAAGCAACCTGTTTCTGTATAAATGTATACGCCTTCGGCCTGTAGCTCTCATCCACAACACAATTCTTAATTGGAAGTCTGTTTGCTGGCATCTCATCAATTATCGATATATCAAGGTCGCCGTACAGGATAATTGCCAGAGTTCTTGGTATTGGCGTTGCACTCATTACAAGAATATGCGGATTATTTCCTTTATCTGACAAGTCCCGCCTCTGATTTACGCCAAATCTGTGCTGTTCGTCTGTAATTACAAGTGCAAGATTTTTAAATATCACTTTTTCCTGTATTACAGCATGTGTTCCAATTACTATATCGGTGCGTCCGTTTTCTATATCTTCATATACCTTTCTTTTTGCGGCAGCTGTCATTGAACCGACAAGTAATGAAACATTAAGTTCAACGCCCATATTATTAAACATTTTTGTTATTGAATCGTACTGCTGTTTTGCAAGAACTTCCGTCGGTACCATCATTGCTGCCTGATAACCGGCATATGCTGTATTCATAAGTGCAAGCACTGCTATAATTGTTTTTCCAGAACCAACATCGCCCTGGATAAGCCTGCTCATAAGACCTTTTCCTGACATATTCTTTTTAACTTCCGTCCACGCACTCTTTTGTCCATTTGTAAGCGAAAATGGAAGATTTTCTATAAAATCATCCGTCCGTGAATCATTTTGTATAATGTATCCATTAGGAATTCTTTCGTTAGAATTTCTAAGACTTCTTACAGCAAGAACAAATAAAAAGAATTCCTCGAAAGCCAGCCTTTTTCGTGCCTGAATATAGTCCTCCATCGATTTTGGAAAATGAATATTTACAACTGCATAGTTATGCTCAGCAAGTTCGTTTTTTTGTCTCACATAACCTGGAATGTATTCTTTCTCCAATCCGGCATCAAACTTTTCAAGTGCCTGATGTACAGCGTTGGCAACCGTTTTATTAGACAATCCTTTTGTAAGCGGATATATCGGCTGCATGGTTCCTTCAATCTCAGAATATTGCGATCGTGTATACATTTGCGGCTGCTCAAGAATTTTTTGTTCCATTTTTTAAAACAACCCTGCCTCTGAATATATAACGCATTCCAAGCTTTAATGACGATTTTAAAAATGGCATGTTAAACCATGTACATTTTATTCTGTCACCATTTTCATCATTGATAAATGTACTTATAACTGCAAGTTTTCCCGTATGATAGACATCAATTTTTTTTGATACAACACCGTCTATTACAACATTAGTATTTTCATAATCCGGCGACATTGTGCTAATAAAAGCAGGCTCCTGATACAGTTCATAATCCCGTGGGTACAAACCCACGAGATCTTCAACTGTATATACAGAAAGCCTGCCAAGCAGCTGTGCATATTTTTCGCCTATACCTTTTAACTCTGTTATTTTCATAGGCTTATTACATCATTGATGCTAAAACTTCATTTACAAGTTTGCCATCTGCCTTACCTTTAACTTTAGGCATAAGCGTTTTCATAATGGCACCTTTATCTTTAGGTGTTGGCTTTTCGATTGAAAGTTCAGCAAGTGTTTCTTTGATTACTTTTTCAATTGCATCTTTATCCATCATCTCAGGTGCATAATTCTGCAATACACTTATTGAAAAATTACATTCGTTAATAATATCTGTTCTGTCAGCAGGTGTAAGTGACAAAGTTTCTTTAAGCTGTTTAATCTGTTTTAAAACAACCTGTGCGGCTGCTTCATCTGTAAGCTCAACTCTGTTATTAATCTCATAATTTTTAAGATCAGCAAGAAGCATTGAAAGAACTTCTTTCTTTTCTTTTTCCTTTGCTTTCATTGCAGCTACCATATCTGCTCTTACAACATCTATCATACTCATGACCAAACATCCTCCTGTTTAACATAAATCATTCTACTGATACAAGATAATAATAAATTGGCTGGCCACCCGGCTGTAATTCAACATCTGTATCAGGATATTTTTCTTCTATCTTGGCAACAACTGCTTCAGCATCCTCTTCTGTCACATCTTCACCATAGTATACGCTGATAAGTTCTGCTTCATCATTTTCTTTCATCATCTCATCAAGCATTTCAATAAGAGTTGAATCTATATCTTTGCCGACTGCAAGAAGTCCCGAATCGCCAAGACCCATAATATCACCATTTTTAATCTCTTTGCTGTCAATTGAAGTGTCGCGGACTGCATATGTAAGCTGTCCTGTTGCAACTGTAGAAAGTGATTCGACCATTGCATCTTCATTTTCTTTTGCACTTCTTGTCGCCTCGAAATTAATCATAGCTGTGATACCCTGTGGAATTGTCTTTGTAGGTATAACAACAATCTTCTTGCCTTCAACAATCGAAGCTGCCTGCTGTGCGGCAAGAATAATATTCTTATTATTAGGAAGAACAAATACAACATCAGCATTGACACTGTCTGCTGCATTGAGGATGTCTTCTGTACTCGGATTCATTGTCTGACCACCTTCAATTACGCTGTCAACGCCAAGCCCTTTAAAAATCTCAGCAAGACCTTCACCTGCTGCAATTGTAACAAATCCAAAGTCTTTCTTAGGCTGGTTTGATGCAATCGGCTTGCCATTCTTTTTCTGTGCCTCTGAAGCAACAGCAGCCTGCACCTCTGCCTGTTCGACAACTTTCTGGTTATGCTCTTCTCTCATATTGTCAACTTTCATTTTTGTAAGCTGGCCATATTCAAGTGCTTTTTCAAATGCCTGACCAGGATGATTTGTATGAACATGTACTTTTACAATATCATCTAATGCAACACATACAATCGAATCACCAATTGATGATAAAAATGCCTTAAATTCCTGTTCTGTCTTTTCATTAAACTCTTTATCAAGCATAATAATGAACTCTGTACAATATCCAAATTTGATATCAACATTATCAATAGCTGCACCTTTAGCCTGTGTCTTCTCTGATATATCTGCCTTTGGTTCTGAAATATCAAATTCTGTAACCTTTCCTGTGAGTGCATCATACATTCCTCTGAGGACTACAACAAGTCCCTGTCCGCCTGAATCCACAACACCGGCTTCTTTTAATACAGGAAGCAGATCAGGTGTTGTTGAAAGAACATATTCAGCATGTTCAATTATAGTAAGAAGAGCTTCTTCCAGATTTTCTGTCTGCGACGCAACTTCAGCTGCCTTTTCAGAAATTCCTCTTGCAACAGTAAGAATTGTACCTTCCTTTGGCTTCATGACAGCCTTGTAAGCTGTCTCTGTTGCACGCTGTGTTGCAGCTGCAAGATTCTCAACAGTAATCTCTTTAAGTGATGACATTTCCTTTGTAAATCCTCTTAAAAGCTGTGAGAGAATAACACCTGAATTTCCTCTAGCACCTCTTAATGAACCTGTAGAAATTGCCTTTGCGAGATTCTCCATAGTAGGATTGGCAATTGAACTTACTTCTTTGGCTGCCGACATAATTGTCATTGTCATATTAGTACCTGTATCACCATCCGGTACAGGAAATACGTTAAGGTCATTTATCCATTCTTTTTTTGATTCAAGATTCTTGGCACCTGCAAGAAACATCTTCTGCACAAGTGCTGCATCTATTGTATTGGTTGCCACAATTTTCCTCCATTCCGCCGATACAACGGCAAATGACAAACTTTACGTCTGTCTGCAATAATCAATATATATGAATCAATATATATATATGTGCCAGTTAATCTATTACTCTGACACCTTCAACAAATATGTTAATTTTTTTAATCTCAAGACCTGTGAATTCACAAACCTTATACTTGACATTTTCAATAAGATTATCAGCAACTGTAAGAATACTTACACCGTATGAAACTATAACATGGAAATCTATTGTAATCTTATTATCTTCATCAATATCAACTTTGATTCCTCTTGTGAGGCTGTCACCCTTTAAAAGCTTGACAAGTCCGTCTTTCATGCTGACAGCTGCCATTCCGACGATGCCAAAACATTCCACCGCAGTAGAACCTGCATATCTGGCAATCACCTCTGAATCAATGGAAATCATCCCCAGTTCACCATCCAAATAACCTTTCATATATACCTCCATTCACAGATGTAATAAAACATCTGAATTTATATTCTACTTCATTGATGTTATTATACATTGCTTTGACCAAAAAATAAACCCTTTTTCTTCTATTAAGAAGCACAATGCTCATTCTCAGTTTAATATCCGTTTAAAAAGAAAAAAGTGGGTCGCTGACAGCAATCCACTTTTTACTGTTATAAATTTTCGAAAATTAATAGCAGATGCTTACTGAATGAAATTAAGCACGTTCAACTAATCCAGAACGTAAGCATGAAGTACAAACGTACATCTTCTTAGCTGCTCCATTAACATTAACTCTTACAGACTTAACATTAGAATTCCACTTCTTATTAGTTCTTCTATGAGAATGGCTCACAGCTATACCGAAATGAGCACCTTTTTCGCAAATTGCACATTTTGCCATTGATTTACACCTCCTTACGGCTGGGTTATTTTTACCCACAACAACAGACATTGTATCAGACAACAAGACAAAATGCAATACTTTTTTGAAAAAAGTTTGTCGAATGTTTGATATCATCATAATTTACTTATGTATTTTTACTGCTCTGCTTTTTTCCAGCCTTTATATATCATTTGCAAAACATATTATATCCAAGCAATATGAGTGCAATAATAACACATATGCAAAAAAACATATTTTCAGCAAGAAAAAGTGCAATTATCATTCCGATTGCAATCCAGAAAAGTATAAAACCAATCATTCTGCAACACATATCATTCTCCTAAAATGCACATTTCCCTGCTTTATTATATGCACACAGTTTATCTGTTATTCAAATATATTTATTAAAATCTGTTATTCAAATTCCTTTGCAACTCCGTCAATAGCATCATTAATGTCATCATCAGTTGTCACATTGCCTGATTTACCTGTGAATTTATCAATAATATCAGGAACCATATCAAGAATTTTTGTGACAGTATCCTGGTTCTTGATATTTACAAGCTTAGTTGCACCATTCTGTATAACAAGAACAGCACTTGGTGACATTTTCCCTGTCATTGCACCACCGGCATTATTCTTCTTTTCACCTGCAAATGCACCGGCACCAACACCAAATGAAACATCAACAAGCGGAAGAATGATTGTATCATTTACCGTCACAGCATCACCCACTACCGTCTTGGCTGATACAAATGAATCCATCCCTTTAAAAAGTGATGCCACAGTAGCATCAAAGTTATTCTTATTTTCTGCCATAATATCCTCCTTTATTTTAACTATTATCCAACTTTGATAAAATATTAATTTTTCTTTAAAATTATCTTTTTGAATAATTCGTTAGTATATACCCTTAAAGCTATAACTACTATTCCAAACAGCTGTACGCTTCCTTTTAAATATACCTCTCCTTCGAGAATCTCATTCTCAAAATCAGGAATTATATCAAAATCAAGTCCCAGAAAGCCATACAGGACAGCTGCATACATTGCAGCCCTGCCTGTTATATCAGGCTCATCAAACCCAAAACGGATATGCCCCTTAAACTTTGAAGGCTTAACCTTTGCAATAACAAGCTTTGTCTGTTCCCATAGGAAGCCGGCAAGCTTTCTGTTATTTTCATCTGTTATTTTACTATTAAAATTTCTGATTTTATCAGATAAATTTTCCTGTTTGTTTTTTATATTTTTAAAAGTGATTTTAATTTTTACTGCAATACTTTTTATTTTATCAAAAATATCTGAAATTTTCTGCATGATTCCTGTTTTTTTACATGTCTCAGAATGAGAATCTTTCTTCTCAATCATTTTTTGTGACACATTTTCAGGCTTTTTTAATTCATCAACAGAAACTTCCTGCTGGCACGGGCCTTCCTGTTTATTTTGGAGTTCATCTTTATCAGGCATATCGTCAAAAACATTCTTTTCCTGTCTTTTATGTTCTGTTTGTCCTTTTTTTTCAGCCTTTTTTTCCCGGCTTTTTTTCACTGCATTATCATCTGCATCTGTCTTTTTGTTTTTAGGATAAAGTGTAAAAAATAAAATTTTCACTTTCATCAGGAAACCGTCATTTTTGTTATATAGGCCATTAATCCTGAAAAGATGCAAAAGCCATGAAACATTAAACTTAACATCAGGCTTATTATCATAATATTCTGCCGTAAGATTATATCTTACAGGAACAAAAAGCACTGCCATAATAACCGCAATAGCCGCAAGCAGGATAACAAGAAGAATAATCCCTATTATTTTTAAAACCAGAAGCAATATATGAATCATTCTCTATTTCTCCCAACCCCGAAATGCAGATATCCGGCTATGTCAAAACCTTTGGTATTTGAATACACTTCATCAATTATATCTCTTACAAGATATAAAGCCTCTTCTCTTCCTTTTGCAAGCCCCACAACATATATTTTATCAAGATTTATTTTCTTCTTGAAATATGGCTGTAATAAAAAATTTGCTGATGTTATATCAAGCAGATTTTCCTCAGAGGAAGGAAGTGTTATAAGAAATGTATCCGATGTAAATCGCCCTTTTCGTATTCTGCCAAATACTTTATATTTTGCTTTTTTAGCATTATCACCCAGATACAGGTTTCTATACCATCTCATTATATATCACAGTCCCATCTATGAATTAATTATAAGCTTCAAAACCTCAACCGTAGCTGCTGCTTCAGCTTCATCAGTACATTGCATAAGTGAAACATTGATGTAATTCTGAATTTCATCAGTATTATTAAAAAATACAGGAAGCTGTGATAACAAAGTTGCCATCACTGCTCTTCTGACCGGAACGCTTGCACTTTCAAAAAATGTTTTCAAATCATCAATAAGCGATTCGCACACCTCATCTGCATATGAATCCTGTGGAACTTCTTCACTTGATTTATCTTTTTCAAGCTCAACAAAATCACTTCCAGACTGTAAAAGCGAAACTTTTTTAAGTGCTTCGTATACTGTAAGAAGATTGCATTTTTCTGCCTCCTCTTTATACTCATCAATCACCATATCAACAGCATAATCGCACTGGCTTATGACACTTAAAATTCTTTCCTGTTTACCCTCAAACTGGGTAAAATCTTCAAGAATGTCCTCACTAAGTTCATCTTTTCCATTATGTGCCATAACAATCTGCTCTATAATAGAAAATGCAAGATTTGTTTCCTCTACCTCACCGACAGTATATCCGCCTGTGAGTAGTATTGTATACAAATCATTAACCATCTGTGCCAGAAGTACAAAATAATCTGCAAGATCTGTTACTTTTTCAGCACCAATCTGTAATGCATCATGAAGTTTCTTGTACTCGTCTTTGTCAAGGGATGTGTAATCTGCATTTTCAAGTAAACCAACAAGTTCATGCATTTCAGGCATAATTTCATCAAAGCCTTCCGGCTTATGTATTGTAGCTGTTGTCTTTAAAGAATAGGCAAAATCATCAATTGTGCCTTTCTGGGCACCATGATACAAAGAGAATGCATCTCTTAAATATTCATAAAACTTATTTCTTGACAATCTCATAGGAAGCTGGCCTACAACCTCTGCTATCTTACTGTGAATAACCACATTATCCTTATCAGATAATATATAATGCATCAAATCATTTGTAAGATACGTATTATAATATTCTTTATCAAACTTATCATCCCTGAATCTGTATTCAATTCTGTTTAATGCATGCTCATATATTCTTAATCTGTCAACAAAAGAAGTTACACTTTCCATAATTCCCGTAATCTTATTTCTTAAATCATCAACAGTTTTAATGTCAATATCTTCTTTTGCTGCAATCTTTGCAACAAGGCTGTTAAACTCTTCGAAACATTCATTAAAAAGAGGTTCTTTTACAGGCTGTTCATTATACATATCATATACTGTATAGTAATTCATTGCCAGCTTTATACATGCGAGTGTATTGTAAAAAGAACACATACCCGTCGCATATTTTTCAAGATTAATATCAAGATTTTTACCTTTGCTTATTTCGCCTGCAATATATTTTAAATCTTTCATTATCAAGTTCCTTAATTTTTATTTTAAAATTGAGATTATCCGGATTAACTATTTTATTTAAGATTAAGCTTATCCAATGCATCGCTGAAATCAAATGTTGCAAAATAATCCTTTGGAGTTTCTGCTCTTCTTATCATCTGGACATCACCATTTTCTTTCAAGAGAAGCTCTGCTGAACGAAGCTTGCCATTATAGTTATATCCCATTGAGAATCCGTGTGCTCCTGTATCATGAATAATGAGATAATCTCCCATATCAATCTTTGGAAGCTTTCTGTCTATGGCAAATTTGTCATTATTTTCACAAAGTGAACCTGTTACATCATAAACATGGTCGCAAGGTGCATTTTCCTTTCCGGCAACAGTGATATGATGATATGCACCATAAATAGCCGGTCTCATAAGATTTGCAGCACATGCATCAACACCAATATACTCTTTGTGAGTATGCTTTTCATGTATTGCTTTAGTCACAAGGCATCCGTAAGGTGCGAGCATGAAACGTCCAAGCTCTGTATAAATTGCAATATCGTCCATTCCGGCCGGCTTTAATACTTCATCATATACCTTGTGTACATTGGCACCGATAATTGAAATATCATTCTTTTCCTGCTCTGGCTTGTAATCAACGCCGATACCGCCTGAAAGATTGATAAACTTAATATCTGCTCCTGTTTTTTCTTTAAGTTCAACAGCAAGCTCAAATAAAATCTTGGCAAGTGTAGGATAATATTCATTAGTTACAGTATTGCTTGCAAGGAATGAATGGATACCAAAATGCTTAACGCCTTTTGACTTGAGAATCTTGAATGCCTCAATTATCTGCTCATGAGTCATGCCATACTTGGCATCTCCCGGATTATCCATAATTGAAGTACCAAGCTTAAAAAATCCACCCGGATTATAACGGCAGCTCATTGTCTCCGGAAACTTTCCATCAAGTATTTTATCAAGAAAATCAATATGTGTTATATCATCAAGGTTGATTGTTGCACCAATCTTTGCTGCATATTCATATTCTTCTGCCGGTGTATCATTAGAAGAAAACATAATCTCTTCTGGTTTGTAATCTAATGCATATGCCATCATAAGTTCAGTCATCGATGCACAGTCAACTCCACAGCCGTAATCTTTTAAGATTTTAAGTATGTATGGATTTGGAGTAGCTTTAATTGCGAAATATTCTCTGTATCCTTTATTCCATGAAAATGCTTCTTTAAGTTTCTTTGCATTCTCGCGGATGCCCTTTTCATCATAAAGATGATATGGTGTAGGATATGTCTTATCAATCTCCTTCAACTGTTCCAATGTTACAAATGTCTTTTTCTCTGCCATTTTACAAGCTCCTTCCTCATCAATTCCATATAAATCTTTTGTATAAAACTCTGCGTAAAATTTTAGCCTACATGACTATATTTGTCAAACAAAATAGTTTAATAGCTGTATTTTTTCCTGTTTTTTACAAGAAACATCACACTTATTACAACAGAAAGAACTTCTGCTGCAATCACCGCAGTCCATATTCCGCTGATTCCCAGAACGACCGGAAGGAAAAGAATCATTACAATCTGGAATACAAACATTCTCATAAATGAAATAACAGCTGAAACAACGCCATTATTTAAAGCAGTAAAAAATGATGATGCAAATATATTTATACCGCTTATAAGATATGAAACAGCATATATTCTTATCGCCTCAGTTGTCAGCTCAAGCAGATTATTGTCATAACTTACAAATATTCCTGCAAGATAACCAGCAATAATTTCAGCAATAAGTGTCATGACAACAGAACTTACAATTATTATAGTAAGACTTCTTTTGAAAAGATTTTTAAGTTCATCTTTATTATCTGCACCGTAATGATAACTTATAACAGGAGCAGAACCAACAGCGTATCCCATATATGTTCCCACAAATATAAATCCCACATACATAATTATTCCGTATGCAACAACTCCATTAGTACCTATATATTTCATAAGCTGCATATTATACAGAATATTTACAAGAGACATTGACATATTGGTGACCATTTCTGATGAACCGTTAATACATGTCTTTATAATTATATCTTTGTTAAAACGGCATTTTGTCAGTTTAAGTACATTATTTTTGCCACCGGCAAAATATATAATCGGAATTACAGAACCAACAAACTGGCTTATTCCTGTTGCAAGTGCCGCACCAAAAACGCCAAACCTTAATACATATACAAATAAAAAGTCCAGAAACATATTAGTAAATCCGGCAAGTACCGTTACAAACAGTCCAAGCTTGGGCTTTTCGGCAACAACAAGAAAGCTCTGGAATGCATTTTGCAAAAACAATCCCGTAAGCATAAAAAACACAGTTCTGCCATATGTCACACAGTCTTTTGCTATACTTCCCTTAGCACCGAGTAAAACAGCAATCGGTCCTGTAAATATTATACCTATAACAGACAATATTACGCCTGATACAACACACAGATATACAAGCATTGAAAAATACTCGTTAGCCTTTTCTTTCTTGCCTTCTCCCAGTGTCTTTGATACAATGGCACTCCCTCCTGTTCCTATCATAAATCCGACAGAACCAAGTATCATAATTATAGGCATAATCAGATTAACAGCCGCAAAAGCATCACTTCCGACACAGTTTGAAACAAAGCCACCATCTACAACACCATATATTGATGTAAATATCATCATTGCTATTGTTGGAAGTGTAAATTTTATAAGTTTGCTATATGAAAAATGATCTGATAACTGAATTTTCATTCATCTTCTCCTTTACTATTGTCACTTATTTTACCAACTAACTTTTGAAGTTGTTTTACATGTTCAAAAGAGAGCCTGAACATCTTTTTTAATTCCTGTATATCAAATGCATCAAACTTATTATTTCTCTGAATTAAGTATTCTTAATCAAGCTCCTGCGGTTCATCCAGAACTGTAACATTAGTGAGCTTACGGTTAATCGCTCTTGTACGGACTCCGATAAGCTTCTCAAGTTCTTCGTCAGCCTGTCTTAATCTGCTGCGTGTTTTGTTAAGTACATCCTCAAATGTCTCAAATTCTTTCTTGGCAGATTCAAGTATTTTCCAGACTTCCCCACTTTTTTTCTGTATTGCAAGTGTCCTGAATCCCATCTGAAGGCTGTTAAGCATTGCCGCCATGGTAGATGGTCCTGCAATATTTACTTTGTAATTTTTCTGTAAATCTTCCACAAGCCCCATATTTACAACTTCTGCATAAAGTCCCTCAAAAGGAAGAAACATTATTGCAAAATCAGTTGTATATGGCGGAATAATATATTTATCATGTATGCTTTTTGCACATTTTTTTATCTCATTTACAAGAAGAATTCTCTTTTGCTTTATATCATCTACATCGCCATTTTCATAGGCCGACATAAGATTGGCATATGTATCACCCGGAAATTTTGAATCAATAGGAAGATATACTGTTTTGTCAGCAGATGCCCCCGGAAGTTTTACGGCAAAATCAACTTTTTCATTTTTACCCGGAACAAGCACAACCTGCTCTGCGAACTGTTCAGGTGCAAGTATCTCACTTAATATTGATGCAAGCTGAATCTCTCCCATAATTCCTCTTGTCTTTACATTTGAAAGTACATTTTTAAGATCGGTAACTCCCGATGCAACTTTTTTCATCTCACCGAGACCTTCGTAAACTTCAGCCAGACGCTTATTTACAGCTTCAAACGACTGTGAAATCTTATCATCAAGTGTTTTTTGCAGTTTTTCATTTACAGTATCATTAATTTTATCAAGACTCTTCTGATTATCATTCCTTAACTGTTCAAGGCTTTCCCAATTGGATTTTCTCATG
>ERZ791716.1206-NODE-1206-length-12750-cov-8.708547_pt1 | contig 12750 bp, 10 predicted proteins | sample MGYA00510049_ERZ791716 | MGnify/ENA primary metagenome ERZ791716 (study PRJEB30046, sample SAMN00715135) | human gut metagenome | study: EMG produced TPA metagenomics assembly of the A metagenome-wide association study of gut microbiota in type 2... | reverse complement strand
TGAGCGATGTTGATAATATTAAAGAACAGAAACAGGAAGAATTGCAGAAAATTTTAAATATTAGGAATAGACTGTATTATGAGAGACAAAAGTTAGATAGTGGAATTGAAAAAGATGGTGTTACTAAAGATATAATTGATGTTACTTCTGTTTTAACAAGGGTTAGACAAGAGATTAAGTTGTGTGGTGAATTTTATGATGATGTGCCAAAGATGAAAGAACAATTAAAAGAACTAAATGATAAAGAAAAGCAGAAGATAAAAGAAAAAGAACAAGAGAAGAAATTAAAAGAGAAGAAGAAAAAAGACAGAAGATATGATAGGTAGGAGCTGGTACAGAAATGTATCAGTCTTATCTTTTTGATGTGTTCTAAAACAAATATAACAAAAAAACTTGACAAACAATTAAAATTGTGTTATAAAACATTTAGAACAAACGAGAGGAGGCTTATATGAAGCTAGAAGATATTGCGAATGTACATATCGGAGTGGTTCTTAAAAGAAAAGAAGCTGTATATAAAGGAAATAAAACAAATAAATATAAAGTTTTCAATATAAGATGCTACGAAGAAAAAATAGAATATGATGATTTTTATAGTATGGAAGATTTAGGCGACTATGTTACACAAAAAGGAGATTTAATTTTTAGACTTTCTTTACCTAGTAAAATCATCTTAGTAGATGAAAAAACAGAAGGATTATTAATTAATAATTTATATTGCATTATAAGGTGTAATAATAAAAAGATAAATAATGAATTTTTAAAGTGGTTTTTAGAAAGTAAAGAAGCAAGTAGACAAATAGAAACAATTATTATTGGAACTGCCGTCAAATCAATTCCAGTTGCAAAATTGAGGCTAATAGAAATTCCAAGTATAACATTTAAAGAACAGGAAAAAATATCAAAATTGATTTCTAGTTGGAATAAACAAAAAAAATTATATAATCAAATGATAATAGAAAAAGATAATTATTATAATTCAATAGTTAATAAAGTAATAAATGGGGGTAAAAAATAAAATGAATGAAAAACAATTACAGGATAAAATAAACGGAACAATTTGGTCAGCTTGTGATACTTTAAGAAGTAGTATACCAGGAGGAAACTATAAAGATTATGCATTAGTAATGCTATTTGTTAAATATTTAAGTGATACATATGAAGAAGAAAAAGAAAAAGCAAATGAAATGTATAAAGGGAATGAACAAATGATAGAAAGATATCTTTCTAGAAGTAAATTTATATTAAAGGAAGAATGTACATTTGATTATCTATATAGCAAAAGAAATGAAGATAATATAGGTGAAATTATAAATAAGGCATTAGAAACAATAACAACTTTAAATGGTGTTAAATTATTAAATTTGTTTGCGGGTGTGGATTTTAATAGTGAAGTTGTATTTGGAAAAAAGAAAGAAAAAAATGCAATATTAAAAACTTTATTATCTGATTTCAATAATGATGATATAGATTTAAGGCCATCTAAAATAGAAAATTTGGATGTTATAGGAAATGCATATGAATATTTGATTGCAAGATTTGCTGGAGATTCAGGAAAAAAAGGAGGAGAATTTTACACTCCAGCTGAAGTTTCAACATTACTTGCAAAATTAGTTGAACCAAAAGAAAATGACAGAATATATGATCCAGCTTGTGGCTCAGGTTCACTATTATTAAAAGCATCTAAAGAAGTTAAAGATAAAAAAGTTAGTGTGTATGGTCAAGAAAGTAATAGCTCAACTTATAATTTATGTAGAATGAATATGTTTTTACATGGTGTTAATGATGCTCATATTGAATGGGGAGATACTTTATCTAATCCATTGCATTTAGAGCATGATGATTTAATGAAATTCGATGTAATAGTATCTAATCCACCATTCTCTTTAGATAAATGGGCAAAGGGATTTGAATCCGCAAATTCAACAATTATTGATGATGGTAAAAAGAAAAATACATTTAAAATGGAAGCTTCAATGGATCCATATAATAGATTTGAATATGGAGTTCCACCAAAAAGTATAGGGGATTATGCATTTATTCAGCATATGTTAAAAAGTTTAGCAGATAACGGAAGAATGGCGGTTGTACTACCGCATGGTGCATTATTCAGAGGAGCATCAGAAGGATTAATTAGACAAAGAATTTTGGAAGATAATTTAATTGATGCTGTTATAGGATTACCAGAAAATTTATTTTATGGAGTTTCAATACCAGCTACAATAGTTGTATTTAAAAAGAATAGAACTAGAAAAGATGTATTATTTATTGAGGCAAGCCGTGAATATGCAAAGGGAAAAAATCAAAATACATTAACAAAAGAAAATATTCAAAAAATACTAGAAACATATAAAAATTACACAGAAGTTGAAAAGTATTCTCACGTTGCAACTATGGATGAGATTAAAGAAAATGAATATAACTTAAATATTAAAAGATATGTGGATACTTTTGAAGAAGAAGAAGAAATTGATATAGAGGAAACTAAGAAAAATATTGAAAAAATAAATGAAGAACTTCAAGTATTAGAAAAAGAATTACAAGAATCATTAAAAGAATTGGGATTATAAAAGGAGAAAAGTATGGTAACTATAAATGGAAAAAAAGTAGAAATACATTTAAAGGGTGGATTTTCAGAAAGAAAAGGAATTAAACATTTTTCTGATATAGTTCAAGTAAAGGATTTAAATGAAAGAACAAGAAATATGATTTATTCAGTAATAAGTGAAAGATTTGATGCATTATATATTGACTATAGTAACAGTTTAAAAGATAGATTTGTAAAATACTTATATAAAGAATTGTTTTCAAAAACAGAAAGAGATATTCCAATGTGGGGAAGTGAATACGACTATGATAAAGTTTTTAATACAATATATGCAATTATTATAGAATATGATTATACAGAGATTTTCACATTTATTGAAGGAATTATTAAATTTTTTGATATAACAGACAATGTAACGTATTATAGGTATAATTACAAAACAGAATTTATAGAGGCAATTTCCAATGTGTTTAAAGCTGAGAGTGTAAATTATAAAATTATCAGCGATAAAATAACTGACATAGTGGATGAAGAACAAATAAAATCTATAGAGAATACATTAAAAAATCCATATAAAGAAGTTTCAGGTCATTATGCTAAAGCAATAGAACAATTATATAGTATTAAAGATTTTGATAATTCTATTAAAGAGTCTATATCTTCAGTAGAAGCAATGTGTCAAATCATCACTGAAAAAAATAATGCTACATTAGGTGAAGCATTAAAATTATTAAAAAATAAAATACATCCAGCATTAAATGGAGCATTTGATAAATTATATGGATATACTAGCAATGCAAATGGAATAAGACATGCAAATGGATTGGGTGAAGGAAATTCAACATTTGAAGAAGCAAAATATATGCTAATTAGTTGCTCAGCATTTGTGAATTATTTAAAAGAAAATTTTGAAGAGGAAAAATAAAAATGAATGTATGGAAAAAAGTAAAATTAGGTGATTGTATAAAAGAAGTGGTTAAAAAAACAACTGAAAATAATCAATATGAAGTATTATCGGTTACAAAAGATGGAATATTTTCTCAAAAAGAATTTTTTAAAAAACAGATAGCAAGTGAAAATAATATAGGTTATAAGATAATTAGAAAAAATAATTTAGTTTTTAGTACAATGAATTTATGGATGGGAAGTCTAGATGTTCTGACTAATTATGACATAGGAATTGTAAGTCCTGCATATAAAATATTTGAATTTAATGAAAAGTTGATGTTGCCTGAATATGGAAAATATTTTATGAAATCGTATTATATGTTAGAACAATATAAAAATTGTTCAGAACAAGGTGCAAGTGTTGTTAGAAGAAATTTAGATTTAAAAGCTTTATTAAATATAGAAATTAATATTCCATCAATAAAAGAACAAGAAAAAATAGTTGGAATATTGGAGACAATAGATTCTATTATTGAAAAATATAAAAGTTTATTAGAAGAAAAAAATAAATTTATTAAATCTCAGTTTGTCGAGATGTTCGTTAATCATAATTTTAGACAGAGAAAAATAAATGATATAGCAGAATGTATTTCAGCAGGCGGTGACAAACCAAAGAATATAAGCAAAGAAAAGAATGATATATATTTATATCCTGTTTATGCAAATGGATGTGAAAATGATGGACTTCAAGGTTTTAGTAAAGAATATAAGATTGACAAAGAAGCTATTACAATTTCAGCGAGAGGAACAATCGGTTATTCAATAATAAGAGAAAAATATTTTACACCAATAGTCAGGTTAATAACGATTATACCAAATCAATTAATAAATATTGTCTATTTAAAATATGCTATAGAGCAAATTAATTTAGATTCTTCAGGAACAAGCCAAGCACAATTAACAGTTCCTTCTTTGAAAAATAAAAGTATTATTGTTCCACCAGTTGAATTACAAAATAAATTTGCAAATATAGTTAAACAGATTGATAAACAGAAAGTTGAATTAGAAAAACTTATCACAAATTATAAGGCATTAAAAAAAGGTTTAATGCAACAACTATTAACAGGAAAAGTTAGAGTAAAAATATAAATTTAATTTATGGGGGCAAATTAAATGGAAGAAAAAATACCAATAGTTAATGAAATGTCTACAAGTCAAAGACCTGCTATAGAAGTATTACAAAAATTAGGATATAAATACATATCAGAAGAAGAAAATAAAAATTTAAGAAATAATATCCTAACAGAGGTAATATTTAAAGATATATTAGCTAAAAAATTAAATGAAATAAATAGTTATGAATATAAAGGAGAAAAGTATAAATTTTCAGCAAGTACCATAGGACAAGCTATTAAAGATTTAAATGAAGATTTAGTAACTGGACTTATTAGTACAAATGAAAAAATATATGATTTGTTAACATTAGGAAAATCATATCAAGAAAATATGGTAGATGGAACAAAAAGGTCTTTTGATATAAAATATATAGATTTTGAACATCCTGAAAATAATGATTTTTATGTTACAGAGGAATTTTCTGTGTTAAGAATGAATGGTAAAGATTATGCAAGACCAGACATTGTTTTATTTGTAAATGGAATACCATTAGCAGTAATAGAGTGTAAAGATGCATCAGTGCCAATAATTCAAGCTATATCTCAAAATATAAGAAATCAAAAACCAGAATATATTCCTCAATTATTTAAATTTATACAAATAGTTATGGCAGCTAATAAAAATGAAACGAAATATGCTACTTGTGGTACACCAGATAAATTTTGGTCAACATGGAATGAACAATATGTGGAAAAGCAAAATGAATTACTAAATAAAATTGTAATTGGTAGACAAGTAACAAAGCAAGATAGAGATATAATATCATTATTTGAAAAAGAAAGATTTTTAGAATTAATAAAAGATTTTATAATTTTTGAAGCTGGAAAAAAGAAGATATGTAGATATCAACAATATTTTGCTGTAAAAGCGATGTTAGAAAGAATAAAACAAGACCAAAAAGGTGGAGTTGTATGGCATACACAAGGTTCTGGTAAATCAATAACAATGGTATATGTAACAAAAAAATTGATGGAGGATAAAGAAATACAGAATCCACAAGTAGTTATAGTTACAGATAGGGTAGATTTGGATAAGCAAATTCATAAGACATTTAACAGAATAGGAGTAGAGGCAGCAAGAGCAACAACAGGGAATAATTTAACAGAATTAATCAAAAATGAAAAAATAAGAGTTATAACAACAGTTGTAAATAAGTTTGAAACAGTAGTAAAATCAGGAGTTGCAGTAGATGCACCAAATACATTTATATTAGTTGATGAAGGACATAGAACTCAATATGGTGAGATAAATAGAAGGATGCAAGAAGTATTCAAAGGAGCAATTTATATTTCTTTTACTGGAACACCTATTATGAAGAAAGATAAAAATATCTTTGATAAATTTGGAGGATTAATACATAAATATTCTTTAGATGATGCTTTAAAAGATAAAGCTATAGTTCCACTGATATATGAGGGAAAAATGGTTGATCAAGAAGTTTCAAAAGAAGCTATTGATATGAGATTAGATATGTTAACAAGAAATTTGACTCCCGAACAAAAAACTGAAGTCATGAAAAAATGGAGTAGATTTGAAAAAGTTGCCTCTTCTGAACAAAGATTAGAATTGATTGCATGGGATATAGCTAAAAATTATAATGAAACATTAAAGGGAACAGGTTTTAATGCAATGCTTGCATGTAATAAAAAGGTAGAAGCAGTAAAATATCATAACATTTTTAGAGACGAATTTCCTGAATTAGAAGTTGCAGTTGTAATATCTTCTCCAGACATGAGAGAAGGCGAAGGAAGTATTGATGAAGATACAGATGATATTGTAAAAAAATTTTATATAAATACTATTTCAAATTATAAAAATGAAGAAGAATATGAAGAAACTATAAAATCCAAATTTATAAATGGAGATATAGATATATTAATTGTTGTAGATAAATTGCTTACAGGATTTGATGCACCAAAAGCTTCAACTTTATATTTGGACAAACAAATAAAAGAGCATAATTTATTACAAGCTATAGCGAGAGTAAACAGACTTTGTGATGGAAAAGATTATGGCTATATAGTTGATTATAGAGGCCTTCTAGGAGAATTAGATAAAGCATTAACAATGTATCAAGAAGCAGGATTAGAAGAATTTAGAGAAGAAGATATTAAATCATCTGTTTATTACATAGATACAGAAATAAACAATATGTTTAAAGCATATGAAGAACTTAAAGAGTTATTTAAAGATATAAAGAATAAAAATGATTTAGAAGAATATGAAGTGCTTCTAGAAGATGAAAAAATAAGAAAAGATTTTTACAACAAACTATGCAAATTCGGAAGTATGTTAGGCATAATTTTACCAAGTGACCAAGCTTATTACAGAATTGGAAGAGAAAAAATAAGCGAATTAAGAAAAGCTATTTCTTTTTATCAAAAATTAAGAGCAACATTAAAATTAAGATATTCTGAAACTATAGATCATAAAGAATATGAAGCTAAGATGCAAAAATTATTAGACAATTATGTAGTTGCAAAAGAAATGATGAGGATAACAGAACCAGTAGATATAACAGATGCAGAAAATTTTGATAAAGAATTAGAAAAAATGGGTACAGATAGAGGTAAGGCAGATACTATTAGAACAAGGCTAACAAGGACTATAAGTGAAAAATCTAAGGAAGATCCAGCTTATTACAAAAAATTTTCTACAAGAATTGAAGAAACTATTGAGGAGTATAGAAATAGAAGGATTACTGATAGTGAGTATTTACAAAAAATGCAAGATATTAAAGAAGATTTTCGAAAAGGAAATTCTGGAATTAGTTATCCAACAAATATAACAACAGAAAATTCAAGAGCTTTTTATGGAGTTATATATGATAAATTAATTCCAAAAATGAAAGAAAATGCTAATATAGAAGAAATAGGAGAAATTGCTTTAACTATTCAAAGGGAGATTGAAAGTAAAATAAAAAGGGATTGGCATTATAATACAGATATCCATAATGAAATTGCTCAAGCAATAGACGATACAATATTTATGTATGCAACAAGAAAAAATATTAATTTAGACCTAGAAGAATTAGATAAGCTAATAGAAGAGATTATAAATATAGCGCTGATGAAATACTAAAGAGAATGAAAGGATGGTAGCATGGAAAAAGAATCTGTCGAATCTAATGGAGAAAAGATATATTTTTATGTTCAAAGAAAAAATGTAAAAAATATTAATCTAAAAGTGAATATAGATAAAAAAGTAACTTTATCAATACCAATGAAAATGCCATTAGATAAAGCAAAGGACTTTATTAAGAAAAAGGCAAATTGGATAAAAAAACAACAGGACTTTTATGATACATTTGCAGAACAAAAGGAAAATATAACTTTTGAAGATGGAGAAACAGTTTATTTATTAGGAAAACAATATAAAATGAAAATCATTTCAGATAATAGAAATAAGGTTGTTATAAATAATAAATATATTGAAATCCATATAAAAGAAAGATATATAGGCAATAAAAGTTATATAAAAAAAGTTTATGAAAAATGGTTGAAACAATATGCTTTGAATGTATTAGAAGAACTAGTGATAAAATATCAAGAAACATTAAAAAAATATGGTATAAAAATTCCTAAAATAGAAATAAGGCGAATGAAATCAAGATGGGGAAGTTGTATACCAGCATGTAATAAAGTTATATTCAACTTGAATTTAATAAAAACTCCAATATGTTGCATTGAATATGTTGTTTTACATGAGTTATCTCATTTTAAACACCAAAATCATAGCAAGAATTTCTATAATTTTATTACAATATTTATGCCAGATTGGAAAGAACGTAAGAAAATATTAGATGAAGAATTTATGGGGGTGGTGTAGTAAAATTATGATAATAGAAATTGTACTAGTAGCTTTATCAATTATCATATTAAATAAATGTTGTTTTAAGCAGGTAAATAAAGAAAAAGAAGCATTTGAAAAAGTATTATATATTATTTTTATTATAATAACTGATATATTTCTTGTTATATACTATATTGATAGGTTTAATTTGCCATCAATACTAAAAATAAGTGATAATATTAATACTCAAAATTGGTTAATCGTTATAACATCTTGTATATCATCAATTATATCAGCCTCTATCGGTGGTATAATAGCTTTTTTTGTAGCAAATAAAGAAATTGATGTAAATAACAAACAGAATGAAGAGAATAATAGAATACAAAATATGCCGTTAATGTCTTATGAATTTTATAGTAAAAAGTTAAATAATAAATTGATTGAATTAAATACGAATATTGAAAATGGTACTATGGGAGAGATTGATTTTGCAATAAAAAACATTGGCTTAAATGCAGCAAGAAGTGTGAAAATTAATATTGAAAGTAATATAATAAATGAGAGTATAGAGAATAGCTATTATATTCTTGAAAAAGATAAGACGGAATTTTTATCATTTGTGGGATACTTTATTATAAATGAAGAATATCATTTTAAAGTTGAGATATTTTATCAAGATTTGTTACTTAATACTTATGAACAAGAGATAGAATTTACGTATGAATTAACACCATATACAAATGGTTCTGAAAGAAATTATATAATAGGCAATTTACTAATAAAAGATGAAAAATTAATAAAAAATAAATAATGTAAAAATGGAGGTAGAAATGGATAAAAAAGGAGTAATTTATATTTTAACAAATCCATCTTTTCCAGAGTATGTAAAGATAGGATATGCAGATGACTTAAATAAAAGATTGAATTCATTAAATGCATCTTCGGCAGTTCCATTTGCATTTAGACCTTATGCTATTTATGATGTGTATCATAAATTAGACGATACAAAAGTGCATAATATTATTGATACAATAAATCCAGAGCTTAGAAGTGTCGATAACATAAATGGAAGAAAAAGAAAAAGAGAATTTTTTCAGATGACAAAAGAACAGGCATATATTCTTTTTGAAAGTATATCAGAAATTTCAGGAACAAAAGATAGATTACATTTAATTAGAGCTACAGAATATGAAATTAAAGAGGAACAAGAAGCAAACGAAATTAGAGAAATGTCAATTAACAGACATCATTTTAAAGATATTGAATTCTATTCTAGTCTAACAAATAAAAATTATTATACTAAAACAAGTGAACAAGGAACTTTAAGTATATTTGAAAAAGATACGGATTTAGAAATACCCAATAATAGTAATCCATCTAAAAAACAAATAGTATTACAAGCTCTAAAAGATTTAGGAGAAAATATAGATGATGGATTGACTTTATATCAACTAGAACATAGATTAGAAAAGAAAGTGCTTGAGCAAAAAGATTAATTGTAAGTCCTTTTAGAAAGAAGAGATTATATATGATTTACATTACAGGAGATACACATAGTGATTTTTCAAGATTTAATGAAGAAAAATTTCCAATACAAACTGAAATGACCAAGAATGATTATGTAATTATATGTGGAGATTTTGGAGGAGTATGGACGTTTGAAGAAGAAAGTAGTAGAGAAAAAGAAGCACTTGATGGGTTAAATAATAAAAACTTTACAACCTTATTTATAGATGGAAATCATGAAAATTATACAAGACTATATAATTATCCAGTAGAAGAATGGCATGGTGGAAAAGTACATAAAATAAGGAATTCTGTATTACACTTGATGAGAGGAGAAATTTTTGACATTGATAATAAAAAGATATTTGTTTTTGGTGGTGCTAAATCACATGATATTCAAGATGGTATATTAAATCTTGATGAAGAAGAAAGAATATATGAATATCGTAAAAGAGGTGCGTATTTTAGAATTAGAGATTTTTCATGGTGGGATTTAGAACTTCCAACAAATCAAGAAATGGAAAACGGAATAAAAAATCTAGAGAAAGTAAATTATAAGGTTGATTATATTATATCTCATTGTTGTCCAACAAGTGTACAAGCATCAATAAATTCAGCGTATAAAAGAGACATTTTAACGGATTATTTACAACAAATTTCAGAGAAATGCATATTTAAAAAATGGTATTTTGGACATTATCATGATTATAGACAGGTAAATGCACAGTTTACTTTGCTTTATGAAGATATAGTATCGTTAGAACATGAAAGTATATTTAAAAAATATTGATAAATTAAGAGTAAAATAATAAACTAATATTAGTTAGAAAAATGCGGAGCTATGCTCTATATGAGTGTGGCTCTATTTTTCATTAAAAGAACATATAAAATAGAATGGAGTAAAAGATGAAAACATTAGATGAGTTAATGGCAGACAAAATTATAGACTTATTGCATTACATTTTATCAAAATTTATAAAGCCAGATATAACATTAGAAAAAGTAAATGAACGAGATTCAAATACAATTGATAAATTAAAACAACAATATGGAATTGAAGGAATAATTTTAGATGTTGATGAAACATTAAGAAAAGAAATGAAAGATATCCCTAAATGTAATAAAGAATGGATAGAAAGTTTAAAATGTAAACTAAAGGTCATAATTGTTAGCAATGGAAAAGATCAAAAGATTGAACAATATTTTAAAGAAATAGGAATAGATTACATAGGATTCGCCTATAAACCATTAAAGAAAAACTTACTTAAAGCATGTGAAAAAATGAATTTAAGACCAGATAAGGTAATGACAATTGGAGATAGTTTATTTGATGATGTATATGGTGGAAAGAGAAACAACATGAAAACAGCATTAATAAAAGACGTAGAAGAGGAAAGATGAATTTTTATATAAATAAAAAAAGGAACTTAAGTTAGTAAAAATATAATATGGGGAAATAGTATCATCAAAATGAAAAAAGTACATAAAATTAAAAAGTTTTTTCAAAATTTTGAAAAAACTTTACTACGTAACAAAACATTAGCAATAATAAAAATTCAAAATATCAATATAATTTGAGAAAAAATCTCAAAAATATTGATATTTTTTAAAATTTAGCATATAATATATAAAGTAAAGGAGGAATCATAAATGTTAATAAGATTTAGTTTTAAAAATTTCAAATCATTTAAAAATGAAAACTGCCTAGACATGGAAGCAACATCATTAAAAGAACATGAATACAACATTGCAAAAACAGAAAATGGAGACTATCTAAAAATAGCAGCTATTTATGGTGCAAATGCAAGTGGAAAAACCAATGTATTACAAGCATTTAGCTATATGAAGAAGAAAGTTTTAGTAAGTGACGATTCAAGAATAAACAATAACTTAAGTGAAGAAAACATTTTTACATTTATGATAAACAACGAACCAATCAGTCTAGAAGTAGAAATACTAGCTGAAAACAATAAAATATATAAATATGGATTTGAAGTATTAAATAATGCAATTATTTCAGAATGGTTGTATGAAAAAAGAGTTAATAAATTCTACGAAATATTTGATAGAACAAATAACAACATAGAAGTAAAAGACAATAAAAATAAATTGTTGGGTTTGGCAAACGTAGATGAAAAGACTTTATTTTTAAATGTATTTGCTAAAATAGATAAAAATAATGAGGACTTTAATAATGTATATAATTGGTTTATAGATGCAAATTATTTAGATTTAGGAGATCAAAATTTTGAAAATGCATTAAACAATAGAATATCTTTAAAAATAATTGAAGATAAAAAATATAAAGAAGAATTATTAAAATTTATAAAAACATTTGATGCAACAATTGACTCAATAAATATATCTCCAAATTCGTTAGAAGAATTAAAAAATACAAATGGAGTAGTAAAGCCAGAATTAGTTCATAATGGAGAAGATGGTAATAAAAAAGCACTACCACTTGTATTAGAATCAAATGGTACTATGAAAATGTTTCATTTATTTGACTTTTTAATGGATACATTAAGAAATGGAAGAGTGTTATTTGTTGATGACTTAGATGCAAAATTACATCCATTATTAACAAGATATATTATTAATTTATTCCACAATAGTGAAAAAAATATAGGAAACGGGCAGTTAATATATTCAACACATGACACAGTAAATTTAAATAAAGAAACGTATAGAAGAGATGAAATATGGTTTGTTGAAAAAGATAAAAATGGAGTTTCAGAATTGTATTCTTTATCAGATTATATTATAGAAGATGAAAATGGAAATGCTAAAAAAGTTAGAAATGATGCAACATACAATAAAGATTATTTAACTGGAAGATA
>ERZ791716.1188-NODE-1188-length-12844-cov-2.971382_pt1 | contig 12844 bp, 11 predicted proteins | sample MGYA00510049_ERZ791716 | MGnify/ENA primary metagenome ERZ791716 (study PRJEB30046, sample SAMN00715135) | human gut metagenome | study: EMG produced TPA metagenomics assembly of the A metagenome-wide association study of gut microbiota in type 2... | reverse complement strand
TAAAATTGTTGACGTTATAAGATATGAAGTTGGTGAAGGACTTGAAAAACGTCAAGAAAACTTTGCTGAAGAAGTAGCTGCTCAAATGAATGGTGAATAATCATGAAAAAGTTAGTGGCATTAGTCCTAACTTTTTTGTTAATATTAACAGGGTGTAGTACTGTTTCTGTAACAAAGGTTAAGGATGATACTAAAACTGATGCTATAAGATTTCATTTAGAATATAGTAAGGTAAAAAAAGATAACGTTTATAAGTATTCTACGTATTCTAACGTAATAGATACTTTGAAAAATAAAACGGGAATTATTTATTTAGGATTTCCTAGTTGTGCTTTATGTAAAGAAATTACTCCTATTTTAAATGACGTAGCAAAAGAAAAAGGAATTAAAGAGATCCTTTATTATAACTTTAAAGATATGAGGGATAATAATACTACGGAATATCAGGAGTTAGCAGATAAATTATCAGATTATATTAAGACTGATGATGAAGGAAATAAGAGGATTCAAGCTCCTACTGTTATATTTGTTAACAAAGGAAATATAGTAGCAGTATATATTGGTACTATTAATTCTGACTCAGAAGAAATTATGACTGATGAAGAAAAAAACACGCTAAAGCAAAACTTTGAAAGCTTAGTAGATAAAATGATTACATTTGAAACTACAACTAGTAGTGAAAGTGCAGAATAAATAACTAAAAGACTTGTCATAAAGTCTTTTTTTATTATATAATATATTTATATGAAAGAGGGATATGATGACAGACGAGATTTTATTAGAAACAGAAGATAAGATGCAAAAAGCTATTGAAGTGATGGAAAATAGATTTTTAAACGTTCGTGCAGGACGTGCTAATCCAAGAATATTAGATAAGGTAATGCCTGAGTATTATGGCACTCCAACACCTTTAATACAGTTAGCTAACATATCAGTTCCAGAAGCTAGAAAAATAGTTATTAAACCATTTGATAGAAACTCAATTGGTGCAATAGAAAAGGCTATTTTTGAAGCTGATTTAGGACTTACTCCAAATAATAATGGGGAAACAGTTATGCTTATAATTCCAGAACTTACTGAAGAAAGAAGAAAAGAATATGTAAAAGAAGCTAAAACTATTGCAGAAGAAGGTAAAGTTGCTTTAAGAAACATAAGACAAGAAGCTAATAGCAGCATCAAAAAAATAGAAGAACTTCCAGAAGATGAAGGCAAAAGAGCTCAAGAAGAAGTTCAAGATTTAATTAATAAGTATAATAAAGTAGTAGATGAAAAATTAAAGGCTAAAGAAGAAGAATTAATGAGTATATAGAAAGTGGACTGTTATCCACTTTTTTTAGTGCTTGACACCTGGGGGGGGGTATATGGTATTATAAACAAGGAAGATAATAGTAGTAAGGAGAATAAAAAATGGAAAAAGAAAGAAGAACAAAGGCATTAGTTATAGTAGTGTTATTAATAGTAATTGCAGGACTTACAATAGCATTCGCAGCCCTATCAACCACACTAAACATAAATGGTACGGCATATTTAGATGCAGCAAAATGGGGAATAAAGTTTAAAAACTTATCAGAACCAGTTAGCGTTGGAACAGCAACTGTTACTGGAACTGCAAAGATAGAAGAGAATAAGTCTGCAGAAATAACAGGCATAAACGTTAGTTTATCAAATCCAGGAGATAAAGTTACATATACAGTAGATTTAGTAAATGAAGGAACTATTAATGCTAAGATAGACGATATAGAAAAGACTGTATTAACAAGTGAACAACAAAGATATTTAACATTTAAAGTAACAGATCAAAATGAAAAAGAAATAAGTCAAGGTGATATTCTAGGAAAAGGTGAAACAAGGAATCTTACAATAACAATAGAGTTTATAAAAGATTTGACTAAAGAAGATTTGCCTACTAGTACAAGTACAATATCGTTATCATACAAATTAAACTTTGTACAAACAGATGAAAAGGCTGCTACTTCAGATTCTTCTAAGCAAGCCTGCACGACATTTGATAAAAAAGATACATATAACGAAGGAGACGTAATAGCACTTTGTAATACATCGACTAATAAATCAGAAGACTTTTATGTAATAAAAGATAATGGTAGTACTATAACAGCACTTGCTAAGTATAATTTACTTGTTGGTAATACTGTAGTATGGAATGATAATTTTACTGATTACATATCAGTAACACCAGTATCAACTTCTGAAGAAGGTTATGGCCTTCAAAATAGTATTGCAGCAAATTTCGAATGGACCACAGAAGAAGCTCCCAAAACTAATACAATAAAAGGTGGAATAGCATTTGCAGATGGTGAAGAGTCAAAGAAAATGAGCGATTGTTCTGGGTCTATAGGATGTTACTATGGATACTGGACAGATAATACATTTAATCATAACTTACTAAGTAAGTATGGAACAAGTTATCCTGCAAATGTCTTTGATAGTAATTCAAATCTTTACAAGCCACTAGAAAATTATAAAACGTATTTAAGAAATACATTAGGTAAAACAAGTATTGAGGCAAAACTGATGACGTATGAAGAATTAACAGATTTAGGATGCAATGGTGATACATCGTATTGTACATCTGCACCATCATGGGTGTATAGTACAAATTACTGGACTGCGTCCGCTAGTGATAATGGCAGCGTGTGGCATGTGTTATCGTATGACGACTTCTCCATCGGCTACTTAGATATGACAGGAATCTTTGGCCTTCGCCCAGTTATAACAATTTCTAAATCAGATCTTTAACAATAACACTTAAGTTATTGTTTTTTTCTTTAATTGCTTGTATAATGTAAGTAGACTAGGAGATAGATGATATGAAAAAGGATAAGAAGAATTTATTTATATTAATAATTGTAATAATATGTGTTATAGTTTTAAGTTATTTACTATTCTTTTCTGGCATAACAAATAAACTTAAGGCTAGTGTAAATGGCCTTAGTGCAAGTATTAATGAAAATGCAAACCAAGGTGATTTACCAATTATAAATAATGTTATAAATTCAAGTGGTGAAGTATTAGTTAATACTGATGTTGCCATAATAATAAATGCTTCAAGTATTTATAATATAACTAAAGTGGAATATTCATTTAATTTAAAAAATTGGAAGAAAATAGATGGTAGTTATAACACAAAAAACGTAAATGTTAAATTAGTATTTAAAGATGATATGGATAAAATATTATACATAAGAGCAACTAATGAAAAAGGATATCAAAGCTATGCATATAAAACTGCTATAAAAATTGATAAAACAGCTCCTAAAATAATCATTGGTAAATATAAAAATGATACTACTATTAAAGCAAGTGATTTAAATAAAGTATCATCTATTCAGTATTCTTCTGATAAATTAAACTGGGAAGATATTAATGTATCCGGCGGAGAAGTTACAATAACTAAAACTTTTGATAAAGGAACATATTTAAGAGCCGTAGATAGTGCTGGTAACATAAGTAAAATAAAAGAAGTTAAGTAACTTGCTTAACTTTTTATTTTGTGTTAAAATATTTTTTAGAAAAAGCAATGAAAAAGAGTAGTAATAAGTAAAAAGCTAATAGAGAGTTAGTGGTTGGTGGAAACTAATAGTAATAACTTATGAATTCGCTTTGGAGCTGGATAACCATAAAGTTATCACGTATATCTTACGTTACAAGAAATTAAGTGCATAGTAAATCTATGAAACAAGGTGGTACCACGGATAAGTTTATTCGCCCTTGTCTCATGGATTTTTTTATATTTAAGGAGGAATAAAAAAATGAAGGATAAAGTAAATGCTATAAAAAAAGAATATGAAGAAAAAAAATCTAGTATTACTTCGATTAAAACATTAAATGATGTAAGGATAGAATACTTAGGAAAACAAGGTAAGATAACCGAACTTTCTAAAATGATGAAAGATGTTCCAAATGATCAAAAAAAGGAATTTGGAATGCTTGTTAATGAAGTAAGAAACTTTGTTACTGAAAGCTTAGATGAAATAAAAGAAAAGTTAGAAAAAGAAGCTTTAAATAAAAAATTGGAAAGTGAAAAAATAGATATTACACTTCCTGGAACTAAAGTTCCTAGTGGATCAGCTAATATTCTAGAAAGAATAATAGAAGAAGTAGAAGACTTACTTATGAGTATGGGATATGATGTTGTAGATGGTCCTGAAATAGAAGAAGATCACTATAACTTTGAACTTTTAAACATTCCTAAAAATCATCCGGCACGTGATGCTCAAGATACTTTTTACGTTGAAGATGATAAGCTGCTTTTAAGAAGCCAAACATCTCCTGTACAAGCTCGCGTTATGCTTGCTAACAAGGGAGAAAAACCAATTAGAATGATATGTCCTGGTAAAACATATAGAAGAGATGATGATGATGCAACTCATTCACATCAATTTATGCAAATAGAGGGGCTTTTAATAGATGAAAAGGTAAGTTTATCAGACCTTAAGGGAACATTTGATGTTATTGCTAAGAAACTATTTGGAGAGGATTGCAAAACTCGCTTTAGACCTAGTTATTATCCGTTTACAGAGCCTTCTGTTGAAACTGATATTTCTTGCTTTAATTGTCACGGAAAAGGTTGCCCAATATGTAAAAACACAGGTTGGATAACTGTTGCAGGAGCAGGTATGGTAAATCCTAAAGTGTTAGAAGATTGCGGATATGATCCTAAAAAATGGCAAGGATTTGCATTTGGATTTGGAGCAGAGCGTCTTGCAATGTTAAAATACGGAATAAATGATATTAGAGCATTTTACAACACTGATTTAAGAGAACTTAAAAATTTTGATAGAAGGACTGGTGAATAAATATGATAAGTATGAACTGGGTTTCAGATTACGTTGATATAGCTGGCGAAGATTTAAAGGAATTGGCCGTTAAAATAACTAAATCTGGCGTAAACGTTGAAAAAGTTATTACAAATAAAATTGATAACTTAGTTGTAGGCCAAATAAAAAAAGTAACTAAACATCCTGATAGTGACCACTTAAATTTATGTATGGTAGATACTGGAAATGACGTAGTACAAATAGTATGCGGTGCAAGTAACGTAAAAGAAGGATTAAAGGTAATAGTTGCACTTCCAGGTGCAGTTTTACCAGGTAATTTTGAAATAAAAAAAGGAAAAATAAGAGGCGAAGAATCAAACGGCATGATATGTGCATTATTTGAGCTAGGCTTAGAAGAAAAAACAGAAGAAACTTATGCTAAGGGAATTACTGAATTAGCAAGTGATGCAGAAGTTGGAACAGATCCACTAGCATACTTAGGGTTAGATGATACAGTATATGAACTTGATATTCATAAACACCGTAATAATGATTGTTTCTACCACATTGGTTTTGCCTATATTGTTGCATCAGTTTTAAATAAAAAGGTAACACTTCCATCTATAGAGTTACACGAAATAAAAGAAGATGTTAACGATTACTTTAAGTTAGATGTAAAAACAGATGCTTGTCCTTATTACACTGCTAAAATGGTAAGAGGCGTAAAAATAGGTGAGTCACCAGATTTCATTAAGAAAAGACTAATTTCTGCAGGAATGAGACCTATAAATAACGTTGTTGATATATCTAATTACGTAATGCTTGAATACGGACAACCGCTTCACTTTTTCGATAAAGATAAATTAGGTGATAAAATACTTGTTAGAATGGCTAATGATAACGAACCGATAAAGACACTTGATGGAAAAGAAAGGGTTTTGACTTCTAACGATATTGTTATAACAGATGGAGTAAAACCAGTTGCAATCGCAGGTGTTATGGGAGCTGAAAACACTGATGTTGATGATAACACTAAAAACATTTTAATAGAAAGCGCAATATTTGATGCTTACAAAATAAGAAATACCTCAGGTAAACTAAACTTAAGAAGTGAAGCATCGATAAGATATGGTAAAGGTTTAAACTATGAATATACACTTGACGCCATAAATAGAGCTTGCTCATTGCTTGAAAAATATGCTTCTGGTGAAGTATTAAGCGGAATAGTTATGCATGATAAAGTAGATAAAACACCTAAAATAGTGGAATTTAAGAGTGATGAAATAAACGATATCTTAGGAATAAAAGTTTCTGATAACGATATGGAAAAAGAACTTGATAGATTAGGTTTCGCATATGAATATAAAGATGGAAAGTTTAAATGTACTATTCCTCCAAGAAGATTAGATGTTGATCCAAGGGTAAATGATATTGCAGAAGAAATAGGTAAATTATACGGATATCATAACTTAGTCTCAACACTACCAAATTGCAAGACAAAACAAGGGAAATATGTTGGTGATGTGTTAATTAGAAAAACTATTTCTAAAAGACTTAGATCACTTGGCCTTAATGAAGTTAAAACATACACTTTAACATCAGAAGAAATGGCAAAAAAGTTTAAATATGAAGATAAGAAAAACAAATATTTACCAAACCCAATGAGTAGTGATAAATCCGTTATTAGAACAAGTATTCTTCCATCACTTATGAATACTTATGCTTATAATAAAAAGCGTCACGTAGATGACATTAACATTTATGAAATTGCTAAAACTTATGATGTAAATTATGAAGAAGATACAAAAATCGCAATGCTAATGAGTGGTTGTTATGTACAAAATAGTTGGAATAACAATAACGTAAAGGCCAATTTCTACTTAGTAAAGGGTATTATAGAAAACCTTTTAGATTTTCTAGGCTTTAAAAATAGATATAGCTATGAAGTATTAGAAAATGATGACTTCCATCCAGGCATGAGCGCTAAAGTATTAATAGATAGAGAAGTAGTTGGTGTATTTGGAAGAGTTCATCCAATGACAAATAAAGATGAAATATATGTATGTGAACTTTCTATGACTAAATTAATGAAACCGGTTAAACCACTCAAGTTTAAGGAAGCTCCTAAATATCCAGAGGTTGTAAAAGACGTAGCATTTATTGTTAATAAGGATATTACTTGTGAAATGATAGAAAAAGTCATTAAAAAAGCTGGTGGAAGACTTCTTAAAGACATAAAGGTATTTGATGTTTATACTGGTGATAAAGTAGGAGAAGATGAAAAACAAATAGCATATTCATTAACGTTTAACGCAGAAGATAGAACTTTAACAGAAGAAGAAGTAATGCAAAAATTTAATGAAATAATAAAAAAAGTTACTGAAACAGTTCCAGCAACTTTAAGAGATAACTAATTTAACTGAGCTTTTAGAATTTCTAAAAGTTCTTTTTTTAATTCGTCTTTAGCATTTTTCCATATTAGTTCCATAAATACTCCAAGACCAGGCAACGCCTCTTCTAATCCTTCTTTAATAGTATCATTTATGGATTCTTCTATTTCACTTTCGTTATCTCCTTTAAAATTGTCTATAATGTATTTTCTTATGCTTACGTCTTTCATGTGAACCATCCTTTCAGTTTAGTTTTGGCATATGCTTTACATTTTATACATCATTTTATTGATAAAGTTTAATTAAAATTATATAATTAAGTAAAATAAAGGAGGAATTAAAAATGAATGAAAGTTATTATGCAGGTACTTCATATGGAGTATCAACTACATCAGGATTAACTGGTGCACTTGCAGCGATGGGATTATTTTTTTGGGTTTTGTCTATGGCACTAAGTATTTTGATGATTATATCATTATGGAAAATATTTAAGAAGGCCGGAAAACCAGGTTGGGCATCCATAATTCCAATATATAACATATATATTATGTGTGAGATAGCAGAAAAAGAGTGGTGGTATGTTTTATTATCATGTGTTCCATTTGCAAATATATATGCAATGATAGTTTTATATAATGGTATGGCAAAGAGATTTGGAAAAAGCGGAGGATTTGTTGTTGGTATGATCTTGTTGCCGGTAATATTTTTCCCAATGCTAGCGTTTGGAAAGGATGCGGCTATAGTTAACAATCAACCAAATACTTCAAATGAAATTAATATGGCAGATAATACGTTAGGTGAGAATGCTGCTGCAGTACCTAATATGAATGAACAGACTATGACATCAAACGAAATGGTTACACCAAATAATCCGGTTATGAGTGAACCTGTTATGAGTAACCCAGTAGGTAACGTACCTTTTGGCAACACTAGCGTGGAATCAGGTTTAAATTCACAAAATAATGAAAGTGTTCAAAATAATCATAATATTTCTGCAATTGATGGATCTGTTATGCCTAAATCAAATGATAATGTAGCTCCAACGTTTAATAACGTAGCGCAAGATAATGTTCAAACGCCTGTTATGCCAAATACTATGAATGCAGCACAAAATGTAAATGTAGAGCAGAATATAAGGCCATCTTTAGAAAACGTTCAAAATAATACGGTTATGAATGAACCTGTTATGCCTCAGCCAACTGATAATGTGGTTCCATCATTTGATAACGCAAATAATAATGCAAACCAAAGTATAAATGAAGAAGTTTCATCTAACGCAGAAAATACTATGAATATGTCGCCTTCTAATCAAGAAGAAATGTTAGATATTAATGACGAATCAGATGCAGCATTAGAAAATAATATAGATACTTCAAAACATACTTCATTATGGTCTAATAACAATCAAAATAATGGACAAATGTAAAAGAGCAAACAGGCTCTTTTTTCTTTTTCTAACCTTAATAAATTTCAATTTAACACTATTCATGATATAATGTACTTATAGGAGAATTGATATGAAAAAGGTAATATTAGTAGACGGAAATAATTTGTTATTTAGAAGCTATTACGCCACGGCATACCAAGGAAACTTTATGAAAAATTCTAAAGGTTTTCCGACTAATGCGCTATATGGCTTTGTTAATATGATAAATAAAATAATAAATGATGAAAAACCAGAATATATGCTTGTTGCATTTGATAAAGGAAAAACGTTTAGACATGATAAATATGAGGATTATAAAGCTGGAAGAATAGAGATGCCAAATGAATTAAAACAGCAGTTTCCAGTTGCAAAAGAAATACTTACAAATTTAGGTATTAAATGGTTTGAAATAGATAACTATGAAGCAGACGATATTGTAGGTACATTATCTAAAATGATAGACGATTGTGATGATTATAGAGGATTAATCGTAAGTAGTGACAAAGACTTGCTTCAACTTATATCTGATAAAGTTATTATGAAAATGCTTAAACCTAAAGACTATGTAATGATGACTAAAGAAACTTTCTTTGACGTATATGGTCTTACACCAGAAAAAATGATCGATATAAAAGCTCTTCAAGGAGATTCATCAGACAACATTCCTGGTGTTAAAGGAGTTGGAGAGAAAACAGCTCTTAAACTTTTACAGGAATATGGAAGCTTAGAAGCTATCTATGATAATTTGGCATATATAAAAGGAGCTGTTGCAACCAAATTGATAAATGGAAGAGACAAAGCTTTTGAAAGCAAGGATTTGGTTACTATTTACAAAGAAGTTCCATTAGGTTTTGGACTTGAAGATACAAAAATAACAAATGGAAATTTGGAATCCTTAAAGAAAATGTATGAAAACCTTGAGTTTTATTCCTTTCTAAAAAACATGAAAGTTCAAAAAAGTCACGAGAAACTTTTGATAAATGAAATAGAAGATGTAAATGAGTTGGAAAACTTAAAAGCTCCAGTTTCATTTTATATAGAAATAGACAAAACAAACTATCATTTAGGACAAATACTTGGAATGTCTGTTTATGATGGTAATACGGTTTATTACATAAAAAAAGATCTTGTAGTAAGTGCAATCAAGAAGATATCAAAAATAGAAAAATACACATACGATTTAAAGAAACACTACGTTTTACTAAAAAAACTTGGCTATCAAGTGGATAATGTTTCATTTGACCCAATGATTGCAGCTTATCTTCTAAACTATAACGTTAAAGATGACATCGCATATTTGGCAAATCAGTTTGGATATGACATACCATTTTATGAGATTATAAGTAAGACAAAAGTAATTGATGAAAATAAAGTAAAAGAACTTGTGTGTGCAAAAGCAAGGTTTATCTACGAAGTAAAAAACGAGCTTGAAGAAGAGATGAAAAAAGAAGATTGCACATACTTATTTGAAAAAATCGAGATGCCACTTTCAATTGTTTTAGGTGATATGGAATATGTTGGAATAAGAGTAGATAAGTCTGTCCTTAACAGTATGAACACCGAAATTGAAGGAAGAATTAAAGAAATAAGTGAAAAAATATACGAACTTGCAGGTGAAAAGTTTAATATATCATCCCCAAGACAACTAGGTGAAATACTATTTGTTAAACTTGAAATTGGTAAGGGAAAGAAGACAAAAAACGGTTATTCAACTGATAAATCGATTTTGGAAAAATATAGTGATAGGCACCCAATTGTTCCTTTAGTATTAGAACACAGGATGCTAACAAAACTTCAAAGTACTTACATAATTGGTTTGGAAGGAAATATTTTACAAGATGGTAAGATTCATACGATATATACACAAACACTTACAAGAACAGGAAGACTATCATCTGTTGAACCTAATTTACAAAATATTCCTATTAGAACAACTTATGGCAAACTTATAAGAAAAGCATTTGTTCCTGAAGAAAATTCAGTTTTACTATCAAGCGATTATTCACAAATAGAATTACGTGTTTTCGCTCACTTTTCAAAGGTACCAAACTGGATAGAAGCATTTAAAAATGATATGGATATTCATACGCGTACTGCGATGGACATTTTTGACGTAGGAAAAGATGATGTAACTCCTCTTATGAGAAGGCAAGCTAAAGCAGTTAATTTTGGAATTTTATACGGAATAAGTAGTTTCGGACTTGCTGAGGATTTGAAGATATCAGTTAAAGAAGCTAAGGCTTTCATCGATAAATATTTCGAAACTTATAATGGTACTAAACTATATATGGATAGTGTTGTTAAAGATGCTTATGAAAAGGGTTATGTTACAACAATAATGAATAGAAAACGAAGAATTGATGAACTTAATAATACTAATTATATGATAAGACAGCAGGGTGAGAGAATGGCTTTAAACACACCGATTCAAGGCTCTAGTGCCGATATTTTGAAAAAAGCAATGATTGATATTTATAACGAATTTAATGAGAAAAAGCTTAAGAGTAAAATGCTTTTACAAGTGCACGATGAACTTATTTTTAATGTTTTAAAAGATGAAGAAGATGTGGTAAAGGAAATCGTAGATAGATGCATGGATGACGCATATAAATTAGATGTACCACTTAAGGTAGATATTGAAACCGGCGATAATTGGTATGATGCAAAATAAATAAAAAAGGTGGGGTTTAGATGCCTGAATTAGCAGAGGTTGAAACAACTAAAAGAGATTTAAAAAAGATTTTAATAGGTAAAAGAATTTGTAAGGTAGAAGTATTTTTAGATAAAATAGTTTATAATAAAAAAGATGAGTTTATTAAAAGTTCAGAAGGACAAACGGTTTTGGATGTAAAAAGAAGAGGAAAGTGGCTTTTATTTGAACTTGATTCGAATTACATAATAATTCATTTTAGAATGGAAGGAAGATTTTATCTATTACCTCTTAATGAGAAGAGGGATAAACATGATTATGTTATTTTCTATTTTGATGATTTTTCTCTTCACTTTAATGATCCAAGATTGTTCGGAAAAATGGAAGTTATTAAAAAAGATGATTTAGAAAAATTCTTTCTAGATAAAAAATTAGGACTTGAGTATACTGATTCTAATTTAACCCCAGAGTACTTGAAGGGAAAGTTTAAAACCCATCACACAGATATTAAAAAAATGCTTTTAGACCAGAGCTACGTGACTGGGATTGGCAATATTTATGCTGATGAAATATTATTTGCTTCTAAAATTAATCCGAAGAGTTATGCGGATAGACTTACTAAGCCAAAATTAAAGGAAATAATTGATAATACTAAGAAAGTATTTGAACACTCATTAAAATATAAGGGAACTTATCCAAATATAGATGGTAAGAGAGGTACTTTTGAAGAACATCTTATGGTTCATAAAAGACAAGGTAAGAAGTGTTATAATTGTGGTAGCATTATAATAAAGGAAAAGGTTGGTGGCAGAGGAACATATTATTGCCCTAAGTGTCAGAAAAAATATTAATAGTTGATATATATTAATTAAATATCATTTATAATTTTTTTGCTTTTCTTAGAAAAAGTGTTTTAAAATGAAAGAACATAAGTGTAAAGAAATTTGACATTTCTTGTCGTTTATGCTATAATACTGCTACCAATTGGGTAATATGCATAAATGATGATATTCCAATTAGATGAAGGGGGTTAAATTATGAAAGGATCTTATATTTTTGAATACTTAAATGAAAATGAGTTCAAAAAGCTTGAACGTTCTGTTAAGAAGTATAATATGCTTGCTTATAAAAAATTAGTATTCGAATTTTATCCTGAAATGAAGGAAGGAAACTTTTTAGGTAAATTAGTTAGTGTAAATAGTAAAGAAAACACAAAGAACTATGAATTAAAGTTACCAACCGACGACTTATTTATTAGGGTACATGGGGAGATAGTTTTGCATTATTCTGTATGTGAAAATTCTCATACAATAATTCTTGAAACCATTACTCCAGAATCTTTATTATCGGAAGGTCATAGACAAGAACTTCAAGCTTATAAGGGTGTAATGATATCAAAAGCCAACAGAGATAAGGATAAGTTTAAGATTGATTTATTAAATATGTTACAAAACGGCGAGTAATCGTCGTTTTTTTGTTAAAAAAATTAATTTTTTTATCTAATCATATTGATTAACTTAAAAGAATATGATAATATATAAAAGCAATGAGAAAATTATATGGACCCTTAGCTCAGTTGGTTAGAGCATCCGGCTCATAA
>ERZ791716.1186-NODE-1186-length-12867-cov-3.063144_pt1 | contig 12867 bp, 9 predicted proteins | sample MGYA00510049_ERZ791716 | MGnify/ENA primary metagenome ERZ791716 (study PRJEB30046, sample SAMN00715135) | human gut metagenome | study: EMG produced TPA metagenomics assembly of the A metagenome-wide association study of gut microbiota in type 2... | reverse complement strand
CCGATGCTCTGCTGGAACGGCTGCAAAATGCCAGCTATTCTGTGCAGAACGTGAAAAAGCGTGTCACCAAGCGGCACCCCGCACCGCCGTTTATCACGTCTACCCTCCAGCAGGACGCTTCCTACCGGCTGGGCTTTCAGTCCAAGCGTACCATGAAAGTGGCACAGGAACTGTACGAAGGCGTGGACATCGACGGACTGGGGGCAGTGGGTCTGATCACCTACATGCGTACTGATAGTCTGCGGATTTCCGCAGAGGCACAGCAGGCAGCCGCGGACTATGTGACCGGAAAATACGGTGCAGAGTACCTGCCGCCGGAACGCCGAAATTATAAGTCCAAGAAAAACGCACAGGACGCTCACGAAGCCATTCGTCCGTCTATGCCGGACATGACACCGGAACGGGTAAAGTCCAGCTTGACTGCGGATCAGTATAAGCTGTACCGTCTGATCTGGGAACGCTTTATCGCCAGCCAGATGGCAGATGCTCTGCTGGATACGGTTTCCGTGGACATTGAAGCCGACAACTGTATGTTCAAGGCAACCGGCTCCACGGTGAAGTTCGACGGTTTCACGGTGCTGTATGACGATGCCAAGGGCGACAAGAGCGAGAACAAGAACCTGCCGGAACTGGAAAACGGCATGGAGATCAAGGTAAAATCGCTGGAGGGCAATCAGCATTTCACACAGGCTCCGCCCCGCTATACCGAAGCAACGCTCATCAAGGCACTGGAAGAAAACGGCATCGGCAGACCGAGTACATATGCTCCTACCATTACCACCATTACCACACATCTGTATGTGGAGCGAGAGGGCAAACAGCTGAAGCCGACCGTCCTGGGTGAAGTGACAACAGAACTGATGAAAGAACATTTTCCCAACATTCTGGACGTGAAGTTCACCGCCGATATGGAAAACAGTCTGGACGATGTGGAACGCGGCAAGAAAAGCTGGGTGGACACACTGGAAGATTTCTACGGCGACTTCTCCAAGACGCTGGAAACTGCCGAGGAGAAAATGGAGGGCAAACGTGTCAAGGTGCCGGACGAGGAAACGGACATTGTCTGCGACCAGTGCGGCAGAAACATGGTCATCAAGATCGGACGCTACGGCAGATTTCTGGCATGCCCCGGTTTTCCGGAGTGCAAGAATACCAAGAAGATCGTACAGGAAACTGCCGGCTCCTGCCCGCTGTGCGGCAATAAGATCATTCTGAAAAAGTCCAAGCGTGGCAGAAGCTTTTACGGCTGCAATGCCTATCCGGACTGCAACTTCATGACATGGAATGTGCCTACCGAGGAAAAATGTCCCCAGTGCGGCTGTACGCTGTTCCAGAAGGGCGGCAAGTCCGGCACACTGGTTTGCGAAAAGCCGGGATGCGGCTATTCCCGTCCTGTGGGAGGAGGTGCTTAAATGGCAGAAGTGACTGTGATCGGCGGCGGACTGGCAGGCTGTGAAGCGGCGTGGCAGCTGGCAGAAGCCGGCTTTTCCGTGCGGCTGCTGGAGATGAAACCGGTGCAGTATACACCGGCTCATCACTATGAGGGGCTTGCGGAACTGGTCTGCTCCAACTCGCTGAAAGCCGACCGCCTGAATTCTGCGGCAGGACTGCTCAAGGCGGAAATGACTCGTCTTGGCTCGCTGCTGATGCAGTGTGCCAGAAAGTCGGCAGTTGCTGCCGGCGGGGCACTGGCGGTAGACCGGAAACAGTTCTCCGACCTTGCCACCGAAGCGATTCGGAATCACCCCAACATCACGCTGGAAACGGCTGTGGTCACGGAAATTCCGGATACGCCCACGGTGGTTGCCACAGGACCTCTCACCGAGGGGGCACTGGCGGCGGATATTGAAAAACGCTGCGGCACACGGCTGAGTTTCTTTGATGCCGCCGCACCAATCGTCAGCTTCGAGAGTCTGGACAAGGAGAAAGTGTTCTTTGCGGCTCGCTATGGCAGAGGCGATGCAGACTATATCAACTGTCCCATGAACAAGGCGGAGTATGAGGAATTCTATCAGGCACTGATCGGGGCAGAACGTGCACCGCTGCACGACTGCGACAAGGACGCCTTTCGGGTGTACGAGGGTTGTATGCCCATTGAGGTGCTGGCTTCCCGCGGCATGGACACCATGCGGTTCGGACCGCTGAAGCCGGTGGGGCTGACAGACCCCCGCACCGGTCACCGTCCGTGGGCAGTGGTGCAGCTGCGGCGGGAAAATCAGGAGGGCACCATGTATAATCTGGTGGGATTTCAGACCAATCTGAAATTTCCGGAACAGAAGCGGGTGTTCTCCATGATCCCCGGACTGGAGCATGCGGAATTCCACCGCTATGGCGTGATGCACCGGAATTCGTTTCTGGACAGTCCCCGCCTGCTAGATGCGGACTATCACTTCCGCGGGCAGGACGGGCTGTACTTCGCCGGACAGATGACCGGTGTGGAGGGCTACATGGAATCGGCGGCAAGCGGCATACTTGCCGGAAAGAATCTGGCAAGACAGCTGCAGGGCAAGCCGCCGCTGATTCTCCCGCGGGAAACTATGATGGGAGCACTGGCGGCATATATCAGCAGTGCTCCCACGGAGAATTTCCAGCCAATGGGTGCCAATATGGGCATTCTGCCGGATCTGCCGGAGCGAATCCGTGGCAAACAGGAAAAGTATCAAGCATACGCGGATCGAGGCATGGCGGCACTGGAACAGTACCTGCAGAATGCGGAACAATAAGGCGATACCGCAAAAAGCCTGTCTGACGGCTTTGCACGGTATTGTCATAACATAAGGGAGATCATAGATTTTGAATATTTTAATCGACGCATTCGGCGGGGACAACGCCCCGCTGGAGGTGATTCGCGGCGGTGCACGGGCAGTGCAGGAACTGGGTGTGACTGTGACGCTGGTAGGGGACGAGCAGAAAATTCGTGCCTGTGCCGAGAAAAACAGGCTGCCGCTGGACGGCATGGAAATTCTGCACGCTCCGGCAGTGTTCGACATTCACGAGGAACCCACGTCCCTGCTGAAACAGCATGCGGATACTTCCATGGCAGTGGGCATGCAGGCACTCCACGACGGCAAGGGTGATGCCTTTGTCTGTGCCGGCAGTACCGGTGCCCTGTTGGTGGGAGCCACATTTCTGGTGAAGCGGATCGCCGGCATCAAGCGTGCGGCAGTCGCTCCGGTACTTCCCACGGAAACGACACCGTTTCTGCTGATCGACGGCGGTGCCAATAATGACTGCCGTCCGGAAATGCTGGTGCAGTTTGCGATTATGGGCAGTGCCTATATGCAGAATGTCATGCACGTGGACAAGCCCCGTGTGGCTCTGCTGAATGTGGGAGCCGAGGAAACCAAGGGACGGGAACTGGAACTGGAATCCTATGTCCAGCTGGCACAGGCTCCGGTGAACTTCATCGGCAATATCGAAGCACGGGAACTGCCTGCCGGTGCAGCAGATGTGGTAGTCACAGACGGCTTTACCGGCAATGTAGCACTGAAGCTGTACGAGGGCATGGGCAAGTTTATGGCACACCAGATGAAAGGCAACCTGTTCGCAGGCGTTGCCGGAAAGCTGGCGGCACTGCTGATCCTGCCGAAGATCAAGGCACTCACCAAAAAAATGGACTACAAAGCCGTAGGCGGTGCAGTGATGCTGGGCGTACAGAAGCCGGTCATCAAGGCACACGGCAGTTCCGACGGCACAGCATTTTTCAATGCGATCCGGCAGGCGAAAGACTGCGTTGCCGGAAATGTGGTACAGACCATTGCAGAAAATACCGGAAAGCCGGTAAAGAAATAGAGGGAAAGCAATCATGGAACATACAGAGTATGTAGATTTAGGAAGGTTTGAAACGTATATCCATTACCACTTTAAGGACAAGCACCTGCTGCTGGAGGCACTGTCCCACTCGTCCTATGCCAATGAAAAGCATAAGACCCGCAACAGCAACGAGCGTCTGGAATTTCTGGGGGACAGTGTGCTGTCGATCGTGGTTTCGGAATTCCTGTTTCACAAGTATCCTGACCTGCCGGAGGGCGAGCTGACCAAACTCCGTGCCTCAATGGTATGTGAAAAGGCACTGCATGTGTTCGCCAAGGAGATTCATCTGGGCGAATTCCTCCTGCTGGGCAAGGGTGAGGAGCACACCGGCGGACGTTCCCGTTCGTCGATTCTGGCAGATGCATTTGAAGCAGTGATTGCAGCGATCTTTCTGGACGGCGGTATGGACGCGGCAAAGCGGCATATCATGCGGTTCATTCCGAAGAATCCGGTTGCAGAAAGACAGCAGCCTGCCGGCTTCCACGACTATAAGACACAGTTACAGGAAGTTGTACAGAAAAATCCGGAGGAAAAGGTGGAGTATCTGCTCATCAGCGAATGCGGTCCTGATCATGACAAGGCATTCGAAGTGGCTGTCTGCCTGAATTCCAATGTGATCGGCAGAGGCGTGGGACATAGCAAAAAGGCTGCGGAACAGCTGGCTGCCAAGGAAGCACTGTCCCTGATGGGCTATGACAAAACATAAGACGCTGGCATTTTTCATTCCCCATCGGGGCTGTCCGCACCAGTGCAGCTTCTGTGACCAGCGAACGATCAGCGGCACAGTGCAGGCTCCCACGCCGGAAGAAGTGACACAGACCTGTCAGGCGATGCTGGAACGCAGCGGGCCGCTGGAATCGGCGGAGATCGCCTTTTTCGGCGGCAGCTTCACAGCGGTAGAACCGGCGTATCAGATCGCCCTGCTGGAGGCGGCACAGCCGTTTCTGGGAGAAGGTATGTTTTCCGGTATCCGCATTTCCACCCGACCGGACGCGGTAGACAGTGCAGTTCTGGAACGGCTGGAACGTTATCATGTCACTGCGGTGGAACTGGGAGCACAGAGCATGTGTGACCGTGTGTTGTATCAGAATGAACGGGGACACGATGCACAGGCAGTCCGGAAGGCAAGTGCCATGCTGCGGGAACGGGGCTTTTCGCTGGGGTTGCAGCAAATGGTTGGCTTATACGGCAGCACATTGCAGGACGAATATGACACGCTGGAACAGCTTCTGGCGTGTCAGCCGGAAACCCTTCGAATCTATCCCACGGCAGTGCTGGAGGGTACCAAGCTGGCGGCGTATTATTTCCGCGGCGGCTATCCGCAGTTGTCACAGGAAGAAGTGCTGGACTATTGTGCAGATGCCCTGTGCCGCTGTCACCATGCCGGCGTGCGGGTGATCCGGTTGGGGCTGCATGATACGCCGTCCCTGCGGGAACATCTGCTGGCGGGGTATTTCCACCCTGCCTATGGAGAACTGGCGGAATCCCGTCTGTATCTGCGGCAGCTGAAAGCGGCGGCAGCAGACTGTGGAAAACCGGAACTTTTTGTGGAAACGGCTCCCCGTACCATGAGCAAGGTGCTGGGGCAGCACGGTTGCAACCGGAAGGCACTGGCGGAGCAGGGCGTTTCGCTTCGTGTACGGGAAAATGCTGCCGTTGCTGCGGGAACGATTCTGACGGAGCAGCAGGTCTATGAGATCTTTTCGGAAAGGAATCAACGATGAGGACAAAACATACCAGACGTTGTCTGGCGGTGGTGCTGGCAGCAGTCTTGCTGCTGGGTGCCGCAGTTGGTGCAGTTTTCTGGAACAGACACCGTGGGGCGACTTCTGTTGCCGTGGAAACCACACAGGAAAACGCGGCGGAACAGGTGGTCTTTTTTCGGCAGAAAGATGACCGCTGGAAATCGGACGCATTGGGAGATTCTATTTATCACATGGCGGATTCCGGTTGTCTGACCTGCTGCGTAGCGGCGGCGTTGCAGATGCAGCAGATCTCTGTGGACGGTCTGCCGGAAAATGCCGATGCCGGAGAGGTGAATCAGTTCTTTTCGGAACGCGGCGTGTACGACAGTGCGGGCAATCTTCTGTGGGAGATGCTGGAACAGACTGCCGGTGTTTCTGTCCGGAAACAGGACGCGGCGGAATTGCAGGACGGCGAACTGGATCAGGAACTGGCAGCAGGACGATACCCCATTGTACGGGTGAAGATGCCCAGGTCCGGCAGCTATCACTATGTGCTGCTGGTGGGCAGTGCTGACGGAACGTATCTCTGCATGGATCCGCTGCAAACCAAAGAACAGACAGTGCCGCTGTCGGATTTCGGCGGGAAAATCTATGCAGTGCGTGTGCTGCAATCGTAAAGAATGCGGGATACGCCGCCGGAAAAAGAGGTGAAATGCAAACATGTATCTACGCTCCCTGGAACTGCAGGGATTCAAGTCGTTCCCTGACAAGATCAAGCTGCACTTTGACAAAGGTCTGACCGCCGTGGTGGGACCGAACGGCAGCGGCAAGAGCAATATCGGCGATGCCGTGCGTTGGGTGCTGGGGGAACAGTCTACCAAGACGCTCCGCGGCAACAAGATGGAGGACGTTATTTTTTCCGGCACGAAAACCAGAAAGGCCATGGGCTTTGCGGCAGTTACGCTGGAGATCAGCAACGAAGCCGGCGAGTTGGGAGAAGCCTATGGTGCTGTAGTCAGTGTTACCCGAAAGCTGTATCGCAGCGGTGACAGTGAGTACCGCATCAACGGCAAGAACGTCCGGCTGAAGGACGTGACGGAACTGTTCATGGATACTGGTATGGGCCGTGACGGCTATGCCATTATCGGACAGGGACGCATTGCAGAAATCGTCAGTGCCAAGAGTGCAGACCGGCGGGACATTTTCGAGGAGGCTGCGGGGGTTTCCAAGTTTCGCTATAAGAAACAGGAGGCACAGCGGAAGCTGGACGCGGCACAGGAAAATCTGGTGCGTTTGCAGGATATTGTTTCTGAACTGGAATCCCGCGTGGAACCGCTGCGAAAGCAGGCGGAAAAAGCGAAACAGTACGTGGAACTGGCAGGCAAACAGAAACAGCTGGAGGTTTCCCTCTGGGTGCGGCGGCTGGGTGCTCTGCGGGAAAAGCTGACGGGGCTGTCTGACGGCTTGTTACAGGCACAGGCGGAATACCAGAACGCCGAACGGGAGATCCAGCGGACAGATGCACAGGTGCAGGACGGCTATCGGTGTATGCAGGAAAGCACGCTGAAAATGGAGGAAATTCGCCAGCAGATGCAGCAGGCAGAGGAAGAAACCACCCAGCTGAAATCTGCGGTGGCAGTCTGTGAAAACGACATTCTCCACAGCCGGCAGATGCAGGAGAGCCTGCGGCAGCAGAAACAGGAAACAGCTCAGCAGTCCCGCAGTATGGAAAACCGCATGGAGTCCCTGTCTGAACAGGTGGTGCAGCTGCGGCAGAAGCGGGAAGCGATTCAGGTAGAATCAGAACAGACCGAACAGAACTGGAACGCCCTGAAACAGCAGGCTGCACGGCGGGGACAGGAATACGAACAGGCAAACAAGGTATTGCAAAATCTGCTGGTGCGGCAGAGTGAACTGCGTGTCTTGCAGCAGACCGCTGCCGGACAGCAGGAAGAACTGAAAGCCCAATTGGCAGAACAGGGCATGCGGCAGAGTGCACTCCGGCAGGCATGTACGGAGCAGAATGCCGCGTATGATGCCGCCAGAGAACAGGCACAGCAGGCACAGGAACAGTTCCAACAGGTGCAGAACCAGCGGGACGGCTTTCAGAAACGCTACGCTCATGCAGTGCAGGCATTGGAAGCCGGCAAGAAGCAACAGGAGCAGGCGGCGTTCGCCCTGCGGGAAAAACGGCAGCGGCAAAGACTGCTACAGGATATGGAACGAAATATGGAGGGCTTTGGCGGCAGCGTCAAGGCAGTCCTGCGGGCAGACGGCGGCAGGCCCCGCGGCGTATTCGGCACGGTGGCACAGCTAATTACCACCGATCAGAAATACGGCGTGGCACTGGAAACCGCATTGGGCGGTGCCATGCAGAACCTGATCGTGGAAAACGAAAACGCTGCCAAGCAGTGGATCCGCTTTTTACAGCAGAAACACGCCGGACGTGCCACATTCCTGCCGCTGACTTCCGTGCGGGGAAAGACGCTGCACGAAACCGGTCTGGAACAGCACGAGGGCTTTGTGGATTTGGCGTGCAATCTGGTGCGGTATGAGGAACGGTTTTCCGGCGTGGTACAGTTCCTGCTGGGGCGAATCGTCGTGGCGGAAGATCTGGACACGGCGACGGCTCTGGCGAAAGCTTATCAGTACCGGTTCCGTATCGTCACGCTGGACGGGCAGGTCATCAATGCCGGCGGTTCTTTCACCGGCGGTTCTGCCATGCGTGCCGGCGGCATGCTGACCAGACGGGCAGAGCTGACGGCTCTTTCCGGCGAGATACAGGAACTGGAACAGCAGGAACAGGCGGCTACTGCTGCCCTGCAAAAGGCACAGCAGCAGTCTGCACAGTTACAGCAGCAAATGGAAGCGTTGCAGCAGCAGTGCCGGCAGGCGGAATCTGAACAGGTTGCCGCAGCTGCACAGCTGGAAAAGGAACAGTATCTCCGGAAACAGACCACCGAGCGTGCCGAAGAAGCTGCCGGACAACAGGCGGCGTTGCAGGAACGCTTGCAGGAAACCATTGACCGGCACACTGCCGCCGCAGAAGAAGCGGAGGAAGTAGAAAAGGCAATTCAAAAGGGACAGGAAATGCTGTCACAGGAAGCCGACCAGCGGACGGCTCTGGAACAGGAGCAGTCCAGGTTGGCGGAACGCCGTTCACAGCTGAAGATCGGCATGATGGAACTGGAAAAGGACATGGACACGCTGGCGAAGGAAATGCAGCAGCAGAGCGACCAGCAGGATTCCATGGCGGAGAAACTGGTGCAGATCGACAAGGATATTGCCGTGCAGGAAGACCTGATCCGTCAGAAGCAGACGGAGATCACCGAGAATCAAGCCAGGCTGGAACAGATGCAGAACAGCCGTACCGACGGGCAGGCAGAGATCCGGCACTGGCAGCAGGGGCATGATGCACAGGAGCAGCAGATTCGGGAACTGCAAAGCGGTTTGCAGGAAACCAACGCTGTGCGGGAGCGGTTTTCCGGCGAGATCAGCCGGCTGAAGGAACGGAAAATTTCCGTGCAGAACGATTATGACGGCGTGATCCGGCAGCTGCTGGAGCAGTACGAACTTTCTCTCTCTGAGGCACAGGCACAGGCACAGCCGCTGGAAGACCTACAGACGGCACAGCGGGAACTGCAAAGCCTGAAAGCACAGATTCGGGGGCTGGGCACGGTAAACGTGGCGGCGATCGAGGAATATGCAGAGGTTTCCAAGCGGTATCAGTTCCTGTCGGAGCAGATGCAGGACGCGGAAACTGCCAAGCGGGAACTGGAAGACCTCATCACCTCTCTGACAGAGGAGATGCAGCGAATCTTCTCGGAAAGCTTTTCTGTCATTGACCGGAACTTTCAGGAAATTTTCAAAGACCTGTTCGGCGGCGGAGAAGCACGGCTGGAACTGACTGATCCGGAACATGTACTGGAATCAGGCATTGAGATCAAGGTCGCACCGCCGGGAAAAGTCATCAAGAATCTGATCTCGCTTTCCGGCGGGGAGCAGTCCTTTGTGGCGATCGCCATTTACTTCGCCATTTTGCGGCTACGGCCGTCGCCGTTCTGCATTCTGGACGAGATCGATGCGGCACTGGACGAGGGAAACGTCCGCCGCTATGCACAGTATCTGCAAAACTTTACAGATACCACCCAGTTCATTCTGGTGACGCACCGCCGGAGTGCCATGGAAGAAGCCAGCGTACTCTACGGTGTCACCATGCAGGAGGACGGTATTTCCCGTCTGCTGCGAATGGAACAGGAAGAACTCGAGAAAACGGAATAAGGCAATACCGCACAAAGTCCGCTTTGTACGGCGATGTCTATGCTTTCAAGGAAAGGATCGGTGTAAGATGGGCTTATTCGGAAAGAAAAATAAAAACAAGGAAAAAGGCGTACCGTTCTGGCGGCGGAACAAGCAGCAGGCAGAGAAAGAAACGGTACTGGAACCGGAGAAACAGACTGCGGAAACGGCTGATGCAGAAGCAGAAGAAGACATTGCCGCGGCTGCCCTCAATGACTTGGCGGCACAGGAGCAGGACGAGATCGAAAAGGCTCGCCTTGCCGCACAGGAAGTTGTGGAGGAATCTGAACAGCATCAGGCTGCAATTGCGTTAGCACGGCAGGCGGCTCTGGAAGCTGCCGGCATTCTGAAAAACGAAGAAAAGGCAGAGCCGGAGGAAGAAGCCGAACCGGAGGAAGAAACTGAACCGGAGGAAGAAACTGAACCCGAAGCAGAAGAACCGGAAGAAGTAGAGCCTGTTGAAGAACCCGAACAGGAAGCAAAAACAGAATCAGAAACGGAACCGGCAGAAGCAGTTGAACCGGAATCAGAAGAATCCGAGCCGGAAGCAGAAGTGGAACCCGAAGACGAACTCCAGCCGGAAGAAGCAGAACCCGAAAAGAAAAAGGGCTTTTTTGCGAAGATTCGGGACGGTCTGCGAAAGACCAAGGACGCAATGGTTTCCCGTATGCAGCAGGTGCTGGGCGGCTTTACCAAGATCGACGACGACCTGTTTGATGAGTTGGAAGAAACCATGATCACCAGCGATCTGGGACCGGAAACTTCTGTGCAGATCTGTGAAACTCTGCGGAAACGCGTCAAGGAACGGGGTGTCAAGGATCCGCAGGAGATCATGGGCATGATTCAGGAGATCATCGGTGAGATGCTGGGTGAGGACCAGACACTGGAATATCCCACCCAGCCTACCATTGTCATGGTGATCGGTGTCAATGGTGCCGGAAAGACGACCACGATCGGCAAGCTTTGCCACCAGCTGAAGGGCGAGGGCAAAAAGGTGCTGGTGGCTGCGGCGGATACGTTCCGTGCTGCGGCAATTGACCAGCTGGAAGTCTGGACACAGCGTGCCGGTGTGGACATTGTCAAGCATGCAGAAGGCTCTGATCCTGCATCGGTGGTGTATGATGCCATTGATGCCGCCAAGGCACGGAACTGTGACGTGCTGATCTGCGACACCGCCGGACGGCTGCACAACAAGAAAAATCTGATGCAGGAGCTGGCGAAGATCAACCGCATCATCGAAACCAAGGCAGAGGGCTGCCATCGGGAAATCCTGCTGGTACTGGACGCTACCACCGGACAGAACGCGGTCAATCAGGCACGGCTGTTTCAGGAAGTGGCAGACATTTCCGGCATTGTGCTGACCAAGCTGGACGGTACTGCCAAGGGCGGTATCATCGTATCCATTCGCAACGAACTGGGCATTCCGGTGAAGCTGATCGGCGTGGGCGAAAAGATCGATGATCTCCAGCCGTTCCACGCACAGGATTTTGTCCGTGCCCTGTTTGAACCTACGGAGGAATCACTATGAAGAAGATTGTCATTGCATCGAATAACGCCGGAAAGCTGCGGGAGATCCGTGCGATCCTTGCCCCCTTCGGTCTGGACGCAGTTTCCCAGAAAGAAGCCGGCTTTGATGCAGAAGTAGAAGAAACTGGCACTACCTTTGCAGAAAATGCGGCACTGAAAGCCCATGCGGTTCACGAAGCCCTGCACTGTGCCGTCATTGCAGATGACAGCGGACTGCTGGTAGACGCACTGGACGGAGCACCAGGGGTATACTCGCACCGGTTTGCCGGCGAAAATGCCACTGATGTCCAGCGTTGCGAAAAGCTGCTGGAACTGCTGAAAGACACTCCCGCAGAAAAACGTACTGCACGGTTCCAGTGCGTACTGTGCTATGTGAACGCGGCAGGGGAGGAGCAGTTCTTCTCCGGCGTTTGCGAGGGTGTGATCGGAACCTCTCCCAGAGGAGAAAACGGCTTCGGCTATGATCCGGTTTTCTGCGTAGGCGAACAGACCATGGCAGAAATGACTGATGCAGAGAAGAACCAGATCAGCCACCGGGGCAAGGCATTGGAACAGCTGGAAGATTTTTTCAAAACTCATAAAAATGATTAAGGAGAAAAATTGATGTTGACAAGTAAACAACGGGCGACCCTGCGGGGCATCGCCAGCACATACGAAACCATTTTTCAGGTGGGAAAAGGCGGTATCAGCGATACACTGGTGCAGCAGGTCAGCGATGCTCTGCGGAAACGGGAACTCATCAAGATCCACGTACTGGACAACTGTCCGCTGAGTGCCCGTGAAGCCGCAGAGGAACTGTCGGAAAAGACAGAATCCGATGTGGTACAGGTCATCGGCAGCCGGCTGGTTCTGTTCAAGCGGAATCCGAAAGAACCGGTCATTAAATTCTGATGCAGCGAATCGGATTGTTTGGCGGCAGCTTTAACCCCATTCACAACGGGCACCTGCATCTGGCACAGACTGCCAGGGAAAGTCTGGGGCTGGATCAGGTGGTGCTGATCCCTGCCAATGTGTCGCCGTTCAAGCAGCAGAATCCGGACATGGCTTCCGGTGCAGACCGTCTGGCAATGTGCCGTCTGGCGGCGGGAACGCTGCCCTTTTGCACGGTAGACGGCTGCGAACTGGAACGTTCCGGTGTCAGCTATACCGTGGACACCGTGCGGCTGTTCCGGAACCGGTATCCCGAAGCAGAATTGGTGCTGCTGGTGGGCAGCGATATGTTCCTGTCATTTTCGAAGTGGCACTGCTGGCAGGAGATTCTGGAAATGGCAGCACTGGGCGTGGTGTCCCGCATGGACGGGGACATGGCGGAACTGGAGGCACAGAGAGCATTTTTATTGCAATATGGCAAAATTTTTTTGTGTCCTGCTGAGGTTTGCACGGTATCTTCTACAAAAATTCGCAGGAATCGAAAAAATCATGCAGATTTTTCTTGCTATTTACCGCAAAAAGTAGTACAATATATAGTATCTCATAATTTATATGCATAAGGCAATACCGCACAAAGAGCGTCTGGCGACTTTGCACGCCATCTGCTTGCAAA
>ERZ791716.1157-NODE-1157-length-13126-cov-2.600107_pt1 | contig 13126 bp, 7 predicted proteins | sample MGYA00510049_ERZ791716 | MGnify/ENA primary metagenome ERZ791716 (study PRJEB30046, sample SAMN00715135) | human gut metagenome | study: EMG produced TPA metagenomics assembly of the A metagenome-wide association study of gut microbiota in type 2... | reverse complement strand
TTACAAGTCCCCATCCTCTTGTATCTGTATAGAATGGATACATAAGGAAGCCGATTTCAAAATGGTCGCTGTTTGGTGATGCCCAGAGTGTACCATTTACTTCAAGTGTCATATTGCTCTTGAGCCAGAGAGCACCACTTACGAATACCTTTCCGTCTGTATTTTCAGGGATTACAACCTTTCCGCCTTCAGGACATGCATCAATTGCTGCCTGTATAGCCTTTGTATTCTTTACAATTTTTTCATTTATTTCATCATTATAAGTTACATAACCTTCTGATTCCTCAGCACCAAAATCCTTAATATTAAGAACTTCTGCTTTGGCAGTTGTTTTCTGTTTAATTTCCTTGGCAGTTCCAAGTTCCTTGCCATCTTTATCGATTGCAACAACCTTGAATGTATACTCTGTATCAGCTTCAAGACCTGTAGCTCTGTAAGCATGGATATCTACATTTACCATGTCTATATCACTTTTGCCCTGAGCTGTATAATAATCATAGAAAGAATCCATATACTGTGAAGCCCATGCTGCATTTACCTTATAATTTTCTCTTGCTGTACCTGCAAGCTTTCCATTAATGTAGACATTATAATCTGCTACATTGTCATATTTCTCCGGCTTCTGCCATACAAGACCAATACTTGACTCGTCATATGCAAGTGTTGGTACCTGTAAATCTGTAATATCACTAGAACCTTTTGTCTTATCAAACAAAGGACTCTCAAGTTCCTTTGTACCAAATGTGTCGCTTGAAATTACATCAAATACGTTCTTATTTACGTACTTGTCATGTCCGTCTGTTGTTGGCAGACCAGCGGCTCCTGTCGTAACTCCAGCAAAATTCACTGAGCCGACCGCCATCAGTGCAGCAAGACCAAGTGCCGCTGCTTTTCTGAATCTCCTCATAAAATCCTCCTTTTGCACTCTTCGTGCCTATAGAAATAATCTATAGAATAACTCTTTATACAGGTTTTAAAAACTTGGGGTGACCATATACACCCCATTTGTAAAAACCCATCTTAAATAAAATACATTATTTTCACGACTTTTGCACAAGTATTTTATTTAAGTATCTTTACCATACAACATTGTGCATTTTTTGTCAATTTAATTCAAGTTTATTTTAGTTTTTTGTGCATATTATATATTTTTCATTGAATTTCCGAGGATACAGGCTGATTTTATTGTGAATATTTTTTACATAAATTTTACATAGATATATATTGATTTTTTATACTTCTTGATGTATTATCATTACATCAACACGTAGTTTTAATTACTACTTGTCATTGTTTTAATGAAAGGAATGATTTTTATGACTAATTTTACAAGTAACAATAATCACTTTAAGATAAAAGATCCCGGCAGTGCAATTACACATTTTATAGGAATGCTTATGGCTGTATTTGCAGCAACGCCTCTTATAATACGTGCATTGTCCGCACCGGACACTGTGCATGTTATTTCTCTTACTATATTTATAGTAAGCATGATTCTTTTATACGCGGCAAGCACAACATACCACACATTCGACCTTTCTCCAAAGGTCAATATGATTTTAAAAAAACTTGACCACTGCATGATATTTGTGCTTATTGCCGGTTCATACACACCAGTATGTTTAATTGTACTACATGGGCACATCGGACTTGTCCTTCTTGCTCTTGTATGGGGAATTGCCGCTCTTGGAATCATTTTCAAACTCTGCTGGGTAACATGTCCAAAATGGGTTTCTTCAGTATTGTATATTCTCATGGGCTGGATTTGCGTTCTTGCATTTACACAGATTATTAATGCACTTCCAAAAGCCGCATTCAATTGGCTTCTTGCCGGTGGAATTATATATACAATCGGCGGTGTCATTTACGCACTGAAGCTTCCTATATTTAATGCACAGCATAAATATTTTGGGTCACATGAAATCTTTCACTTATTTGTTATGGCAGGAAGCATATGCCATTTTATTATGATGTTTAAATATGTAGCGATAATGCCTATTTTATAATATTTGTTAATATAAGTGCATATAATGGCAATGTTATTATAGAAAGAAGTGTCGTAAATACAACCGAACCTGATGCAAGATTCTCATCATGTCCGAATTCTATTGAAAACATTGTTGTTATAGCTGCACAAGGACATGCCTCAAGCATAAGTGCAACCATTGCTGTTGTACCGTTACCACCGATAAGATACATTACAAGAAGGCATGCTGCCGGAATAAGAAAAAGCCTTATTCCTATAACTTCAAACAGACGCTTGTTTTTTAAAAGAACAGCCATACTGCTGCCCGCAATAGTTACACCTGTAATAATCATTGAACCCGGTGTATTTATTGCAGCAATCATTGAAAGCGGAGTGCCTATAATATCCGGCACATGCACATTTAATCCATATAAAATAAGTCCTATAAACACAGCAATTATACATGGTGCCGTAAGTATACTCTTTGCAATCTCTTTTAAATTTACTTTTTTCGTGACAGACGAATATCCAACCGTCCACAATAAAATATTGTATACAGTAACATATACGCTTGCATAAAGTATTCCCTCCGCACCGAAAAGTGCCTGAATAAGTGGAAATCCCATATATGCCGCATTGGAAAATCCACATGCAAACCGCATAATTCCTCTGTCTTTATTTTTCTTTGAAAACAAAACTGCATAAGTAATTACAAGACCTGTTCCGACCATAAGTATACTATATATAAGCATTCTGACAAGATTTCCTGTCATTGATGAATCATGTTCTACAAGATACGAATTAACAATCATTGCAGGTACCACAAGATATAAAAGCAGATCAGACAATGCTTTTTTACCTTCTTCCTTGATTACTCCTGTTTTAAAACATATGAAACCTGCAAGTATCATAAGAAACATCTCAAGCACCTGCTTTGCTGCTATAATTGCTAAATCCATAATTTCTATCTCTCCGTTTTCCAAAATACACATGAATATGGCTGTAAATCACTTCCACCGCCAAAATCATGCTCTTTTCCTGTTATCAAATCAACTGCTTTTCCCGATCTTGCATCAAAATCAGCATGATATACATTGCTGTCAGAATTAACAGCAACGATAACTCTTTCTGTATCACATTCTCTTTCAAATATAAGCTGCTTCGGCATTGTAAGAAGATTTCTGTAACCTCCGTAACACAATGCCTTGCTTTTTTGTTTCGCATTTGCAAGAGCCGTTATCCAATCCGTAAGTTCATTATGTTCCGGCTTTTCTATAGCAGGACGCAATGTGTTGTCGCCATTACATTTTTCTCCTGTAATTCCCCACTCACTTCCATAATAAACGCCGGGCACTCCAGGCATGCCAAACAAAAGACCATATACAGGAAAAAGATTATTTTTATCTTCAAGAATACTTGCAATTCTTGTAACATCATGATTGTCAACAAAAGAAAACAGATGTTTTCCACGGTATATGCACCACTGTTCATTTCCAAATTGTCTGTTAAGGCTATATGCTATTTCATGCATGTTTGAAGAATTAAAACTTGAATAAATGCCTTTATAACATTCATAATTTGTAACGCTGTAGCATGCGTTATCATTAACCCATTGGTTATAATCTCCGTGAAGAGTCTCACCCATTAATACAAATCCGTTCTTCAACCCATCGGTAAAATGTCTCAATTCTGACAAAAACTGCCTGTCCAGACAATATGCAACATCAAGCCGCAAGCCGTCTATGTCATATTCATTAACCCAGTTTTTTACCGCGTCAAACAAATATTCTTTTACTTCAGGATTTGACAGATTAAGTTTTACAAGCTCATTACAGCCTTCCCAGCTTTCATACCAGAATCCATCATTATAATTGGTATTTCCATCAAACGATATGTGAAACCAGTCCTTGTATCTGCTGTCCCATTTTTTCTGTCTTACATCTTCAAATGCAAAAAATCCACGTCCTGCATGATTAAATACTCCATCAAGCATAACTTTCATGCCTGATGCATGAATCGCATCGCAGACTTTCTTAAAATCTTCATTTGTTCCGAGACGCCTGTCCACTTTATTATAATTCCTTGTATCATAACCATGTGCATCACTCTCAAATAATGGATTAAATAATACGCATGACGTTCCCATTGACTTAATATGGTCTATCCAATCCAGAATTCTTAAAATTCTATGATTTCCGGCCTCTTCCTCACATTCACCACCATTATTTACCAACGGTGCTCCACATAAGCCAAGTGGATATATCTGATAAATTACTGCTTCGTCAAACCACATATTAAGGACCTCCTTTTTTCAACACTTATAAAACAACTTCTATTTACTATTTTTCTTTAAATTTTCTATTTCCTCTTTTAAACGTGTATTTTCGTCTTTCAAGCTGTCATTTTCACCCTTCAGGCTGTCAACCTCTTCTTTTAATCTGTCTACCATTAGATTCGCCGTATTTCTGTCTAATATTCTTAATGCTTCGGAAAACATATTAAGGACCTCCTTTGGTCTAACCAGATATTCATTAATATCATGACGTACCGATTCCAGATCCGGAAATAATGCAACTAATCTATCTATCTCTTCAGGTGTCTCAGCAACGAATAACGACATATACTTAATTCTGTCCGACACCATTTTATCTGATATTCCATCACTATATTGTGTTTTATCGCAATCATACTCAGTCACATTTGTACGCCCTGTGATAATATCAGAATATCTGTATTTTTTAAAGGTGTCAAGGCTTATAAGCAGGAAATCCTGTAGAAGATTAATCTTTATACCTGTATTAAACACTGTTTTCCCCACGTGAAAATAAAATTTTTCATCAAATTCGCTTTGTAAATTTGCACTGCTCTTTTCAAAAAGTATTATTGTATGAACTTTTCTCATACTCTTATAAGAAACTTCCTCCCCCACATCGTCCCCATCATCACTATCATTTTCAGATTCAATTTCATTTTTTGAACCCGTAAGCATTTTATACTGCCTCAACACAAGGTCCGCTGAATAACATGATATTCTTTCAGCAGGAAAATCATACGGAACTTTTTGAATTTCAATATTTGCAATACTGCCATCCGACATACGCACAACCATATCCATAATGACAAATATTCCAATAAATTGAGAATCCTCCGCCGGATAAACTTCAAGAACTGTTACCTGCTGTCCTAACAGGCAGCTGACAAGTTCTGAAAGACGTTCTCTATGTTCTACAGGACTAAATATTTTTTTAAAAAACGGATCATATAATAACGGTAATGTTTTTTTACCTTTCAGAAATGCTCTGAATCGCTCAAACCATAAACGATTGTTTTTAAGATACCCATACATCCCTTTACAATATGGGTCATTATCAATGACATGCATTGCTGCATCAAGATATGTATTTTCTTTTTCTGTCTCCAATATTCTTTTATTACATCGATGTTTTTCTCCCTTTTAATATAAATATGCATATTTATATTATATATATCATAAACTTAATAAATATGCAATGCAAAAAATATTTTTTATTGTATAAATATTAAATATGTACCGCGGGAGCATATCGCCCCCACATCTATATAAAGCACCCGGCACATCCTATATATCCACCCAATACAACAAAATTTCTGCATTTACAGCAATGACAACCCTTACAGCCTTTTTGTAAATTTTTAACCGGATGCCGATTATCTTACGTTATTCAAAATAATCCATCGGATTAACAGGTATTCCGTCTTTTGTAAGTTTAAAATACAAATTTGCACCCTCTTTTACATAATATGCACTTGGTTCTGCTACTGTTCCAAGATGCTGTCCTTTGTATACACTATCACCGGATTTTACGTTGACGCCGTCAAGCAAACCATATGTCGCCTCATAGCCATCCCCAAGTCCTACGGTAACTGTTGTTTTTGTCTCTTCACTATCAACTACTGACTGGACAATTCCATCTGCTGCAACAGCAACGCTGTCCCCCACATTTGCCGCAATAGAAATTGCCGGATTGCACTTGTATACATTAAGCGATTCAAAATAAATCGTACTGTCCATGCTGTACTTTAAAACAACATCTCCATTTACAGGACGTAAAAGACTGTCTGACTCACTAAATGAATATGCATCAAGAGGATTCTTTTTTACCGAAGCCGCCACCGGAACCTGTTCCTGCTTGTCATCTGCCTGTAAATCTTCATTTACACTATTTTCATTTACGCTATTTGACGAAACATCTGACGTACTTCCTGTGCCGGAATTATTAACCGATGCTATTTCATTACCCATAGGGTCATCATCACCCGTGGCTGCATCTTCTTTAGAATCTGACGAGTCGGTGTTTTCAGGCTCTACTCCTCCATCCTCCGTTCTTATTGCAACATTATTCTGCGTTCTCTCATTAAGGTCAACTACATTATTTTTATTGTCATTGGCACGCCTGCTCTCTTTCACAACTGAATAAACACCTGCCGAAAGCGTAAGTATAACCGCACAGGCAACTATTGCAGAAATAATTTTCTCTTTTCCCCAACCTTTACTCTTGCCTTTCATATTAACATAACCTCCATTGCTACAATTTATGTTAATATGTTGCCCGATTTATACAGGATTATTCAAACTGTCTTTCTTCATTATTATTACACGAACCGATACCACAGTGTCCTTTATATGATTTTATCTGCTCACAATTGCTACACCGGAATAAAATTTATTAATTATATCTTCATATGTACTGCCCGAACGTGCCATAATATTTGCAGTATAAAGGCTGACTCCGAATCCGCTTCCCTTTCCTTTGGTTGTAATTTTTCCATCTTTAATTGCAAAAAAAGGCGAATTAAGTCCCAGTATTTTTGCAAATACATCACCCGACATTACAACATTTCCCACTTGAATTTTTGTCACATACCCCATATTAGTCTGTGAAACCACCTGAATATCGCCAAACGGATTATTTTCATCCAGCCCGGAATCCTTATATGCGGTATTTATTTTTTTTACAAACTGTTTTTTTGAATATTCCTCAGTTTTGAGAAAATCAGGGCTTGTCATATCTTCCGGGCAGTCTGCCGGCACCAGATATGCATAATCCGCTCCCAGAAGTTCCGTGCCGGAAAGCGTCTTTTCATTGCACACACGCGAATATTTTGCATCAATCAGATTATTATTATATGTTATAACCATCTGACCTGTTGACATTACACTGTCATTTACATGATTATAATATTCCTCGAAATTATTCCCCCATTCATTTTTCATCACATTTTTTGTGAAATACTCCATGCCAAGCGTTTCGCTGTCAACACTCATCTCATCCCCCATAACACGGTAAATATCTGTTCTTATCATTATACCCATAGCCTTTAACGTTTCCGTCTCATCACCTGACTCAAATCTTTTTGCAAGAACCATTGTGACATATTCATTTACCGATACAGATTTTGTTCCATTTTTATATTTAACATTAACCCTCGGTCCATAAATATTTTCCTGAGATACCCCCTGCGAATCATCAGAATTAACCGACAAAGTTATCACAGCCGGCACAGCAACATATATACAAAATATCAATATGACCGTAAGTATTTTTTTCATATCTGCAAAAAATCCCCTCTTAATCAAGAATTCATCAAGCCGGAATAATCCAACATAGAATCATAGAAATAATCCGGCATAGAATCATATGATATAAAAGCATATGCAGCTAAAATAAAAAATATGCCCCGCACCGTCAAAACGGTAAACGAGGCATACTCATTATAAATTTTTATAAAATTATTTCACATCCGGAACGTGAACTTTTTCAAGCTTCCAGATATCATGAACATATTCTTCAATAGTTCTGTCTGATGAGAATTTACCGGCACTGGCAATATTTAACATCATTGACTTCGCCCATGCCTTTTCATCAGAATACCTTTCGTTAATAATCTTCTGTGCATCAGCATATGAACGGAAATCCTTGAGTATAAAGTATGTGTCCGCTCTTCTGCCGCCCTGATTATTAAGGAGTGAATTGTAAATATCTCTGAATCTTTCTGTATCATCAGGAGAATATTTGCCATTGATAAGTTCCATCAATACCTCACGGATATTCTGGTCATTATTAAATATCTCCATTGGGTCATAACCGCCCTCATTTTCATAGCGGATAACTTCATCAGATGAAAGTCCGAATATTACAGCATTTTCAATTCCGACTTCCTGAACAATCTCAACATTAGCACCATCCATTGTACCAAGTGTCATGGCTCCGTTGAGCATGAACTTCATATTACCTGTACCTGATGCTTCCTTTGATGCTGTAGAAATCTGTTCGCTTACATCTGCTGCCGCAAATATAATTTCGCCGTTTGAAACTCTGTAATTTTCAATAAATACTACCTTAATCTTGCCATTAATTGAAGCATCGTTATTAATTACATCTGCAACGCTGTTGATAAGTTTGATTGTCTGCTTTGCAATCTTATAACCTGCGGCTGCTTTTGCACCAAAAATAAATGTTCTTGGCTTAATATCCATATCAGGATTCTTCTTTACTTCATTGTAAAGATACATTACATGAAGAATATTAAGAAGCTGTCTCTTATATTCATGAAGTCTCTTAACCTGGACATCAAAAATAGAATTCGGGTCAACATCAATTCCATTATGCTCTTTTATATATTTTGCAAGGCGAACCTTATTTTTATACTTAATCTGCATAAACTCCTGCTGGCATTTTGCATCATCAACATATACTTTAAGCTTTTTAAGCTGTGTTAAATCTGTAATCCATCCATCGCCGATTTTGTCTGTAATCCATGCTGCAAGAAGCGGATTTGCATGAAGAAGGAATCTTCTCTGCGTGATACCATTAGTCTTATTATTGAACTTCTCCGGCATCATTTCATAGAAATCTTTAAGTTCCTGCTTTTCAAGAATCTCCGTATGAAGTTTTGCAACACCATTTACAGAATATCCTGCACATATTGCAAGATTAGCCATCTTAACCTGACCATCATAAATAATTGCCATCTTGCGGATTTTATCCTGATTGCCTGGATACTTAGCCTTTATTTCTTCTACAAAACGACGATTAATCTCCTCCACAATCTGATAAATTCTAGGAAGAAGTCTTGAGAAAAGCTCAATTGGCCATTTTTCAAGTGCTTCTGCCATAATTGTATGATTTGTATATGCAACAGTCTTAGTTGTTACATCCCATGCCTCATCCCATTCAAGACCTTCTTCGTCCATGAGAATTCTCATAAGTTCCGCTACAGCTACTGTAGGATGTGTATCATTAAGCTGGAAAGTTACCTTTTCATAAAGCTTTCTTACATCATCATGTCTTTCCTTATACTGTGCAACCGCACGCTGTACGCTGGCTGATACAAAGAAATACTGCTGTTTTAAACGAAGTTCCTTACCTGCATAATGATTATCATTAGGATAAAGTACCTCAACAATATTCTTTGCAAGGTTCTCTTCCTCAACCGCTTTCTGATAATCACCCTTATCAAATGAACTTAAATTAAATGTATCTACAGGTTCTGCATCCCATATTCTTAATGTATTAACTGTATTTACGCCATATCCAACAACAGGAACATCATAAGGAATAGCTGTTACAGCTCTGTAATCCTCCTGAACAAACATATCTCTTCCTGTCTTTTCATCTCTGTATGAACGTACATATCCTCCGAACTTAACTACTGTCGGATATTCAGAACGCTTAATCTCAAACGGATTACCGTCTTTAAGCCAGTTATCAGGAACTTCTACCTGATAGCCATCTTTAATCTCCTGCTTAAACATACCATATTTATAACGTATTCCGCATCCATATGCCGGATATTCAAGTGTTGCAAGTGAATCAAGGAAACATGCGGCAAGTCTTCCCAGACCACCGTTACCGAGTGCTGCATCAGGTTCCTGGTCCTCTATGACATTAATATCCATGCCAAGTTCTTCAAGAACTTCCTTCATTTCATCATATGCCATAAGATTAATCATATTGTTACCTAAAGCCCTGCCCATAAGGAATTCCATAGACATATAGTAAACAGTCTTTTTATCCTGTTTTGCATATTCCTTCTGTGTCGCAATCCATCTATCAATTATAATTTCCTTTACAGCATATGCTACAGACTGGAAAAGCTGCTGTTTATCTGCCTCATCAATATTTTTTCTGAATAAGGATTTACAGTTGCTTATAATATTTTTCTTGAATTCATCTTTATTAAACCATGAAGTATTACTCATTCATTTTTCCTCCTGAAATATGGTATTGATAAAATGTTTAAAGCATTATAATTATACTACATTAATTACTTAAAATGCAAATAAGTGCCCGGTTTATTTTTACCAAAACCGGACACTTTTATAATCTGCTGTTTAATTACTGTTTTTCAACGCCTAAAGTTACATCTTCACCGTTGATATTCCAATCCTTTGTAAATCCTTTTGCTTCACCGGCAATAATATTGTCAGCAAGTACAACTGCTTTAACCTGTTCTGCATTTTTCTCCATAAGAGCTGCAATCTTATCATTTCCAGAAACATATACATTGATTCTGTCCATAACTTCAAATCCTGCATCCTTACGCATTGTCTGGATTTTACTTACAAGTTCTCTTATAAAACCTTCCTCGATAAGTTCAGGTGTAAGCTTTGTATCCATAACAACTGTAATTCCCTTATCAGAATTGGCAACATATCCTTCTGCCTGAACCATCTCGATAAGGAGATCTGCCTTTTCGAGCTGAATATCCTGTCCATTTACAGAAAGTGTGATATATCCTGCATTGTTAAGGTCATCCATAGCCTTATTGCCATCAAGTTCTGAAAGCTGCTTTCTGATTTCACCGAGGAACTTGCCATACTTAGGTCCCAATGTTTTAAGCTGCGGCTTGAATGTGTATGATGTGAAATCTCTTACATCATCCTTATATTCAACGCTCTTTACATTAAGCTCATCTGCGATAATATTTGTAAAGAAATCATCAAGTTTCCATGGTGCTTTGATAAACATCTTTCCGATTGGCTGTCTGTTCTTAATATTTGTTGCATTTCGGCATGCACGTCCGATTACAACTGCATTAAGGACATCTTCCATGTTCTCTTCAAGTTTTGTATCAATCCAGTCTTCATTTACCTTAGGGAAATCGCAAAGGTGAACGCTTATAGGTGCTGTCTTGTCAATGCTGCATACAAGATTTCTGTAAATACTCTCTGTCATAAACGGAATCATTGGAGCTGCTGCTTTACAAAGTGTAACAAGTGTTGTATACAATGTCATGTAAGCATTAATCTTATCCTGTTCCATTCCCTTTGCCCAGAATCTCTCACGGCATCTTCTTACATACCAGTTAGAAAGTTCATCAACAAAATCTTCAAGAACTCTTGCAGTCTCTGTAATCTTGTAGTTGTTAAGATTGTCATCAACAGTCTTAACCATTGTATTTAACTTTGAAAGAATCCATTTATCCATTACCGGAAGCTTATCATATTCCAAAGTATATTTTGTTGCATCAAAATCATCAATATTTGCATATAATACGAAGAATGCATATGTGTTCCAGATTGTACCCATGAACTTTCTCTGACCTTCTGTAACAGCCTTGTCATGGAAACGGTTAGGAAGCCATGGTGCTGAATTTTCATAGAAATACCAGCGGATTGCATCTGCTCCGTGTTTCTGTAATGCATCAAACGGATCTACTGCATTGCCCTTTGATTTACTCATCTTCTGGCCGTCAGCATCCTGAACATGTCCTAAAACTATAACATTTTCGTAAGGTGCCTTGTTAAATAAGAGTGTTGAAATAGCAAGAAGTGAATAGAACCATCCTCTTGTCTGGTCAACAGCTTCTGAAATAAACTTGGCTGGGAACTGCTGTTCAAATAATTCCTTATTTTCAAATGGATAGTGATGCTGTGCAAATGGCATTGAACCTGAATCGAACCAGCAGTCGATAACTTCCGGAACTCTCTTCATTGTGCCGCCACACTTGCCACACTTGCATGTAACCGCATCAATATATGGACGGTGCAGCTCGATATCATCAGGACAGTTGTCTGAATGTTCCTTGAGTTCTGCAATGCTTCCGATTGAAAGCATTTCGCCACAATCCTCACACTGCCAGATATTAAGCGGTGTACCCCAATAACGGTTACGGCTGATACCCCAGTCCTGAACATTTTCAAGCCATGCTCCAAAACGTCCTGTTCCGATTGTCTCTGGAATCCAGTTGATTGTCTTATTATTAGCAATGAGATTAGCCTTAACTTCAGGATCTGTCATCTTGATAAACCATGACTCTCTTGCATAATAAATAAGAGGTGTATCACATCTCCAGCAGAATGGATAATCATGCTCAAACTTAGGTGCGTCAAAAAGCTTTCCTTCCTTATCAAGGTCTTTTAATACTTCCGGATCCGCTTTCTTAACAAATAATCCGGCATAAGGTGTTTCTTCTGTCAAATCACCCTTGCCATCAACAAACTGAACAAATGGAAGGTCATATTTTCTGCCTACTTTGGCATCATCTTCACCAAATGCAGGTGCAATATGAACGATACCTGTACCATCTGACATAGTTACATATGTGTCACATGTAACAAAATGTCCCTTCTTGTGCTGTTTTGCGGCACAATCAGCTGCACACTGATATAATGGTTCATACTCTTTATACTCTAAATCCTTACCTTTGTAAGTCTCTAATACTTCATAATCAATACCGGCACCATTTGCGTCTTTTGCATCCTCATCAAGTGACTCGCCTTTTACAGTCTGTCCCGCCTTAACTGCAAGTCCGCCTAATACTTTGTCAAGAAGTGCCTCTGCCATATAATAAGTATATCCGTCAGCAGCTTTTACCTTAACATATGTCTCATCCGGGTTTACACAAAGGGCAACATTAGACGGAAGTGTCCAAGGCGTTGTTGTCCATGCAAGGAAATAAGCATCTTCGCCGACAACCTTGAAACGTACTACTGCTGAACGCTCTTTTACAGCCTTATATCCCTGTGCAACCTCATGAGAAGAAAGAGGTGTGCCACATCTTGGACAGTAAGGAACAATCTTAAAACCTTTATAAAGAAGTCCCTTATCCCAAATCTGCTTTAAAGCCCACCATTCAGACTCGATAAAGTTATTGTCATAAGTAACATAAGGGTTA
>ERZ791716.1144-NODE-1144-length-13223-cov-3.149909_pt1 | contig 13223 bp, 12 predicted proteins | sample MGYA00510049_ERZ791716 | MGnify/ENA primary metagenome ERZ791716 (study PRJEB30046, sample SAMN00715135) | human gut metagenome | study: EMG produced TPA metagenomics assembly of the A metagenome-wide association study of gut microbiota in type 2... | reverse complement strand
AGCGCGAGAACAGCGTGCGCATCAAGCTGAACGCCATTTCCGCCACCGTCAAGGGCAAGCGCGTCGTCATGGTGGATGATTCCATCGTCCGCGGCACGACCTGCGCGCGCATTGTCCGCCTTCTGCGCGAAGCGGGCGCGACGGAAGTGCATGTGCGCCTGTCCGCCCCGCCGTTCACCGACCCCTGCTTCTTCGGCACGGACGTGGACAGCAAGGAGAACCTGATTGCCGCACACCATTCGGTGGAGGAAATCGGCAAAATCATCGGCGCGGACTCCATCGGCTTTTTGTCCCTGGAGGCGTGCGACAAGCTGGCGGCGGACAGCCACTGCGGATTCTGCAAGGGCTGCTTCTGCGGCAAATACCCGGTTGACCCGCCGCTGGTGACGGAGAAAAACAAATTCGACCAGCCCATTCACGGCGGCAAGGTGCAGGACGACGACTAACGCGACAAAGGAGCAGACAACCATGATGAAGAGCGAGAGCGAAAGCTACAAGGCAGCGGGTGTTGACATTACCGCCGGTTACGCGTCGGTGGAACTGATGAAGAAGCACGTCGCGCGGACAATGACGGCGGGCTGCGTCGAGGGCATCGGCGGTTTCGGCGGCCTGTTTGCGCTGGACGCGGCGGGCATGGAAGAGCCGGTGCTCGTTTCCGGCACGGACGGCGTCGGCACGAAGCTGAAAATCGCCATGCTGCTGGACAAGCATGATACCATCGGCATTGACTGCGTGGCGATGTGCGTCAACGACGTCATTTGCTGCGGCGCGAAGCCGTTGTTCTTCCTTGATTATATCGCCTGCGGCAAGAATGTGCCGGAGAAAATCGCGTCCATCGTCGCGGGCGTGGCGGAAGGCTGCGTGCAGGCGGAATCAGCGCTCATCGGCGGCGAAACGGCGGAGCATCCCGGCATGATGCCGGAGGATGATTACGACCTCGCGGGCTTCTCCGTCGGCATTGTGGACAAGAAGCGCATCATCAACCGCGAAACGGTTCGTCCGGGCGACGTGATGCTGGCGCTGCCCTCCACGGGTGTGCATTCCAACGGCTTCTCGCTCGTGCGCAAGGTGTTCGCGATTGGCAACGGCGGCGAAAACCGCAATGATCCGGAGCTGGATAAGTCCCTCTGGGAAACGCTGCTCACCCCCACGAAGATCTACGTCAAGCCCGTGCTGGCGCTGCTGAAGGAATTGCAGCCCAAGGCAATCAGCCACATCACCGGCGGCGGCTTCTATGAGAACATCCCGCGCTCCCTGCCCGAAGGCTGCTGCGCGAAAATCAAGAAGAGCGATGTGCGCGTGCTGCCGATTTTTGACCTCATTGCCCGCGAAGGCAGCGTCCCGGAGCGCGACATGTTCAACACCTTCAACATGGGCGTGGGCATGACGATTACCGTCGCCCGCGAAGATGCCGACAAGGCGCTTGACATCCTGCACCAGAACGGCGAACCCGGCGCGTATGTGCTGGGCGAAATCGTGGCGGGGGAAAAGGGCGTGGAACTGTGGTAAGAGCAGCTGTCCTCGTTTCTGGCGGCGGCACGAACCTGCAAGCCATCATCGACGCGAAACGGGCGGGGAAAATCCCGTCCGCGGAACTGGCGCTCGTCGTGGCGTCGAACGCATCCGCCTATGCGCTCACCCGTGCGGAAACCGCTGGAATCGCCCATGCCGTCCTGCGCAAGGAGAAGGGCGAAGCACCTGCTGATTACGGCGAGCGTCTGCTGGCCCTGCTGCGTGAAAACGCGATTGATGTCGTTGTGCTGGCGGGCTTCCTGACGATTCTGCCGGAGAACGTCATCCGTGCGTATGACCACCGGATTTTGAACATCCATCCGAGCCTGATTCCGTCCTTCTGCGGCGACGGCTTCTATGGACTCCATGTGCACGAAGCGGCGCTCCAGCGCGGCGTGAAGGTCACGGGCGCGACGGTGCATTTTGTCAACGAAATTACCGACGGCGGCGATATTATCGCGCAGAAAGCCGTCGAAGTGCTGCCGGGCGATACGCCGGAAACCTTGCAGCGGCGCGTGATGGAGCAGGCGGAGTGGATTCTGCTGCCGCAGGCGCTGGAGCAGGTGGCAGGCGAAATCGCAAAAAAGCGGGAGGAAAAGCAATGAAGAAGCAGGAATTGAACGACGTGCTGAGCAATAACACCTATCCGGGGCGCGGCATCTGTCTCGGCGTGGACGAAAGCGGCGAATATGCCGTGATTGTCTACTTTATCATGGGCCGCAGCGTCAACAGCCGCAACCGCATTTTTGAGGAGACGGACGACGGCATCATCACCAAGGCGCACGACGAAAGCCTGATGACCGATCCGCACCTGATTATCTACGCGCCTGTCCGCGTACTGCCGGGCGGCGAATACACCATCGTCACCAACGGCGACCAGACCGACACGGTCTACGACTTCATGCAGAATGGGCAGACGTTCGAGGACGCGCTGCGTACCCGCACGTTCGAGGACGACCGCCCGAATTGGACGCCCCGCATCAGCGGCTTGGTGCGCGTCGCGGACGGCAAAGCATCCTACAAGCTGTCCATCATCAAGTCCGACGACGGCGACGAAAGCAGCGTCCTGCGCTATTTCTATGAGTACGCGCAGCCCAAGGCGGGCGAGGGAAATTTCATCCACACCTACCAGTGCGACGGCAATCCGATTCCGTCCTTCGCGGGCGAGCCGGAGAAGGTGGCGCTGCACGGCGACATTGAGCAGCTGGCGCTGGATACATGGATGAATCTGAATGAGGACAACAAGGTGTCGCTGTACGTTTCCTATATCAGCTTGGCGGACGGCAGCAGCGATACCATCATCATCAACAAGCATGATCAGGAGGAAGAGGCATGAAAGAGCTGGAATTGAAGTACGGCTGCAACCCGAATCAGAAGCCGTCGCGGATTTATATGGAGCAGGGCGAACTGCCCCTGACCGTGCTGAACGGCAAACCCGGCTACATCAACTTCCTTGACGCGCTCAACGGCTGGCAGCTGGTCAGCGAACTCAAGCGCGCGACGGGTCTGCCCGCGGCGACGTCGTTCAAGCATGTCAGCCCGGCGGGCGCGGCGGGGGGGGGCGGGGGCCAGCAGCGCCGCGCCCCGGTTCACAAGGGTCTGGGTCTGCTTTTCGGCAGCTTCGCGGCCAAAGTTCACGATCTCTTCCAGCGCATCGGCGCGGGTCTGGGCTTCCGCCAGAACGGCGTGCAGGTTTTCCAGCTCCAAGCGGTCGCCCTGCAAGGCTTCCAAGTCCAGCTCCGGCTGGGGCAGGATGTACTGGTACAAAAACTCCCGGAAGTTGGGGATCTCGTCCATGCTGGTGCCCATCTGGAACACCTCGTTGAACTTTTTGCCCAGCGGGCTGGCTGCGCGCCCAATGCCCAGTGCGCGGCATATTCTGTCCCGCGCTTCGCTGGGGCTGCGGGTGTAGGAGAGACGGCCCGTTGCGGGCTTGAAGTCCTCCTTTGCGCTGGGTGCACCGGTCTTGGGGTCGATGAAAGGCAGCTGTTCCAGCGTGCAGCCGTCCTCGGAGAGATACCATGTCTGATCGCCGGGGTGCAGCTCCTGCATGGGGCCCTCGGACTCCACCCGCACCGCGATGACGAAGGGGGTGCGCTTGACGCTGTCCCAGAACTCCGCCCCGATGTAGGCCACGGTATGGCCCGGGCGGCGGTAGGCGTTCTCGCCGCGCTGCTTTGCGTGCACCGAACCCTGCAGGGTGCGGCCGCTCTTTTTATTGCCCAGCGCATTGAAATTGCGGTTGGTGGTCAGGCAGTAGCGGATGGCATCCAGAATGGTGGTCTTGCCCACGGCGTTCACGCCGATCATATAGGTGAGCCGTGCGCAGTCGAAGGTGACATTTTCAAAGTTGTGCCAGTTGATAAGCTTCAGCCGTTTGAGTTCGATCATTCTTCACCCTCCCCTGCTTCTTCCGGTCGTTCATAAAGGCCAAGCTCTGTGCGGGTGCGGGCAGATTCTGCCGCTGCATCCGCAAGGTCGGCATCCGGCAGGGCCAGCAGCACGGTGGGAAATACTTCAATGCGGCTGTCCAGCCCGGAAAGCCGCCCCACGGGCCGCGCCAGATTGTACCGGCGCAGGGTGCGCATGAGGTTTTCCAGCGTTTTCTGGTCCAGACGGCGGGGCAGGTTCATCTTCTGCAGCTCGGTCTGCACCTCTTCCACCGTCACCAGCACCTCGTCGGCATTGGCCGCAAGGCTCTCGCGCTTTTGCAGGTACAAAAGCCGCAGCACCAGCAGCAGGATGCTCTCGTATTTCAGCAGCCGGGCCTGACTGCCCTCGTGGCCGTTGACCAAAGCCGCCGCCTGCAGGGGTGCCGGGTACAGCAATACAGAATAGCCCAGCGGGGCGAACACAGCGCGCACCTCGTCCAGATGGTCCTGCACATAAAGATATTTTGCCCGCTGATCCTCCACGCCGCCCAGCACGAAGCAGTGGTTCAGCAGGTAATTCGCGGTTTCTTCCAGCATGTTAATGGTTGCCATTTTCTTCCTCCCTGCGGCGGGTGAGGACAAAATCCTCAAAGCGGAAACCGCCGCGCTCCACCCAATTGCCGGTGAGCTGAATGTCATAATCCCGGTGCGGCGACTGCGAGTAGGTGTGCAGGCCGATGATGCGGGCAAAATCGTTCGGGTATTCCTCTGCCAGCACCGACGCGTTCACTTGCGGACGGGCGGCAAGGGCCTGCCGGACCAACAAGCCCACGTTCTCTTCGGTGACGGCAAGGCGGGCGTAATCCAGCAGCAATTGCTGCTCTTTTTTGAGCTGTTCCGGATCGAATCCTTCGGTGCGCACAGGGGCCAGCGGCTCGGCGGTGCGCTGGGCAGCGGGCGGGTACAGAAATTTTTCCCCGAACACCGCCGCCGGGTACAGATGCAGCCGCTTTGCCACCGGGCCGTCGTCCGGCTCAAACAGCTGCTCCGGGGTGCGGATGTCCTCGGCGTAGCGGCGCAGCAGGGCGGTGACGCTGCCCTGCGAAGAACGGTCGCTCAGCAGCAGGAACTGTGCCCGCTGCACAGCCCGCTTGCGGTAGCGGATGTGGCTTGCATCGATCTCGCGCATGAGCAGGCTCATCTCTTCCAGCGCGTCCCGCTGCTTCTGGATGAGTGCACGCACGGCAGGTGTCGCTTCGTTCGGGGCGCAGCGCTCCACCCGGGCATAATCAAAGGCCAGCTGCGGCAGGTAGTTCTCCTCGCAGTCGTCCAGCTCCTCTTCCAGATAGGCGCGGTAGTTGAACAGGTTGTCGCTGGTCTTGAAGCGGTGGTAGGCCGCCGCCACCACCTTTTCCTCGTACTGGTCGAACAGTTCCAGCACCTCCTGCGGGGTGCGGTTGCGGGTGAGACGGTCGATGTAGTGGCCGATGGAGGCGTTGAGCGCCCGGAGAGAGCGGTTCAGCGCGTCAAGGTCTGCGTCCACCTCCCGCAGAACGTTCTCATAGGGGCTTTTTTCCTGCCCGATGCTGCCCAGCAGCTGCCATGCCTTGTACAGCTTGCCGGTATAGGTAACTACGCGGGGATTCAGGATCTCTTCCAGCGCTTCCAGCAGCGGCGTTACCTCCGGCACAAAGGCAAGGGACGCTTCCCCCTCGTAGCTGCCGGGCTGCTCTTCCAGCCAGCCGGTGCGGCGCAGCCGCAGCAGAAAGCCCAGCGCCAGCGTATGGGGGTCGCGGGTGGGCTGCTCGTCCTCATCGCCCGCACCGTCGGCATCCAGCGCAAGGGGCTTTGCCAGTGCGGCAAAGTAATCCTCGGCACGCCAGACGGCCTCCGCACGGGAAATGCTGTAATCCGCCGTGTGGCGGCACTCCTCCCAGAGCAGAAGCAGCAATTCCGCATAAAAAGCCCGGTTCGGCCCCGCCAGCGGGCGGAACAGCCGCGGGGACACCAGTTCAAACAGCTGCATGGAAACGTCCTTTCCTGTTCACATCAGAATACGTTTTTATTGTACCACAAAACGACACGGTTTGACAGAGAAACCATTCAGAATTGCCGCCGGGAGGGGCGGGGCAGACTCCTTCCGTCAAACCCTGCGGGTTTGCCACCTCCCCCGAAAGGGGGAGGTTTATTGCATCTGACCGGAAGGCGAAAGGCTCCCTCTTTGAGGGACGATTTCCCCCGGCCGGGGGAAAATGTCGCGCAGCGACAAAAGGGGGAATCTGGCACGCCGCAGGCGACTGGGGGAGTTTGCCCCAAACACAAAAAAGCCCCGCAGAGCGGGTGCTCTGCGGGGCAGGGATGCAAGTTTTGAGAAGGTACGCTTATTCGCTGACCACGAAGAGAACCAGAGTGTATTCCTTCTGCTTGGTAACGGTAACGCCGAACTTGGTCGGATTCTTAACGCCAGCCTCATTCAATTTATCCCAAATATCGTCCTTTCTCTTGGCCAGAGTATTCTCGGTGACTTCTATTCCGCTCGTAAAGGTCACGGGCACCAGCGCAGCCGTTTTGTTATTCTTTGCTGCAGCAAAAAATGTCTTCTGCTCCTTCAATGCGTCATCGTAAGCTTTCTGATTAATAGCAGAAGTAAGCCTAGCATTCTCCGCCTTGACAGCAACAGGCAGGCACTTATTGCTGATCTCTGTCAATTCCGAATCAACGGTCAGTGTCGGGTTTTGGTTCTTGCCCCATTCCACAGTCCACTGGGCAACATCCCTTTCCAGCGCAGTATCGCGCATTGAAGGTGCGCTGGGGGTAACGCCGCAAGCGGTGAGCATTGCCAGCGCCATGATGCCGACCAGAAGGACGGCCACAAGACGTTTCATCTTTTTCATATTAGGTCTCTCCATCATAAAATGAATTACAGGCCTTTTCCGCGTCCCAAATGCCCGGAGGGCCTATGTATATTTTACAGTTTTCCCCTCCCCCGCGTCAATGTACAGACTACCTATCGTTTCCAATCATTTTTGAGCCAATACGTCAGTTTGTTGGATACAAAAAGCCCCGGGGAGCGGGGTGCTCCACGGGGCAATAGTTTAATTGTAATCCGCTTACTTGCTCAGTTTATAGCCAATTGCAACATAGGTCTTTCCGCCAACGGTCTTAGTGCCAACACCCAAACCAGTAACTTCGATTTTCGTGTTATTTTGTTTACCAAGATTGATTACTAAATCTGTTGCAGTCTTCATCAACTCAACCATATCAGAATTAACCGTAATCGTTCCTGCCGTTGTTTCTTCATAGTAAACAGCCGTGTACACTTCAGCGTTCTGCTTCGCATTCTCAGCACAAACAACTGCACCTACGTAGTTTTTCTCGGTTTTTTTCTCTGCAGTAATAGCAGTCAATGCAATCTTGCCGTCTGCAATTTTGTTCAGTGCTTCTGTTGCTAGTTCCTTGACTTCACTGTTATTGGACCATTCTGTGCCGTATTCCTTGTTCAGTGCAGCCATATATACATCCTGAACTTTCTTCTCGAACTCACTTTCACCAGGGCCACCAGCGCCACCGCCGCACGCGGTGAGCATTGCCAGAACCATCACGCCGGCCAGAAGGGCGGCTGCGAAACGTTTGAACATTTTCATTGTAATGTTCCTCCTGCTTTCAAATTCTGACGGTTTGGGCGACCCCAAATCGCTTTACCCGTCTGAATTTATTTTAGCCATACCCCCCCCCGCATGTCAACAGGCATATCGCCCAAATTCCGCCCTTCTTTTTGGCAATTGTCCCCAAACACAAAAAAGCCCCGGGGCAGGACGAACTCCTTCCGTCAAACCCTGCGGGTTTGCCACCTCCCTCAGTGAGGGAGGCTCTGGCGAAACCGGAAGCTTTGCACCTGAGCCGGAAGCTTTGCCGCCGCGAAAGGCTCCCTCTTTGAGGGGGCTGTCGCCGCAGGCGACTGGAGGAGTTTGCCCCGAACATAACAAAAGCCCCGGAGGGCGGCCTTGCGGCTGCGCTCCGGGGAGAAAGGGTGAGGAATTTTTTTACTTTTTGCCCTTGAGGCGGATGGAAATACCAATGTAGCTCTGCTCGTTGTTGCCCTTGACCACAACGCCTATATTCGACCAATTGCCGTCCTGCTTCACACTGGCATTGTGCTTAGTATCAACGTGATTCGAGATTCTATCCAGCACACTATTCAGAAGGGTGTCCTTATAGTCATACCGGGCGGTGATGGTGATGACCAGATCATCTTCCAACGTATCCGTATGGAAATTGATCGCTCCTGCATAGCCGAGGATCTTGAACTGAGCATTGAGATCTTCATTCAGATTTCTTTCAGCCACTGCGCGGAGCTCTGCGTCATTGGTCACCTGGACGCCCTTCTCCTGACTGATTTTGGCCATCACTTTCTGCTCTTCGGTTTGACCACCGCCGCCACAGGCGGTGAACAGGAGCATGGTCAGCGCACCTGCCAGAAGCAGGGCAACGATCTTTGACAATTTCTTCATAAGGTATCCCTCCAGTCTTGTTTTTGTGGTTATGTTTCTTTTTCAGGGGGGTCCCCCTTGTGTCACGGGGGTCTTTCTGCCCTGATTATATCCGACAGCAGTTGGTTTTGTCAATCGAGAAGATGCATAAAGTTTCCGAAACATTTTCGTTCAAAATCAATGAAACAGCGACTTTTTTGTTGCAGTATTGAGACACACTGTCCTTATTTCGCAAAGGTTCTTTACCGTGCTGGAAAATCTTCTTCCGGCGGAAGCTCCATGCTGTTCTTTTCCGGGGCACAGTCCTTCCCGGTTTGAACAGATGTTGTGTTCCGATCCATCTTTCAGAATTCTTTCAAAAAATTACGATTTTACACAATTCTACCATAAATTACGATTTTACACAATTCTACCATTTTTGCATGGTAAAATAAGGTCGTAGAAAAAACAAAGGATGTGGCTCAATATGCAACACTGTCCCGCCCGCGCGGCACAGCGGCTGGCGGCGGCAGTTCTGGCGCTGTGCCTTGTGCTGGCTCTGGCCGTTCCCCACGCACACGCAGCTGCCCTGCAGGAAACGCACGGCATCCGGATGCTGGACTTCAGCACCAGCCAGATCCTTTCCATCGGCAACCAGACCTCCGGCAAATGCAGCTGGTACGCCTTGCGCTATGCACGCACCATTCTGGATGGAAAAGTTTCCTCCGGCAGCGGCATGTGGTCAAACGGTGCGGTCTGGTCTGCGGGCGGCTACTACGGTTATTCCGGCAGCCTGTCCGAGTGCCTGCAGAAGCTTTACAGTGAGCTTTCCGCCGGGAAGCCGGTGATCGTGCATCTGAAAAACACCGCGGTGAGCGGCGTAAAACGGCACACGAACCGCACCTCCAGCTATGAATACCACCTGACCAGTTCCGGCTGGAACGAGGTCAATTACCCCCATATCGCCACCAGCGCCGCCTATGGCCACTGGGTCTGCGTGGTGGGCATCCGCCCGGATGCAGACCCCGCAAACCTGAAGGAGAGCGATTTCTACGCGCTGGACCCGGCCCGTGTTTCCGCAAACGGCACTCTGGCTGTGACCCGGCTGCTGGACGGCACCATCTGGACAGACAATTCCCCGCTGAAAACAGCAGGCTGATAAATTTAGAAAGAGCAAAAAAGCTGACGCTTTCGCGTCAGCTTTTTTGTTTGCAGTTCAGATCAATACCCTTTTACCGAGAAGCCCCGCTCCCATGGGTCGGGCGGCAGATCCTTCTGGCGGATGCCGGTGATCTGGATATAATCGCTTTTCTGGATCATGGCGAACAGCCGCAGGAATTTTTCCGGGTCGCCCTGCACTTCCAGCGTTACGCTGCCGTCATCCTCGTTCTCCACCCAGCCGGTCAGTTCCAGCGTCTGGGCCGCATAGCGGGCGCGGTAGCGGAAGCCCACCCCCTGCACCTGCCCTTCGATGGAATAGCGGCGGCGCACAGTGCCTTCCGGCAGGGCGGGCGGCGTGGCATCCTGTGCTTTTTTATGCAGAAAATCAAACATCTTACAGCTCCTGATAGGCGGTCATCAGCGCCGGGATGAACTGCTTTTTGCGGCTCACCACGCCGGGCAGCGTAAAGCTGCCGTCCTCGGCGGGCTGGGTCTCAAAGCCGTCGGCCAGCACCTCGGAGGCATAGCGGCCATTGCTGATGACCACGCTTTCCTCCTTGGGCACGTCGGTGAGCAGCATGTAGATGTCCTCCACGTTCTGCTTGTTGCGGGCTTCTTCCAGATAGGGCTGCAGCAGCGCTTCGGCGGCAAGCAGGTTCTTGCGGGTCATGTAGCTGCCCTGTGCCACGCCAAAGCGGATATCACCGCACATGAACACCTTGAAGTCCTGCAGGAACACCTCCTCGGCGGTCTTGCCGTCCAGCTTTTCGCCTGCTTCAAACATCTCATTAGCAAACTCGTTGATGTCCACCCCTGCAATTTTGGCAAGGCGGCGGGCGCTGGCTTCATCCACGGGGGTGCAGGTGGGGCTGCGGAACATCAGGGTATCCGACAGGATAGCCGCCAGCAGCAGACCGGCCGTCTGGGGCGGGATCTCCACGCCGTTTTCGTCGTACATCTGGGTGACGATGGTGGCGGTGCAGCCCACCGGCTGGTTGCGGAAGTACACCGGGCCGCTGGTTTCCAGACTGCCGATGCGGTGGTGGTCGATGATCTCCAGGATCTCAGCCTGGTCGAAGCCCTCCACGGCCTGGGTGGCCTCGTTGTGGTCCACCAGAATGATGCGGCGCTTGCGCAGATTGATGATGTTGCGGCGGCTGACCATGCCGCAGTATTTGCCGTCCTCGTCGAGGATGGGGAAATAGCGGTGGCGCACCTTGGCCATCACGCGGGTAACATCGGCCACCGGCGTGACGAGGGTGAACTTCATGATGTCGCTGCGGGTCATATAATAGGAGATGGGCGCACACTGGCTGATGAGCTTACCGGCAGCATAGGTATCCACCGGGGTGGTCATGATGGCAACGCCGGTCTCCTCGGCAATGCGCTGGATGGTGCGGCCCACCTTGGCGTTGTTGCACAGGATGAGCAGGGACGCTTCCTTCTCGATGGCGCACAGCTGGCTCTCGTAGCGGTTGGTCAGGATCACGATGTCCCCTTTTTCCACCGTGCTTTCCAGCATTTCGGGCGTAGCGGTGCCGATGCGGATGTGGCCGGTGGTGCAGATATCATCCGCGCTGCCCACCGCCATGGTGCCGTCCAGCGTTTCCAGAATGTTCCGGAAGCTGGTGCGGCTCTTGGCAAGGATGCCGGTATCGAACACGTCCATGTTGGCTGTGGCGATATCCTTCACGGTGATCACGCCCTCCAGCTCGTTGTCTGCACTGGTAACAGGCAAGGTGTCGATCTGCTTGTCACGCATGATCTCCCACGCCTTGCGCAGGCTGGTGGAGCCGGGGATGCCGGGCATCTCGCGGTAGTCCACATCACGGATCTTCGGGTTGACGTCGGTACACATACGCGGGGGCTTTACCCCGAACTTTTTGAGCACGAACTCGGTCTCCTGATTCATTTTGCCTGCACGGCGGGGCTCACAGACCAGATCACTGGTCTTGTTTTTCAGTTCTGCATAGGCAATGGCCGAGCAGATGGAATCGGTATCCGGGTTACGGTGGCCGATCACGACCACCTTATGGGCTGCTTTTGGCATATTATTCCCCCTTTGGGTGCTGATTTACCTTTTATTTCTTATCTCATTTACCACAGTGCACTCCCCGCTCCTGCAAAGCGCGGTGCACCTCAGGTTTATTTTAGCACAATTGCCTGCACGGGTAAAGTGGAACAAACACGCTGCGGCGCGGCTTTTCCGCCTGCCGCATTCCTTGACAGACCCTGCAAAAAACGGTAAGCTTTACCTGAAAAAAAAACACAAATGGAGGCATCTATGAAAAAACGGTTTTTCCGCATCCTCTCCTGCTGCGTGCTGCTGGCCTGCCTGTGCGCCCTGCCCGCCTACGCACAGGAACCCAAGGCCGCACAGCCCGCCGCAAAAGAGGATAAGGTGGTAACAGATATCACCGGTTCTGCCGACCTGATGCGCAATGTCGTTGGCTTTACCACCAACTTTGGCGGGCCGTACCACTTTGCGCAGGCAGACCACAAGTCCCCTGCGCAGGCCTACGGTGATGCCCCTGCCGAGGGAGCCGTTGCGGTGCTGCGGCTTTTTGCCCGCGCCGATGACTACGGCGATGTTCCCCTCAACACCAGCGGACACAGCTTCCTCACCATCACCAATGTCTCGGAGCAGGATATCAATGTGGGCGGACTGCTCATTGCACCGGATACGTCCATCACCGTAAGCACCCGCGGCAACCGCTGCGAGCATTCCGGCATCTGGTACAATCTGGAGGGCTACTACAAATATTACCTGAACGCTTCTTACTATCAGAATCTTTACGGCATTCAGGTCTCACTGGACCAGAGCCAGCTAGACACGGTAAATCAGGCATTGGCCAACGCAGACCACTGGTCGGCCATTTACAACTGTACCTCGTTCTCTGCTGGCCTCTGGAATGCCGTGTGCTCCGATACGCTCTGCGCCGGTGTGCCCGAGACCCCGGCCGACCTGAAAGCGGACATGTTGAGGAAGTACCCAGACAAGACGGTGTTCGGGCCGACCGTCCCGTATGATTATATCGTATATTACGGCACCAGCCTGACCCCCAGTCAGGAATTTTCCTGACAGAAGATTTTCTCTTGTAATTCTGCGCGTTCTGCTGTATGATATAGGTCATGTATCCAAGTGTATCTTGTCACCGTCACGGAGGAACCTATGACAGCAACCAAAACGCCCGCGTTCCATAAGCCGCCGCTGTTCACCCGGCAGCAGCTCATTGCCCTGCTGCTGCCGCTGATCGCAGAGCAGGCGCTCAGCGTGACCATCGGTCTGGCCGACACGCTGATGGTCTCCTCGGTGGGGGAAGCCGCTGTTTCCGGCGTGAGCCTTGTGGACAGCTTCAACACCCTGATGATCCAGATCATGAGCGCCCTTGCCACCGGCGGCGCGGTGGTCACCAGCCAGTACATCGGCCATCAGGAGCCAAAAAACGCCAAGGCGGCGGCGGCGCAGATCCTGTTCGTGCTGTCCAGTTTCAGTGTGCTGGTGGCGGCGGTGGTCATCGGCGGGCGGTACGCCATCCTGCGGGGCATCTTCGGCTCCATCGACGTGGACGTGATGCGCTATGCCGAGACCTACTTCCTGCTCTCGGCCCTGAGCTACCCGTTCATCGGCCTGTACAACGCCGGTGCGGCGCTGTTCCGGGCGCAGGGCAACAGCAAGATCAGTATGCTGTCCAGTCTGGTGATGAAC
>ERZ791716.1141-NODE-1141-length-13251-cov-2.908457_pt1 | contig 13251 bp, 20 predicted proteins | sample MGYA00510049_ERZ791716 | MGnify/ENA primary metagenome ERZ791716 (study PRJEB30046, sample SAMN00715135) | human gut metagenome | study: EMG produced TPA metagenomics assembly of the A metagenome-wide association study of gut microbiota in type 2... | reverse complement strand
AAGCAGCAGATTTACAGTCTGTCCCCATTGGCCACTCGGGAACACGCCCATATTCAGTTTTGCAGTCCATGGATTGCCTGTATATATTACCACCCGGATGGTAGTTTGTCAACATCTTTTGCGGAATTTTTGGATTTTTGTGTCGAAAGCAAAAACACAAAAGCAAAAGCCGCCCAGAAATCAACGTTCCTGAGCGGCTTTTTGGAGCTGGTGACAGGAGTTGAACGAGCCGCCGGCATTGCATCACTGAAAAATGGAGATTTTTACACTAAAATCTGCACGTTTAGCAGTCTTTTTCTTGTACCATCCTGCACAGCCCACACACCCACAAAATCAAAAGTGTGTTAAAATGTGTGTTATTTTCCGGCGTGCAGCAGCTTCAAAAACATGCTGTTGACGGCCTGCGCGGTCTGCACATCCTCACCGGTCAGGGCGTGGCCGTACACGCCGAAGGTGTCCATGTCCTCAGAGTGGCCTACAAGGTCTTTGACCTCACCGGCGGGCAGCTTCTTTGCCACGCTGACAAAGGTGTGTCGCATCTCGTAGGCCGACACGGGCGGGATCTCATTCACCCGGCAATAGACCTGCCAGCGCTTATAGTAATAGGCTTCGCTTTTCAGGCAAAACACGCTCTCACCGGCCCCAGTGACGGCCCGCTGCTGTTCCAGCACGGCACGCGCCAGATCAGACAGCACAAAGGCCCGCACGGCGTTGTCGTTCTTGCCGCGCGTCTGTTCACCCAGCACGTTCACGGCCCGGGAGATGAACACGGTGCCGCATTTGACATCGGCCCAGCGCAGGCCCACCAGTTCACCCGGGCGCAGGCCCGTGAGCACCTGAAAGCGGTAGGCATGGATAAAATCATCATGCACCCGCTTGCCCCTGTACAGGGTCGTGTCCACGCGGAACAGCGTTATCAGGGCAAGCGGCTGCAACTCCGTCTTGCCTTTGGGACGTGCGCCAGCTGGCACGTGCAGCCCTTCGGGGTGGAAGGTGGTCAGCTTCTTTGCACGGCACCATTTGCAGAATGCCCGCATATCCGCGCAGAGGGATTGCAGGGACTTCTTTGCAAGGCCATCGCTGTAGGCGTCGTTTACCACGTCCTGCAGATCCTGTTCGGTCAGGCTGGTAATACGCTTCCTGCCGATCGCGGGCAGTATCCGGGTACGCCAGCGGCTTTCAACGTTCCGCTGGTTGCCGGTGCCCGTGGTCTTTACCACTGTGGCATACCACTCTTGATATAGATCCTCCACCCGGCGGGCTTTGACCCCAATGCCATCATCTAACCAGCGGTCAGCCTTTGCATTGGCTTCCCGCTGCCCAGTGCGGCCCGGGGTGCTGCTGTAGAACTGTTTCCGCACGCCGTCTTTCTGCACGGCAATGCGCCAGCGCTGGTATTTTTCTTCCCACTGGGCCGTGTTGGTGCGCTTACTCATCTTTCATATAGGCGAGCACTTCATCGAACCGGGCAAGGTGCTGGTTCTCGATGCGCTCAAAAATCACTTTTGCGGTTTCCTCATCGTAGACGTGGGAAGTCAAGTTCCGGTCGTTCTGCAGGTCAAGCCATGCCTGCTGATCCTGAATCATGCCGAATGCATACGCCTGTTTGATAACGGCTTTCGGGCTGTTGATATCAGAAAAGCCCTGATCGAGCAGATATTCCCGCATGGTTTTCCACGCCAGCTCCGCACAGAACTCAAACCGCTGGATAACGCCATCCCGCACAGAATCAAGCGGCACTCTCTTGTAATCGTCCAGAGCTTCCCGCAGCCGAACTACAGCGTCCGTGAAGTATTTATATTTTTCGTGAAGTCTGTCCATCAGCTCTACACCGTCCTTTTTGATATTTGCCAGAAACGCGGGGTTCATGCCGTCCGTGATGTGCACGATATCGAATTTTAACAGGGTGGGCAGGTCTTCGCAGTCCATCCAGAAATTCGACCGGCTGCCCTCTGGCATCCCGTACACGGCCAGATCTATGTCGCTGTTGTATCGGTTATCCCCTCTGGCACGGGAACCGAACAGCACGAGCCGCTTTGCGCCGTATCGGCGGGCCAGCGCGGCCAGCTGGCTATAAAGTTCTTCCATGGGTTCACCTGCTATCTTTTTGTGCATTTTGTCTCCGGAGGGAGACGGCCAAGTTCTTTCAGAATATTGTAGCAGTCACGAACATACATCTGACGGTGAACTGCTCTGTCCCACCCATCGTAAAATGAGTTACAGATATCATCATATGCTGGGTCTATCGGAGTTTCCAGAAGAACCTGCTGCATTTCTATTATATCCTGCTCTGTATAGGCTGTATGTCCCATATCATCCACCATGCGCCCACAACGGCTACAAGGCTAGTGTGGGCATTTTATTTTTCGGTGGGTTCTTTATCGTCTGCACCGCCGGGAACACTCTGGGCGGTGTCTGCCCGGCGCTGGTAGGCGGGTATTTGGGTCAGCTCCTGCACACGCTCCACCGCCACGGTCTGGCCGTTGTCGTTCAGCGTGCGGAAGTGGTAGATAAGCTGGGATTCTGCAGCGCTGGCCGGTTCACTATCTTCACCCGGCTGCACCTGCCCCCACTGCCCTGCGTCCACCAGATCACCAGCATACAGACCCATTGCGCGTGCAATTTTTGCGATGGTATCCAGCTTCGGCACAACTTTTCCGGATTCATATTTTCGGATTGCAGAATCAGCCATACCGCATTTTTCGGCCAGTTCCTTCTGCGTCATTTTGGCATCCGTGCGAGCCTTTTTTATCTTTTCTCCAATAGTCATTGAATCACCTCTCTTTTACTATATCAGGACTTTCGCGAAAAGTCCAGACCAAAAAGAATCTATTTTTACTATTGACAGACCAATTGAGGTCTGCTATAATTCACAGTACAGACCAGTTTTGGTCTAAAGTGAGGTGATAACCATGAAAATTTCCAAAAGCAAGCTGAACATTGCCCTTGCACGCAAGCAGTGGAACCAGCGCGACCTGCGCGACAATGCAATTGTGTCCGCTCAGACCATCCTGAATCTGAATAAGGGCAAATCTGTCATGCCTGCCACTGTGGGCAAGATTGCCGCCGCGCTGGGCGTGGATGTGACCGAGATCATCGAAGAGGAGGACTAAACCATGTATCAACCATTTCACAAACTCCGCGTCCGGTTCGCAGAACTGGAAATGAAGCAGGGCGAAGTAGCCAAGCGTGCCAACATGGCCGAAAGCACCCTGACCGCCCGCATGACTGGTCGCTTGCCGTGGAACGGGGACGAGATCGCCCGCGTTGCCAAGGTGCTGGACATCCCCACCGACCAGATCGGCGCATTCTTCTTTGTTGACGCGCCGAAGGAATACAAGAAAGGAGCTTAACCACATGAACGACATCACCGAAGTAAACAGCAGCCTGAACGAGTACGGTTTTGAATCCTACTCGTTCCCCGCCGAAGTGGCAGAACACGACGACTTGCAGGCCCTTGACCTTGAATTTTGCAAGTTCGCCCAAGCCACCGGCACGAACTACATCGAGATGTGCAAGCGCGTGGCTGCTATCCATGCCAAACTTGCCCGTGCTGGCCGGTACGGCGGCGGGCAGTGGCTTGCATGGTGCAAGATTCGCGGGCTGGGTAAGGATACCGCCTATCGAATGACCACTATCGGGGATAATTTCAATGTTCGCAATTTGAGAACATTAAACACCTTGCAGCTTGAGAATATGCCGAAGTCCCTGCTTTATGCAGCCAGCAAGAACAACGTATCACCTGTAACGTGGGAGCTGTTGAGCAGCAGCGACCCGCAAGACGTTGAAGTTGGCAAGGGCCTGATGGAAGCCGAAAAGCACCTTGATACCGCCCGTGAAGGATTTCGGCTTGCTCTGGATGCTGCAAAGAAGTGGTATGCTATCGAGCAGCAGCACCCTGGCATGTTTACAGGAAATCATTCATACGAGATCATGCGCCAGGTCGCCCAGTGTGACACCGTGGCAGAGGTTGAAGCACTGGTAAATGAACGCCTGAACAAGTTCTGCACGGAAAAGCCGCTCAACCAGAGGACACCGGAAGAAGTCGCCGCATTCTTTCGCCTTGAAATCTGAGACGGCCAGCGCAAGCGCACGGGCGGCACTCATTAAACAAATTGTAATTTTTACTTTTACAGTTTGTTGTAAAAATGCAGAAATAGCCGCTATTTTGCACGACAGGAAAAACTGCAATTTTGCAGTTATAGCCGCTATGACTGCAGATTTTGCAGTGCAAAATAGCCTATATATAATAGCTAAAACTGCAACTGCAATTGTGATGGGGTCTCCCGAAGGATGGGGCGACCACAGCCCCCATCCATTCGGGGAACCCTCCCCATCACGTTGGCGCTAATCAGGGAAAAGAGAAAATTACAATTTGCAATATTTCATTTTACACAACGTACAAAAACGGTAAAATAGCGGCTATCACAAATCCGCATCCGCTTACGGATTTCGGAAAATAGCGGCTATTTTTCCGAATCCGGGACGGAAAATAGCCTATATATAATATACAAAATCCGTCCGTGTGTAGTGGGTATCCCAGAGAATGGGACGCACACAGTCCCCATTCTCCGGGGACCCGCCCCACTACACTGGCAGAATTCAAAACCAAAAAAGAAAGCCGCTTCCCAGTGTAGCGACCGGGGAGCGGCAAAAGGGTGTGAATATGGTACCCACCATTCACGCCCCCAGTTTAACAGAACATGGAGGATATTTCAATGCTGAAACTTGAAAAGCGTATCACCTTGCACACCTTCGATGTGGAGTACATCGACCAGCGGGAGCCGAAGCCCCGCGCCGTGCACCACGAGCTGTGCGTGCTGGATGGTGGGCGCGTGTCCGCGCTGGAACGTCTGGGCCAGTCCCCTGCAAGTTGGATTTGCCAGCAGTACGCCCGGCAGGGCTTTACCGTGGGCGCTGTCCACAAGGGCGAGCGCCTGACTGCCAACGTTGACACGGCCACCCTTTGGGGCATGGCAGTGCAGCAGGCTGGCACCCAGCACAAGAGCGCCGCCCCTGACCCTGTAGACCGTAACTGCGCCCCGGCCGGCAAGTTTGTGAACCCGCTGCCCAATCTGCCGCCGGTGCCTGATTTTGCAGAAGCCGTTGCCAAGTCGAAAGCCGACGCGGCCCGCCTGCATGAGATCGCGGCAGAGCTGGCCGCAAAGGCATGAGCAACCACCAGACCGCCAGCCGCAAAAAAGAAAGCCGCTCACACTGTACCAGCAGCGTGGGCGGCAGATGGGCGGTAAAGTTTCCAGACAATACCGCCCCCATTATATCAAAAATGGAGGATTTTACAATGACTATGTATCAATTTTCTTGCGTTGCCCCTCTGGCATTCGTCTTTTTCTTTGGTGCCGCTGTGATGTGGTTCAGCGGCATCCGGTGAGGGGGTGGGTCGCATGACAAGGCAAGATTACATCACCGCAATCGCTGCTCTGCTGGACAAGGCCGACTATCGGAAACTGCGGCTTGTGTGGATCTACGCCAAACACCTGATTGAGAAAGAAGGTGCATCGGCATGAGTGAACGTCGAACCGCCAGCGCGCTGGCATACCTGCACCCGGATTTCTGCTTTATCATGGATGATGATAGCATGGAAAGCGCCGGCATCCGCGCCGGGGACATCGTGGCCTTTACTGCTTGCGACCACGCAGAAGACAGCCAGATCGTGGCCGTGCAGACGGACAGTGCCGTGCTGCTGCTTCGCCAGATCTGCAACGGTGAACTGCTGGCAGATGCGCCGCGCACCCGGCGGGAGCATGTTATTCGCTTCGACGAGCTGCCCGGCGCGAAGATCATCGGCAAAGCCGTGGAAGTCCGGCATATTTTCAAGTGGGCAAAGGAAGAAGCTCAGGAGGGCCAGCAGTGAAGGTAAAGATAACTTACACCCCAGAGCAGGAAAACGCCGCACAGGCCGCGCTGGACACCCTGCGCGCGATGTTTCCGGCGGCAAGAGTACATGAAAGCGCGAAGAAAGCCGGGGTTTCTGCCGTGTTTCTGACCGTTACAAAACCGGAAAAGCCGCATAACACCAAGCAAAACAGTTGACCATCCCCCGGGCAAGTGGTATAATAAACCTATAAGGCATAGAGTACCGCCGGGCTGACCGGTTAGCTGATAAGGCACAGGGAAAACGCTTCGGCGGTTCTCTGTGCCTATTTTTGTGCAATTTTGCCCGGTGTTGGTGCTGATCGCAGCGCCGCCCACGTCGCAAAACTGGCAGATTGCACAACCATCACTGTAACGGCCGCAGGCATCAGGCCGGGAAAGGAAATCACCATGACCGACAACAATACCCCGAACACCGCCCAGCAGGAAAATGCCACTCAGCCGGAGGGAAACGGCCCCGCCGGGAAGATGTTCACCCAAGAAGAAGTAAACAACATCGTCCGCGAACGATTGAATAGAGTAAAAGCAGGCGCGGCCGAACAGGACGAACGTGCAACCGCTCTGGATGAGCGGGAAGCCGCCGTGCAGCAGCGTGAACAGGCCATGCAGCAGAAAGAGAGCCGCGCAGCCTGTGAAGATCATTGCAAGGCCAAAGGCTATGACACAGCTTTCCTTGACCTGCTGGACACGTCCGACCCGGAGAGGTTCACCGCGCTGTTGGACAAGCTGCACGAGACGGCAGCGGCAGGCCTGAAAGCCCAGCAGGAAGCCGAACAGGCCACACAGGCAGAGCAGAGCGCCGCCCAGCGCCTTGAGCACATGGAGCTTGATAACGCCCTTGCACAGCAGGCCGCAGGACTGAAGTTTTCCAGCGAGAGCGCCCGGCAGTATTTCCTTGCCCAGTGCAAAGAGCAGGATTTTGCATTGCAGGGCGGTCAGATCGTGGGGTTTGACGAGTACGTCAAGCAGTATTCCGCATCTGATCCCGGCGCGATCCTGCCCGCTGGCGGCATTGCCCGCTTCTCTGCATCGGCTCCCGGTGCCCCGCTTTCCTTTGGCTTTCATGACGCGATCGCGGACGCATTCAAACCGAAAGGATGATTCGAATTATGGCAACCGTAGATTTGACTACTAAATTTCTGCCCAAGGTAGACGAACAGTTTACCACTGAGAGCAAACGCAGCCTTGTGACCAATCAGGATTTCACATGGGACGGCGCAGCGACCGTCCGCGTGTACAAGGTCAGCACCGGCAAGATGAACGACTATGCCCGCAATGGCGACCCCGCCACCGGTAGCCGCTTTGGTGAGGTGGAACAGCTCAATGCCACCACCTACCCGCTGACCATTGAGAAAGACCGCTCTTTCACCTTTGTCATTGATAAGCTGGACGAGGACGAAACGCAGCAGCAGCTTTCCGGTGCAACCGCTCTGGCCCGCCAGAACCGCGAGGTGGTTATCCCTGAAGTGGACGCGTACACCTACGGTGTTATGTGCACCAACGCAGGCACCAAGCCCGCAGCCGTGGAGCTGACTGCAGAAAACATCTATGATGAGATCTGCAAGGCCGGTACCCTGATGGATGAAGCAGGCGTGCCCGAAACTGGCCGCGTGCTGGTCGTCACCCCGGAGATTTACCGTATCATGAAGAAGTGCAAGGAAATCGTCCTTGATACCGAGGTGGGCGAGGATATGCGCTTGCGTGGTGTGGTATCCAATCTGGACGGCGCAGCGGTGCAGAAGGTGCCCGCCAGCCGCCTGCCTGCAAAGTTCGGCTTTATGCTGTGCCACCCCTGCGCGACCGTGGCCCCGCTGAAGCTGAAGGATTACCGCATCCACTCCGACCCGCCGGGCATTTCTGGCAGTCTGGTGGAGGGCCGCGTGGTATATGACGCTTTCGTGCTTCAGAACAAGGCAAAGGCAATTTACTATCAGGCTACCACCTGATAAAGCATCATCTGGGCGCATGGGGCAACCTGTGCGCCCTTTTTTGACAGGAGGCGAACCGAACCCATGACCGCAAAGAAACACCTGAAAATGACCAATCCGGGCGAGGTGCGCAGAGCCATGACCCGCGTTTCCAACATGGTGTTGAATGGCGAGATCACCCCGCAGCAGGCAAACGCCCTGATCTACGCCGGGAATGCCGTGTTAAGCTCCATCCGGGCCGATGAACAGGAGCGGCGATTGACTGAGCTTGAAGCCAAATTGACCGAGCTGGAAGGTGCAGCCAATGAAACGGATTGACCGTCTTGCCGTCCGCGTTGCGGCTCTTACGGCCAAACAGGACACGGAACAGAACTGCCCCCGGTTTATTCTGCATCTGAGCGACGGCAGCACCGCCGAGCTTGTGGCACAGTTGCCGAAAGCTCTTATGCAGCTGGCAAATCTGCATATCATGCCAGAGCGTGAAGTGTTGTCCATCGACAAGCCCGAACAGCTGGACAGTCGGACAGAACAGCTTTATGAACTGTTTGAATACATCGTTATGGGCGGTGTGTCGGTGTCTGATGCAAGAACCGCCCTTTTGTATGCGGATGATTCATACCTGTTGCCACCGGAAAGGCCTGCCGAGCCTGCACAATGGCCAGAACGCAACCACAATTTGATCTAAAACACACGGGAGGAATAGACGATGGAAAAGCAGCAGAAGACCACCGGCCAACAGGACACAAATGCAGCCCTTGCCGCTCTGGCCGCTGCCGGCAACAGCTTTGCGCTGGGCCAGTTGTGGGAGATCAACAAGGGCCTGCTGCACCGCTGGTTCTGGCAGTGGTACGACCGGAACAAGGCCGTTGCTGATGAACACGGCATCACGCTGGAGGACTTCGACCAAGAGGGATTCTTTGCCGTGCAGGCTGCTGCCAAAGCCTATGACCCCGAAAAAGGTTCCTTTGCAACGCTGCTGGGCTACTATGTGCAAAGCCAGATCAACAAGGCCGTGTGCGGCGAGCACAGCCGCCTTGTGACCACCGAGGACGGCAAACAGGTAAGGTTATCCGCAAACCCGCTGAACGCCTGCACAAGCCTTGATGTGCCTGTGGGCGAGGATGGCAGCGGCACCGTTTTGGCGGACTTGCAGGAAGACCCGGCGGCCGCTCACGAGTTCCAGCAGGCCGAAAACGAGATCTACAACGAGGAACTTCACGCCGCGCTGGAAGAAGCCTTGAACAAGCTGACACCCAGACAGGCCGACATTATCCGGCGGCACTATTTTGGCGGGAAGTCCTTTGCCGAGATCGCGCGGGAGGATGGAACCACCTTAAACGCAGCGCGCAATCATGAAGTAAACGCCTTTATTGCCCTGCGCCAGAATCCCGCCCTTGTCCGCTGGCATGACGACATCATATCAACCAAAGCATGGACAGGCACCGGCTGGAACGCATGGAACCGCTACGGCAGTGTAGAAGAGCGCGTGACCGAGTACATCGAAAAGAAGGAAGCCGAGCGGCGGGAGGTCATAGAGCAGCGCCGCCGGGAGGATGAAGCACTGTTAGAAAAAGCTCTTGAACGGTTCAAGTGTGTTAAATAGTGTGTTGTGACAAAAGAAAAGAGCCTAGATTTTAACGAATCTAGGCTCTTTTCTGTGGAGCTGGTGACAGGAGTTGAACCTGCAACCCACTGATTACAAATCAGTTGCGCTGCCATTGCGCCACACCAGCATGGACCAAGCGGTCTTTTGATAGAATACCAAAAAACGCGCGGCTTGTCAATATCTTCTTGGCGCGCAAAAAACCCATTCCTCAAACAGTATACTATACCGTTTAACAAATGAGGTGCCATTGCCATCAGTTCATGCTTTCGTCTGCTTTTAGCATTCTTTTCTGTTGCATCACGTTTTGATACCCGTAATTTTCAACGCAATACATCGATAATAAAATCGAACCATTCGATTCTATTATCATAAAAACCCCACAGGAACCGCGGACGGCTCCTGTGGGGTTCAAAGTCTGTTGTATTCTTTTTTGAGCAGCGGGCTGCTTCAGCGGGCAAGGGCCTGCTGGATCTTTGCAAAATCCTCCAGTGTGAGGGCTTCCGGGCGGATGCGGGCATCAAAACCGGCGGCTTCAATGGCGACTGTCACCGCGTCCTTGGACATCCCCAGGCCGCTGGCAATGGCGTTTGCAGCCGTTTTGCGGCGCTGTCCGAAGGCGGCACGCACCAGCGCAAAATAGCCTTCTTCGTCCTCCACCTGCACAGCGGGCTGCGGACGGATCTCCATGCGCACCACGGCGCTGGTCACCTTGGGGGCCGGGTAAAAACTGCCGGGCGCAGCGGTGAACATCATTTTGGAGGTGGCATAGTAGCTCACCGCGCAGCTGATGGCGCTGGATGCACGGGTGCCGGGCGCGGCAGCCAGACGGTCGGCAGCTTCCTTCTGTACCATGACGGTCAGGCTTTCAATGGGCAGGCGGTCGCCCAGCAGCTTCATGACGATGGGGCTGGTGATGTAGTAGGGTAGGTTGGCGCACACAGCCACCGGCATACCAGGGAATTCTTCCGCAATAAGAGCCTTCAGGTCAACTTTCAGTACATCCTGTAATACCAGTTTGAAATTGTCCACTCCGGCCATCGTTTCGGCCAGCAGCGGCGGCAGGCGTTCGTCCACCTCAATGGACACCACCTTGGCGGCGCGCTTTGCCAGTTCCCGGGTCAGCACACCGATGCCGGGGCCGATTTCAATGACGCCATAGCGCTTATCCACGCCGCTGGCATCCACGATCTTGGGCGGAAGGCCCGGGTTGATGATAAAGTTCTGTCCAAAACCCTTGGAGAGTGCAAAATCGTATTTTTCACACAGGGCGCGGATCACCGAGAGGTCGGTCAGTTCGGGCATAGATTCCATCCTTTTTCATAGTACGATTTGAATGCCCTCCGCGTCGCTTTGGGCATATTCAGCGGAAATATTATTATAATATGGCAACCCAGCCAGACCTGCGGGTCTGGCTGGGTTGCATTTTCACGAGAAGGGGTCGGTACGGTAAACGGAAGCGCTGCGGGGCGCTCCAAAACGCCCTTTCACGTGAGGATAAGCCGGGTTCCTTTTTACAAGAAGAAGCCCATGCAGCATTTCTGCCGGTTTTACCCTTTATTCTGCGCTGGATGCTGCTTCGCTGCCGGCTTCTGCTTCGGTGGAGGAAGCCGTTTCCTCAGAGGAAGCGTTCTCCGGCTCAGCGGCAGCGCTGTCGGCTTCTTCGGAAGCAGCAGCCGAGGAAGCTGCTTCGTTGACACCGCCCAAAGTCGTGGTACCGCTCAGCTGCTGTGCTGCGCTGACCGCACGCTGGATTTGCGGGTCATCCTCGGGGGTATAATCGTAGAAATTCGTGGTCTCTTCGGCACTGAGGGCACGCTCCACATCCACGCTCAGGCCGGTGCCATCAAAGCAGGAGCCGTCGCCGCAGATGAGCTTTGCCACCGTGATGCTCACGGCGCTGCCATCCGAAAGGCGCTGCGGGCTGCTCTGGATGGTGCCCTTGCCCATGGTGGTGGTGCCCACCAGACGTGCGCCGTTCATGGTGCGCAGGCTGGCAGCAAACAGCTCTGCCGCGCTGGCGGTGTTACCGTTGACCAGACAGACGACGGGCAGCTCCACCTTGCTCTCATCGTCGCTGCTGCCAATGATGGTTCGGTTTCCGTTCTTATCCTCGGCATAGGCCACAGCGCCTTCCGGGGCGATCAGATCGATGCAGCTGATGGCATCATCCAACACGCCGCCGCCGTTATCGCGCAGGTCGAACACAAGGCTCTGGGCGCCGCTGGTAGTGAGAGACCGGATGGCATAGTCCAGCTCGCTGGGCGTGCTGCCGTCGAACTGGCGGATCTTGATGTAACCCACGCTGTCCAGCATCTGGTAGTCCACAGTCGTGCTGGTGTAGCCGGAGTGGGTCAGGTCCGCCGTCCGGGAAGCAGCCTTGCTGTCGAGCCATGTAACATTGACGATGGTGCCGGCTTCGCCCTGCAGGCGGGACTGCACGGCATCCACCCCGGAAAGGCTCTTCACATCGGTGCCGTCAATAGCAGTGATGTAATCGCCCACCACGATACCGGCTTCCTGCGCAGGCGAGTCCTCATACACCCTGGTCACTCTGGCATAGCCGGTCTGGTCCATGCCAAGCTCCACGCCAATGCCCATCACCTTGCCGCTCTGCTGGTTCATCAGCTCGGTGTAGGCGTTGGCGGTGTAGTAACGGGCGTACTTGTCGCCGATACCCAGCAGGTAGCCTGCGGTCAGGCGGTCGTACAGCACCGTTTCATCAATGGTGTAGTAGTCGTTGCTGCGCACATAGCGGTCCACCTCGGCCACTTTGTTGTACATGCTCTCCTTTTCCTTCACACTGCTCACTGTGCTGTCAAACAGACGCATGGCAATGAGCATGGTAATGGAAAAGGTCACGGTCATGGCAAGGATCACAATGGTGACAGCCATGCCCACAGAGATCTTACGGTTCATGCCTTGCTCCCTCCTGTCAGAACAGCAGCATCATCAGCACACTGCCCAGCAGCGAGAGTGCAAACACGCCTGCCAGCAAAAGGCAGCCGATGCGCAGCAAACGCTTATGTTTTTGTTCGTTCATAGAATACCAGACTCCTTATAAATACACTCAGTTGTGCGGGAACGGGATATAACCGCGCGGATTGACCGCATTGGCCTTGCTGCCGCCCTTCCAGACCTCCAGATGCAGGTGATTGCCGGTAGAGTTGCCGGTGGAACCAACGTAACCGATCAGCTCGCCCTGCTTGACATACTTGCCCGCACTGGTGGCTACCGACTTCATATGGCCGTACAGGGTACTGTAGGCGTTGCCGTCCGACATGCTGCCGTGGTAGATGATGACATAGTTGCCATAGCCGCCGCTGGACCAGCCCGCCACCTGCACATAGCCGCTTGCGGCTGCGTAGATGGGGGTACCGCCCGGCGCAGCCAGATCAATGCCGGCATGCAGCCTGTTCACGCCGGACACCGGGTTCTTGCGCCAGCCGTACTCGCTGGAAACGCGGGTATAGCTCTTCAGCGGGCAGGCAAAGCCGGTAAAGCTCAGCTGCGGCCGGGGGGGGGGCGGGGGGCCCACGGCAAAACGGGGCGGCGTGACGGTGACGCGGGTGGAGATCGCCCGGGAGGGCCTCGAAAAACCTCGGGGGCGGTACGTCACGCTGGAAGTCCCCAGCGTCAGTGTGCTGGACGAGCGGGATGCCGAGGTCATCGAGCAGGCAGCGGACGAGCTGCGGGCGCTTCTGCCGCCGGAGGGGCCGGTGCTGGTGCTGGGCGTGGGCAACCGCCGGGTCACCGCCGACGCCCTCGGCCCCCGCACCGTCCAGAAAATTTTTGTCACGATGGGCGCAGGCCGTCCGCCGGCAG
>ERZ791716.1134-NODE-1134-length-13315-cov-3.562066_pt1 | contig 13315 bp, 12 predicted proteins | sample MGYA00510049_ERZ791716 | MGnify/ENA primary metagenome ERZ791716 (study PRJEB30046, sample SAMN00715135) | human gut metagenome | study: EMG produced TPA metagenomics assembly of the A metagenome-wide association study of gut microbiota in type 2... | reverse complement strand
TTTATCTATTATATCATATTTTTGCTCGTTTGGCAATTGTGCGGTGTTGCCTTAGCAGTTTCTGCTGGTCGTGTGGTGCAGTAAGTTCTCAAAAGCTTCCGCTTTCGGAATACAACGGAAAAACAGAATGGGGTGTCGATGATGCTTTTACGGCAAAAATTACCATGAAACTGAAAGGCTGGATGGAGCTTTTTCAAGAAAAAAAGGAAAACGTGCTTGCACATATGATAAAATATTACAGCTGTTCATGGGTGTTTGATGAAAAAAACAATCAAAATCCTCAAAGGTAAAACCCCGGACAGTTTTATCGAAGAACTGTGTTACATAAGAGGGAAAGAAGAGTACTTTATATTGGATTCGGGTATATTTTTGGGCGATCGTGAGCCGGATTCGCAAAAACGCTGTGTTCCTTTCGAACAGTTTGAGTGTCATGAAGAGGATCGGATTCGTATAGAAGTTCGTGCATCTATGTATAATTTCACAAAAGATACGATTACTTTTGTGCGGGAAGATTTTTATGATTCTCTGGAATTCCTGCAGCAGTTCGACAAAGACGCATTGCTCCAGATGCACTTTGTAAATGTTATGTACGATGATTTTGACAATGCAATCTATAGAAACGAAATGACCGGAGATTTCACAACATTACGTTTTCGGACCGGTGTGAATTGGTTTAAAGAACCGGTGGTAGAAGTTCCGATGATTGGAACAGAGCCAACTGGCAATGTATGACCGAAATGCAATTCACTGTATATAATCAACAGCATTTTTCAGCAAATTTCAAAATAATTCTTGATTTTAGTCACAAAAAAGTGTGTAATAGTAATAATGAATTTGTAATGATAAAAATATTTTAGGAGGCGTTTCCAGAATGAGCAATAACAGTGATTTTCAGATTGAAGATGGTGTGCTGATAAGGTATACTGGTAAGGATAAGGATGTTGTGATTCCGGACAGCGTGACCAGTATTGGAAGATATGCGTTTTATGGCTGTACAAGTTTGACCAGCATTACGATTCCGGACAGCGTGATCAGTATTGGATACAACGCGTTTTGTGGCTGTAAAAGCCTGACCAGCATTATAATAACAGATTTTAAAAGCATGGTTAGAAATTGATTTCGGCAATTATTGGAGTGATTCACGCTATAATTTTTTTTTGAGAAACAATAAAATCACAAAGCTTACGATTCCCGATGATGTGACCAGTATTGGAAATGGTGCATTTTCTGACTGTAAAAGTCTGACCAGCATCACCATTCCGGACAGCGTGACCAGTATTGGTAAAGATGCGTTTGGTGGCTGCGAAAGTTTGACCAGCATCACGATTCCGGACAGCGTGACCAGTATTGGTGAAAAGGCGTTTTGTGTCTGCGAAAGTTTGACCAGTATCACCATTCCAAACAGCGTGACTAGTATTGGAGAATTTGCGTTTTCTGGCTGTACAAGTTTGACCAGCATCACGATTTCAAACAGCGTGAGCAGTATTGGAGTTTGTACATTTTCTGACTGTAAAAACCTGACCAGTATCACGATTCCAGACAGCGTAACCAAGATTGGAAACAGTGCGTTTAGCTTCTGTACAAGTCTGACCAGCATCACGATTCCGGACAGCGTAACCAGTATTGAAGACAGTGCGTTTGAAGGTTGTGCAAACCTGACCAACATCACCATTCCGGACAGCGTAACCAAGATTAGAGACAATACGTTTAGTTGCTGTACAAGTTTGACTAGCATCACGATTCCCAATAGCGTGACCAGTATTGGATGTGATGCGTTTTATGGGTGTACAAGCCTGACCAGCATCACGATTCCGGACAGCGTGACCAAAATTGGAGACCGTGCGTTTAAGAACTGTACAAGCCTGACCAGCATCACCATTCCGAACAGAGTGACCTGGATTGGGAAATATGTGTTTTATGGCTGTCAAAACATTAAAATAGCTGTATCCGATGAAAAGTATTTTGTGGTTGGTAGCTACGAGGGAACTGGAAAAGCCATTATTGCAGCGAGAAAAATACTTCAGACTGGAAAACTGGATTCAGAAGTAAAGATACCGCTGGATCTGAAAATTCAGCTTGCTGTAAAACTGGTTGACTGGTACGACAGTGCAGATGCCAAGGCGTATGTGAAAAAAATGCTCACCAAAGGCGTAAAATCACTGATCGACAGCGGCAATCTGGAGCTGATTCAGGTACTGCTGGAAAAGACGGATTTAATCACCAAGAAAAACGTGGACAAGTATATCCAGTATGCCATCGACACCAAGCAGCAGGAGATCTATCTGACCTTGATTCACCATAAGAACGAGATCGGGGCGTATACGGAGATTTCCAAGAAGTTCCGGCTGTGATAGAGCAGAAAGAGCTGACAGCGACTACCCAGCACAGAACCCTTGTGAAAGTGTCCGGCGAATTCTACGCCCTTGTTGAAATCCAGAGGCTCCCACTGCAGAGGGAAAAAGCAACTTTTTCATATACAAAAAGCACCGGATCTTCCTGTCGATTAGGACGATCCGGTGCTTTCTTATTACAGTCTGTCGATTCTGTTTTCTAACCCTTTGCAATCTTGGTATCGATTTTTATAACACAGGATCGCCCACTGCTTTTTGCTCTTACTCATCCTCTTTACGCTTGAAGACACCAGATGCCTTCACCGCACCGAATCCGAATGCCATGAACATTGCCGCACCCACACACAGGAGCCAGTTTGTCATGGAGTTGTTTCCGGTCTGAGGCAGGTTAACTTCTGCGTTGGAAGAATCTGTACCGGTGCCGGTCTTCGGGTCAACGGTGTAAACGTCTAGTATTCCGTAACATCTAAATACTTATAATCGGATAGAGATGTTTTAATTTAGTTCTGGCATCAGAAGTAGTGAAATGCCATTCAACACCACGTTGCTTATTATTTCGGTCAACATACCATGACTTTAATAGTGAGCGAAGTGTTTCAAGATCAGGTATACGTTCTTTACCAATACATTGTCTGCCGAGTGCAGATAATTCAATTTCTGCAATGTCTAACCAGCTGCCATGCTTGGGCGTATAGTGAATCTCAAGTCTTGAAGCCAGATTAAAAGCTTTTTCCGGTGTAAAAATTTGATATAAAGAAGCGATTGAATGCGTATTCAAATTATCCATAACAAGAACAACTTTTTCCGTATCTGGATATTATTCCGTGAGCAGCCATTCAATTTGCTTAGCCCAGTCTTCTCTCGTACGGTGTTCCTGAGCATCTGCATAACGCCACCCATTCAATGGTTCTGTAAACAAAAAGATGGAGGCAGTTCCATTACGGATGTATTCATTATCTTCATAAGTAGTACGACCATCTTTGGAACGTATGTTCTTTCTTGCAGATGCAAATAGCTGCACAGGTTTTTCATCCATACATATCACAGGGCTTTTCTTATCGTATGGTCTGCTGTAAACTGACAGAACATCTTCCATCGCAGCAACAAAAGCTGCATTGTGTTCAGGTGGTATACACCAGCATTTTTTCAAGTGAGGCTTAAATTCGTTTTTTTAAGTATGCGGGAAACAGTCATATGTGAAATAGAATCAATGTAATTCAACTCAACGCATTTTTCTGCAATTAGCCTGACAGACCACCTGCTATACCCTTCCGGAGGATCTCCGCAAGCCATAGCAACGATATGAGCTTCAATATCTCCTGTAACCTTTGCAGGAACAGGTGGTGTTTTACGCTTTTTACGGTTGATAGTTGCTTCAAGACCGTTATTTACATACGAGGTTCGAACTTTGTGTACGGTAGTAGGCGTAGTATTAAATGCAGATGCAATTTCTGCAACTGTCATATGTTTATTATTTCCTCTGTCTGAAGCGAGAAGTATATTGGCTCTCATAATGGTTCTTGCAGGAGAATTCCCCTTCTTAACAATATCTGTGAGGCACTTACGGTCTGCCTCTGTTAACTCAATAATATATTTTGTAGTTGGCATAATAAATCTCCTTTTCTGGTGATAAGACTATTATACCACACATTAATATTTTATGCAATATTTAAATGTTACAAAGTACTAGTGCAATCGTAAAACGCAAGCTCTCCAATGCTGGTGACACTGTCTGGAATCGTGATGCTGGTCAAATTACTACAATGCCAAAACGCATGTTCCCCAATGCTGGTAACACCATCTTCAATTACCGCTTTTTAACACCCAAATTCTTGTATGCAGGACTTGGATTGTCATCATTGTCATCATAGCTGTAATCCTTCATCGCCCCTGAGCCGCTGATGGTCATTGTGCCCTCAGCGTCCAGTGTCCAGGTCAGGTTGCCTTCTTTCCATGTCTGCGTTCCCGCTTCTGTCTCTGCACCTGCGTTCTCCGCACTCGCCGTGATCCCCCACGAGATATTTTGCAAGGTATCGGTCGGGAAGTACAGCAGCGTTCCCGCCGCCATGACTACTGCCGACGAAAGAGCCGCCAGCCGTTTCCATTGTTTCTTCATAATATGCCTCCTTCGTTTTCGAATATATTACATATCCTTGATAGATCTATTATAACATGATCGAGTATTCTTTGTTAAGAAAAACGGAAGTTTTTTTGAGATTTTGTTCAATTTTTGGAAGTTGGAGAGGAGGGGTTGTTGCTTTGTTCTTGTAGTGGTCAAGGGCAAACTTCTTGTGTTTTGTGAGAAATACAGCTCTTGCAAAATTTATGGCAATACCGCACAAGATTGTGCAACAGATACGTCGTCAAATTTTTGTATTGACACATTTCACAAAACGTAGTATAATATTGTTGACAGACTCATCTGCATTGACGATGTGCTCTTTTGGGATATGCATCGATTTCAAGGAGGTATAAATGTATGAAACAATGGATTCGCGTAAAAAAGGCATTGCTCCTGTCGTTAATTTTGCTGATGGCTTGGCTGTTGCCGCTGTTTCAATGGAATGGAACAGTTTTGTCGGCAGCGGCAATCTCTACAGATTATCCGGCACAGCTGATGCATCTTGCCAGCAAAGACAGCACCAAAGTTCTGACAGCAAATGGAACTTCTGACGGAGCGGCACTTTCTCTGCAAACGCTGGGCAGTGATTTATCTGCATCATGGCGGTTCGATCGTGTCGGTTCGGATGGGAACGGTACTTTTTTCAAACTAGTCAACGCACAGTCCGGAAGGCTTTTGACACCGCGAAATTATAACGTATCTGACAAAACAGATGTGATTTTGTACGGCAGTGAGTCAGCACAATCTCAACATTGGTATGTTGTTCCCGTCAAACAAGATCATCTGGGCAATGATTTATACTATAAAATTGTGAATTATTCTGATATCTCTCTTGCCTTGACGCAGGGAACTTCCGGCATGACATTAGCCAAATACAGCGGAACAGACAATCAGCTCTGGCTGCTTAATGCTGACGGATTACAGGGTTTTGCAGGATATTGCTTTGATGATAACACAGGCAACATCAAGGCAGGGGACATTGGTGGTCTGTTCGGCGAGATCGTAGAGGTTTCCACTTTTGCCGATCTTAAGAAATATGCTACCGCTGATATACCCTATACCATTGTTGTCACGGCAAATATTCGTGTTACCGCACTGCAAAAGGATTCCTCCGGACACAACTATTGTCCGGACGGACGAATTTATGTTCACAGCAACAAAACGATCATCGGCAGTTACGCGGCACATACTATGTATAATGTACAGTTCTGTACATCTTCCAATAACGGAACCGGAAACAATCTGATCCTGAAAAACTTTGAGCTACAACACGATGCAGAGTCCAATGGCAATGATTCCATTGTTGTCTATCTCGGCTCTGGGCAGAACATCTGGGTAGATCACTGCACCTTTGTAGGCCATAGCGATTATAATACAGCATCTACCGGACTACCAGACTGGGATAAGTTTCTGGCATGCTGCTATGATGCTGACTACACAACAGTTTCAGACTGCTCTTTCGGACTTCACGAATATGGTGTGATATTGGGGTATCCGGCAGATGATGAAAACTCTTATAAAACCTATAATAATTATCCCCGCATGTCCATTATCAGCAATCGCTTTGAAAAAACTCTGACCCGCGGCCCTGGGCTGATGCGTTACGGTTATTTTCATTCACTGAATAACTATGTGAAAACATTCAGCATGGCATATACTGTGCACACAGCATCTAAGATTTTTGCAGAAAACTGTTATTATGAAGACGGCGGAAACGTTATCTGTGACTGGAACACAGTAACCTATCCCGGCTCTTATGCAGAAACAGGTTCAAAATCGGTGAACTGCAAGCGAACAACGATCGAGGGGTATGCACAGGACTGTACATGGCGACCAACTTCCAATTACAAAACCATTTCTTGCACTGCAGATGAGGCAAAGGTTTATTGTGAGAACTACAGCGGCTGTCAAAATGACAGAAATCATATGATGTATCTGCGATATGCAGTTGCTGGTGTGCCAAGTGCAGGCTATATAGAATCACCCAGTGCACCATTGGCAGAACTTTTTGCCGAGGGTTCTGCTTACCGTATTCGCAATGTCAACTCCGGCTTGTATTTGCAGGTAGCAGGTGCTGCTGCAAAAAATGGCACCAATGTGCAGCAGTGGGGATCAGATGGAATCGCAGTTCACGACATCTGGAAATTGTGCAGTGCCGGTGAAGGGTACTACTATCTGGTTTCTGCAGTAGGGGACGGCGGGACATATGTGTTGGACGTTGCTGGAAAAAAGGCCGCAAATGGAACCAATATAGATATTTACACCTATAACGGCGGTGACAATCAGAAGTTTATGCTGACAAAAAACGGGGACGGCAGCTATCAGATTCGAACCCATATTTCAAATGGAAATTCTGTGGTAGAAGTAGAAAATGCCTCCCAAACCTCCGGTGCCAATGTGCAGCAGTGGGAAGTCAACGGTGCGAACTGTCAGAATTGGATTTTAGAGCCGACAACTGACCCCGGCTGCTCCATGAACACCGATGTGATCTATACCTTTGAAAATGCTGGTTCTGGTCTGGTAATGGATATTACCGATGGAAAAATGACAGACAATACAAATGTACAGCAGTGGTCGTCCAACGGGTTGAATTGCCAGAAGTGGACACTTCGTGCCTTTGGCTCTGGCAATTACTATTGGATTCGCTCACAGCAGGATAGTCATTATGCATTGAAGGCAGAGGGCAGCAAAAACGGCGGAAATCTGGCAATTGCAGCATGGTCCAATAAAGATAGCACTCAGCTGTTCCGGTTTACTAAGAATCTGGACGGATCCTACAGCATCTTGACACACGCTTCTGGTGATTCCTGTTATGTAGAAGTCGCCGATGCATCCACTGCAAACGGTGCCAATGTGCAGCAATGGGAACCGACCGGCAGCAGTTGTCAGAAATGGCAGACAAAGACAGAAACCACTACTGTAACAACTAAGGTAACTACAACTGTAACAACAACGACAACGACCAAAGCAACCACAAATACGACAACAGCCGCAGCAACTAGCACCACTACTGCAACTGCTACAGAACCGCCTGTGATTTCCGGTGACATCAATGCAGACGGCAAAACGAATCTGGCAGATGTGGTGCTGCTGCAAAAATGGCTGTTGGGATTTCCTGAAACAAAACTTGCTAACTGGCAAGCGGGGGATCTGAATGCAGATAGAATTCTGAACGGATTCGATCTTTGCCTGCTGCGAAATAATGTGATATAGCTACCTGTACACTTTTGTGCAGTATTTCCTTTGCACAGAGTAATTCCTGTTCGTACCTGCCGAACAGGCATATAGCAGAATATCAATTTTCCGGCGATGACAAAAAATTCGCTTACTCATGTTCCCTCATGCTTTCCATGAAAATCGTCACGCATTTCCAGCCGTCGCTGAGATGCTACCGTCTGTCCTACGGAGTGCAGCAGTTCTGTCAGCATTTTTTGCATAAATCGGCGGGTTTCTGGCTGCATGTCTGTCCATGCACGGAGCACACCAGAAAGCGTTCCTGTACCGCCACCGATCAGATCTTGTATAGTATGGGCATTGGTTTCACTTTGCAGAATGTGGAAAATGGCATCGGTCAGCTTTTCTCGCTCCTCCGGTTTCATGCCCAGGATCCACTGCCGCAGCGAGGAATCCAGCAGCTTACTGGTGTTGGTGGTATCCTCGGAATAGTACCAGTCATTCCGGATCACACACCACGAGTATGGATCGTGCTGCAAAAAACCTTTTTGTGTGCTGTAAACTACCTGATATTCCTCGTCATGCTCCAGCAGCATGCCTACTACAGAAGCTTGTGGAACAAAGGTATACACTCGTTCCTGCAATTGCTGAAACTGCGGCTCAGCAAACAGGTCTGTCACAAAGCCTGGTCCGTCATTGTTATAAACTGCACGAATCCGCGGAAAGTCTTCCGGCTGCATCTGGACGGCTGCATAAACTGCCAGATTGCCGCCTTTGGAGTGTCCGCCCACATAGACGTTGGAAAATCCCAGTGACAAAATCCCCCGCAGATACGCCGCCGCTGCTGCCTGTGACGGCACATAGGGCAGAAAAGACAAGTTGAAATCTTCCCGCCAGCCAGTCAGTGTGTTGTCTGTGCCACGGAATGCCACATAAACGGTGTCACTGTCCAGCAGAAATGCAGTAGCGGAAAATTGCTGCTGCTGGGTTTCGCTGAACTGTTCTGCATAACGGAATAAACGCACTTCTCCGAAACGCCGACTGGCTGCAGTCTGACGAAGCAGGTCGCGGTCAGTTTCTACCCGCACTTTCTGTTCTGCGGTGGGACGGTGTTCCCAGAGCCTTGCTGCATCCCGCAAAGAAATCGATTCCGCTGCGGTAAAGCCCTCTGCAATGCCGTCCCAGTTCAAATAGGACAGGCAGCAGAAAATCAGATTGTCCACGTGACAGAAAGGCGATTGTTGCATGGTCAGATCATCCCGCCACTGGCAATAGGTCAAGATATTTGCATCATACGTGGTTTTCATTGCAGTCACCTCAAAATCCATTTTGTTTCAGCTTTTGTACCAGCTGGCTGTACCATTCCCGCACATCAAAGTCCGGAATATTTTCCCGATTCAGGTCGATCATATCCCCGTGGGAAACTCCCCGCCGCTTAGTTTCAGGCACCATGAGAAAAGGTGCCCACTCCAGCTTTGCCGATACAACCGGTACCAGGCCGTCGTTCTCTCCAGCTTTTCGCCGGTTCAGGAAATATCCCAGCCACAGCGGGAACGGGGCGGAAAATGCACCGTGCATCCTGGACATCACCGCCTGATAATAGACACCGGAAATAGGGGGATGTTCTGTATGAAATTTTTGACAGTTTTCGGCAGTCAATTCTCGCACACCAGCCAGAAAATCCGGATTCTGATCTCCCAGTTTTGTAAACAGCCGGTTATACTTTGCTGCGATCCATCGTGCCACACCTGCCGGCACCTTTTGCAATAGATCGTCCACAAAGGCACAGCCATGATGCGGCGTATTGATTGTTGTCAGAGAAGCCACATACTTCGCCGCACCATATTCCTGCATGGCACAGCGGCTGTCCAGACCGCCCTTGGAGTGTGCAATGATGTTGACTTTTTCTGCACCAGTTTCAGCAATAACAGACTGAATTTGTGCTGCCAGTTCCTTGGCACTGGCGGAAATCGATTGTGCTGACTGCTGTTTTCCGTAAAAAATAGTTGCTCCGTTTCGAATCAGTTCTGCCGGAATCCGTCCCCAGTAATTGAAAAACTGCCAGTCCCGAAAAAAGATGCCGTGCACCAGCAAAATCGGATATCTGGTCTTGCAGATCTCTGATTCTTTTCGCATAATGTTACATTCGGCTTTGGAACACTCCAGCTGCAATTCCCGTTTGGCAGTACGATAGACATGCCCCACCAGAAACAAATTCAGCGGCGGCACCCACCAGAGAAAAAAGAGGGCAACATGCCACGGCAGTTTCACCTGTGTGGAGTGCAGAGCAATATGCAGCAGCCCCTGAAACACTGTGAACCAGCAGAGCAGAGAGAACACGCCCAGATCGATCAGCAGAATTACCCAGAACAATTTCACGCCCCAAAAAAGTGCACCGGCAGTGAGAAGTTCCAGACAAAACCAGACAGTGCTGGTGCGGAGCAGATTACAGCCGTGTGCCAATGAAGCCAGCTTCTTTTCTCCTGCTATGGTATGCACATGGGCAAACTGGAAGAACAGGAACAGGATACCGCACAAGATGCCGACAAGAATTTTCCAACCGACAGCAGCGTGCCATATGGCAAAAATGGCTGTCAGATTTCCTGTGACCCAAAATGTCACCAGCCGAAGCAGGCGAAAGCCTAACGAATTCTTTTTCATCTGTATTCCTCTCTGTTCAGACATTTTTCATGTCCTATTGCAAAAAACCGGACCGGCAGTGCTGCCTAGTCCGGTTTTTCTTTATTCATCAATATGGTTTTGTTCCTAGAAAATCAATCATAAAAACCATCATCTGGAGCCGGAATCGTTTCTTCCGGAACAGAAGGTGCCGCAGTAACTACTGGTGCCTGTGTAACAACAGGAGCATTTGGAGCCGGCGGCTGTGTCGCTGCCGGAGTGGTGTATCGGGGTTTTGTTGCGTTACTGGTATTATTGTTGTAGTATGCCCGTGTGGTCACTGCCGGCTGATAGCTGTTGTCTGTATCGTCATCATATGAACCGTAGTTGTTATACGTATCATCATCTTCATAGACTGCCTGTGTGCCATAGGTTTTCGCGGTAGTAATAGTTTCTGTAGTGACACGATTGGCATCGGTGGTCTTTCGCTCAAATTTAGTAGAAACTGCTGACGCTGTGGTTTCGCTGGTGATCTGGGTTTCTTCTGTGGAAGCCACAGTTACCACCAGAGAATCATTGACGTTGTTGGCGGAACTGCTTTCTTGAATCGGACAGAGCATCAAAAAAATCAAGATCAGCATTGTCAATATCACAAAGCTGGAGCAGGTGATCAGCGTGATTTTGGTGGGGTGTGACAAGTTTGCAAAGAAGTTTTTCATATTCCAAAACCTTTCTGAAAAAGAAAATTTTACTGTTTTTACGCAAGAACGTTTCACTTTATTATAATGGATTTTTCCGGAAAAGTCAAGTCTTTCCGCAACACTAGCGAAAATACAACAAATGAGATAACTTTCGCCAAAATATTTAGACGAAATTTGTGCACAAGTACAATTTTAAAAAAAAGCTTGCTTTTCTTTGTAAAATGTGATATAATACAAAGTGTTGTATCGCCATTGGATTTGACGGTTCTTATGCACTGATTTGGAGAGTTATCGAAGTGGTCATAACGAGCTGCACTCGAAATGCAGTTGTCCGCAAGGGCACGTGGGTTCGAATCCCACCGCTTCCGCCACAAAAGCCTTGAAAACTCTATGTTTTCAAGGCTTTTTCTTTTGTTCGGGCGGCATCTATTTTGGGGAAAACAATTCAAATGGTGCCCTTGGTGCCCCGCTTTGTGGTGCCCAGCTCATTCCACATCATGCACACTATACAAGAAAGATGTATGCTGTGGTGCCCCAATGGTGCCCGGAACTGCTAAAAAGCTATGAAAAGCAGCGCGGAGCTATAAAAAGATATTGCCGTTATAGCTCCATTTCTCTGCTTTTCTTTTTCACTTTCTTCGATGTTTCTTGCCCTGCTTCTTTTCCTGTAACGGTTGTTTTCGGTTGCAGTGCTTTATGATAGGTTTGCAGTACGCTTTGTTTTCTTTCAAGCCGCACATCAACATACTGTGCCGTTACCGCTTCAAGGTTTGTGGAAATACCAAGGGATATACCAATGCCCTTTAATGTATGCCCCAAAATCTCGCCAACGGTGTAGAAGTCGCCTGTCAGCTGGTGCATATTGGTAGCTGCCGTATGACGTAAATCGTGAAAGCGGATATGCGGCATTTCAAGGTGTCGGATAAGCTGTCCGAAGTTTGCCGACATTCTATCTCTGCGCTGCGGCGAACCGTCAGGCTTTGCAATAAAGAGCTTATTATCATAGTACACCCCACCACCCGCCTCGGTCAAAGCCTTTTGCCGTGCAATCAAATCAAATTGCCGCAGGAAGTACGGCAATGCTTCTTCGGTAATCGGCAAAATACGATCATTGGATTTTGTCGGTGCCATTTCCGTAATGGTCTTTGTTCCCGGCGGCACTTTGAAGGGCATTTGCTCTACAACGCCAAACTGCATTTTTTCAAGGTCAATGTTTGTTGTCCGCAATCCGATAATCTCACTCATGCGAAGCCCATACATTCCGGCAAGCACAACAGGCATTTCCCATTCCGTACCTATCACATTGCTCATAAAGGTCTGCATTTGCTCAATGGTGTCCGGATCGGGTGTTTTCGCTTGCTTGCCGAACTTTGTTATAATGTCGCGGGCGGGGTTATGTTCAATGTATCGGTACTTCCGGGCGTGTTCCATTGATACGCTCAATATGCGCTGCGCGTATCGAACGGTGCTATTGGATAACCCCTTGTCAAATAGCTGCTGAAACATATTATCAAGCATTGCCGGGGTCAGTTGGTTAAGCTGCACATGACCGATATATGGCACGATATGATTGCGAATATGGCTCTTATATCCCGCAAAGGTGCTTGGACGCAAGTTAGCCTTGCCGTGGTTTTCTACCCATTCCTCCAAATACTCTTTGACGGTCTGCTTGCCTTGTGAAGCAACGACCGGGCTGTAAACAGGATTGGCGAGCTTTGCTTTCATTTCAGCTTCATGCTGCGTCGCTTCTTTTTTGGTTGCAAAGCCCTTTTTTGCGTAGGATTTCTTTTTCCCGTCCTGCCCGGTGTATTTAATGTTTACGTCATAGACGGTACCTGCCTTTCCAGTCAAAACACCGTTGCTGTCGCGCTTATTCTGAACTTTTCTTGATGATCCCGCCATAGCTACTTACCTCCCTCCTGGTTTTGGGGAGCTACCTTTCGCTTTGCCCTCTCGTACCAGTCCCAAATAGCAGCGTCGGCAAGCAAACGGCGGTTTCCGTTTTGTATATATTCAAGCTCGCCGCAGTCCATCAGCTCGCGCAGCTTGTTTTCCCCTATGCCGCTGATCCGGCTCATCTGCCCAACCGTTTTGAGCATGGGAAGCACAGGCACAGTTGGATTTGATGTTTCCTTTTTTGCCAATGAGATAACCCCCTTTCGTGGTAATGGCTAAAAGGTCTTGATTTATAAATGGGGCTTTAATCGGACGGTTGTTAGCACAACCTCACGGGAGTTTCACCCCTGCATGGTTCTCATGCAGCCCTACCCATTGCCTGCGACGCTTTGAACGCTCGGACTGTGGCTGTAAGGGAGTATCATTATATATTCTGCGCTGTCGTCGCCCTA
>ERZ791716.1126-NODE-1126-length-13350-cov-1.744340_pt1 | contig 13350 bp, 6 predicted proteins | sample MGYA00510049_ERZ791716 | MGnify/ENA primary metagenome ERZ791716 (study PRJEB30046, sample SAMN00715135) | human gut metagenome | study: EMG produced TPA metagenomics assembly of the A metagenome-wide association study of gut microbiota in type 2... | reverse complement strand
TTTACTTGGAGATTTTCATCTTGGCTACAGTGTTGGCTGCTCCCAGATTGAGGACATGGTTGCTGCAATTAATTCCGAGAATGCTGATATTGTTGTTATTGCAGGAGATATTTTTGATAATAATTTCGATGCACTTGATAATCCAGAGCGTCTTGAAATGCTCCTGTCACAGATAAACAGCACTTACGGAACATATGCCGTATTTGGAAACCATGATGTGACAGAGACATTGATTGCCGGTTTTCCAATTTCTTCAAAAAATGCACCGCGCGATCCACGCATGTATGAATTTCTTGAAAAAAGTAATATTAGCGTGCTTGAGGATGAGACAGCAATAATAGACAACAGCTTTTATCTTACTGGACGTCTTGATGAAAAACGCACCGGAAATGGAACAAAAAAACGTGCTTCTCTTGATGAACTCACAAAGAATCTTGATCCATCTATGCCGCTTTTTGTGATAAGCCATGAACCTGATCATCTGTCTGATTACAATGCGCACGGTGTTGATATAGTTCTTTCTGGTCACACACATGCCGGCCAGTTTTTCCCACTGACGATTGTTCAACCGTTTGTGTGGGAAAATTACTGGGGTATGAAAATGATTGACAGCATGTACAGCTTTGTCACTTCCGGCATTGGTGTCTACGGACCCGACATGCGTGTTGGAACAAATAGCGAAGTTATGGTAATTGATGTTCATTTTGAATAAAAAATCATTTGCTATTTCCTCCTATGTATACTATGATGGATGTTAAGTATACACAGGAGGATTTTTTATGTCGGCAGAATTTCTTGATTTTATTCTTGAAGTGGTCATTTCATATCTTGTTCCCATCCTAGAACTGATCGGCGTCTTTATTGTCGCCTATGGAACGATAAAATCATTTATCAAATTTATACGTTCCGGTCTAAATTCCGATGATACAAGAGTAAAGATTGATCTGGCTGAAACACTGGCGCTGTCTCTGGAATTTAAAATGGCAGGCGAGATTTTAAAAACAGTTGTCTCCCATACAATTGAGGAACTGAGTATTCTTGGAGCCGTAATTGTACTGCGTGCGCTTTTAACATTCCTGATCCATTGGGAACTGAAAATGGAACGCCAGACAGAGCATGCCGAGCGCGAACATGCTAAAATTCAGGAAAAGACAAAGTAAAATTAGAAAAAAGCTCCTCTAGCTTATTTTGAAGCTAGGAGAGCTTTTTCTAATTTATTCGCTGATTATTTCTACATCAATCTGTCCATAATATGGGCTGTCCTCATTCTGCAGTACAACTGCTGTCTCCACATGATCAAGCTGCATCAGCTGCAGTTTATTTTGTTCTGCATCTGTGTACTTGTCTTGTACTTCTTTTGGAACTGTCAGTGTAAACTGATATTGTGTACTTCCGTCTGTAAGAACAGTGGATGTTATCGTAAGTACAGCTTTTACCTCAAATAAAAACGATTTTAAGCTTGGTACTGCTGCGCGCAAAATGACATTCTTTCGCTCAATCTTTGCCTCTTGCACTGGTGCTGGTGATTCCTCCTCCATCGTCTGCTGTATCTCTGGCAGTGATGTTTCTGATGATGGCAAAAGTGTTGTCGCTTCTGGCGTTTGCAGTGGTGTTGTACTTTCCTGCTCTTGTGTCTGCGTTGTTTCTTCTGAGGATATGCTTTCTTTAGAAGTCGCCTCTATAGTTGTGGAAGGCTCACTAGACACACTTTCTGTTGTTGCCTTCTCACTTGAAGCTTCCTCGGTGGAGCTTTCTTCGATAGAATTTTCTTCTGTCGTTTCTTCCTCTTTTGCTTCACAAACTGTCAGTTTCTCCAGCAAACTGCTTCCATATGATGCTTCCCATGCAGCAGGATCCTTTATCCAATCCTCTGCCCTCCAATAAAAGGTAATCTCTTTTGTCTGACCATCTTGACAATTAAAGAAAAATGTCGCATCAAAGCCCGCCACTTTTTCCCAGTCGCTGTTTAAGCTCCAGGAAATTTCATTTGTCTTTGCTAAAATCTCTGACACAGGCTGATTACTTTGATCTAAAAGCGTATACGCTTTCTCTATCTCACCTGCCAAACCAGTAAACTTTGGTGCTGTCAAATGACCAAGACTTGTGTTTTTTGAAAGTACAAATGTCTTATTATCATCGTCATGTACGTTTGCACTAACCTTTGACCAATCGCTTAGGCCAATCTCATCCATTGCTGCAAAGCGAATGGAAAGATCGTATAAAAGATATGGCTCATTTCCATTGACCTGCTCAGTATAAGGCACTGCATAGCCGTCTTCTGGTAAATAGACACTGTATTTCTTTTGAACACCATCTGTATCATATTTCCAATAAACAGGAAGCAAACGATATGTGCATGTTTGTTTTCCTTCCCTTGTAACGCGCTGCTGCATAGTTTGAACAAGATATTCACTAATTCCAGTTCCTTGTGCAAAACAATATGCAAAACCTGTATTATCGCATTGTTCTACATTGGCATCAGAAAAAGTATCCTCCATCTTTTCTTTTTCTTTCTGTGTCTTTTTAAATTCATCTGTACCTTTATCTCGATAAAGGCTTGTCACATCTGAATCTAACCACTGCTTTTGTTCACCCTCTGCAGTCGTTGTCTCTGCAAGTGCCTGCACACTCATTACAGCACAGTCTGGTTCTGTTATGTAAGCCTCTCCAAGCGGTGCTGCTCCATCTGTCACAAACACTTCAAACCTGGCAGAAAGAATATCTCCATTTTCATCTGTCGTGTTTGTCTGCTTTAGCCATGCATATACAAGGACCTTTTCCTGCTTACTTTCACATGAAACATAATATGGAATAAGATATGTATAGATACCATTTGAACGGTCTGTATACATCTCATATACACCAATAAGACCACCCTGTGTATCATTTTGCTCCATCGTGTAGCCGCCTGACTTTGTTGAAAGCATACTGCGAACATAAAAACCTGTCTGACTGTCATCCTTTACAATTTCAAAGGAAAAGGCATCGCGATAAAAAAGTGTATCTCTTGTCATTTGCCTTGATTTAAGCAGTGACAGCACATTGATCTTATAGCCTGCACATCCTTCTTCATTCGCATCCACATCAAAATAAATGCTTCCCTGCCATGCAGATGCCTTTCTTCCAGAATCCTTCCAGTTTCCATTTTCGTCCAGATCAAAAATCGGATACAAAAATTCCTGCTTTTTGTCTGAAATAAAAAGCTCTGGTGCTGCAAGAGGTTCTGGCTCTTGCGGTGTCTCTGACTCAGATTCGCTTTCCGACTCTGATTCGCTTTCTGACTCAGACTCACTTTCCGACTCTGATTCACTTTCTGGCTCAGTCTCTGATGGCTTTTCAGATTCACTTTCTGTTTCAGTCTCTGGCTCTGATTCATCTTCTTTAATACGCACAGAAAGTGTACTTGTTGATGGTCTGCTTATTGTAAATCCATTTTTGTCTGTAATGCCTTCTCTTTTTACCTGCACAGTCAGGCTTACACAGTCTTCTGGCACACTGACATGACACGAATATGAAGTTTCTTCATCTGAAGCTATTTCTTCTTTTGATAGTAAAAGCGCCTCCTCGTTTGTCTTCGATAAAGCTGTAACGTTAACTTCATATGATGTACCCTCATACTCTGGTTTCTCACTTTCAGCATCCCACATGACAAGCGCGCCATTTGAAGCATCAATCTCGTCATCATCTGTTATCTTTTTATTTACGCTAATCAATACAGGAAGTGTAATTTCACATTCTTCTTGAGTAAGTTCATAGCGCCAAACACCGTACAGACTCTGATCAGATGATGAGTGCTGCATTAATGCGCTATTTTTCAAAAGAGGTGAATAATAAAGTCTGTAGCCATCATCTTCTGCTAAAATCGCATAGCCATCCATAACTTTTCCTGACTGAATCAGACTGTCACCTGATGAAAACGCAGGATCTTCTGGCGCAGCATAAACTCCATCGTTTGTCACTCGCGCTGCAAGAAGCTCTGACGCACTCCAACTTTCGCTTCCATTTGCCTGACACACAATATGACCAAGCTCAACCTGACCTGACATTAAGGTAACAGGATATGCAACAACTGTCATTTCAGTACAGTCAGCTGTATCAAAATGCATCTGCTCCATCTTGTCTGTGCTGCATTTCTTTATTGATGCCTGATACTGAACCGGTACCTGAAGCTCTTCATCAACAGCCTCTAACGCTGTTTGAATCTCCATTTCCTTCTTTTGTGCATGACCTGCAAAAATCTGATACAAAGATGCATCCTTGTTTTTAAAACCAGAATACATTCTGTCTGGCTTTAATGAAGCATCAAATACCGCTTCGTTTTCACATACAGTATTTGCACTCAGCACATCAAATGTTTTTTCTGAATAGGTAGAGCTCTTATAACCTTGACACAACACACGACAATTAATAGTAATCGCCTCTTCACTTGTAACTGCAATATGTCCTGTCTCTTCCCATCCAAACTTTACAGATGATGATTGACTTTTTTCTTCATCTGAATCGGCTGATGAATACACAGCTGTCACTGTTAACTCTCTGTCACCAGCAGTAATTGACGTAAAATCATCCTTGTTGTCAATTACAATCTCATACAAAGCTGTCTTATCTTCATTATCTGACACACTAGTGTTTTCGCTGCAAAGCCTCAGATGATATGACAAAGCTGGCAGCTGTATTCTTTCGTCTGCCGCCTGCGCAGTACTCCACTCAGACGTTCCCTCTTTATTGACGGCTCTTACATGAAATACAACAGCGTCAACCTTTTGTCCTTCTAATTCATCTGACAGTTCTAAGAAATTATCTGTTATCTCTCCATTCTTACTTCCAATTTTAATCCGCTTTAAAAGACCGTTTTCTAGAACAGGCTGATTATTACTGTCTCTTTCATATGTTTCATACTCAGCTTCATACTCATAGTATTCGGCAAAAAGACCTGGCCAAAAACGAATCATCCATGATCCGTTCTCCTTTGTAAATGTGATTCCGCCTGGAATACCAGGCTTTGGCTCTGACTTATCGAATACTGTAAGATCTGTCAACTCACTGCTTAGCTTTTCCCATACACGTATACGTATATTTTCGCTGTCCTCATCTGTCTTTGCTTCTTCTGTATTTAAAAGAAGAGGTGAGACAGACAAGCTTCCCGCAAAAGCTGTCCACTTTGTGTAAATTTCTGCCTGATCTTCTTCTGTAAGTTCATCTTCTTTATAAACATACAGCTCAGTTCCGATACCTGGTGTTTTTTGCTCCTTTTCTGACTTATTATCATCTGTATTTTCTTTTTGATTTTCTTTTTGGTCTTCCTGGTCTTCGTTATTGTTTGAATCATCTGATTCGCAGGCAACCTTTACGCCTTCCGTGTTCCAGCTTCCTGCTGCCTCGATACTTCCTAGTGCCACGTCACATCCATCTGTCGCACCTGTCACTATGATTTTGAGCGCACTTGCCTCTACTGCGTCAGGTGCTTTCACAGAAACTGTACCACCATCATCAGCATCCTTGCCTGCTACCTGCAAACCTGCGGCAAGTTCTTTCCAGACACCGTCCTCTGCATCTGCGTACAGCACATCAAACTTATATGTCCCTTCATTAAGCCATGTAAGCGTCACATCGGACAGCTTGCATGTGCCATTCAAAAAAGCCGTATAGATAGGGCAGCGCTGCTCTTTTATATCAAATGAGTATGATGGAAAAACAGGAACATCTACCGACTGATGTTTAATCAGATTTTGAAGCTGTTCTTCTGATGCTTCCACAAATGGATACTCTCTGTAAGAGCCATTTGCATCTGTCTCGCCTATTGTAAGTGAAATATCACATATATCAGCTAACAGCGCATCTTCAAGTTTTTCTCCTCCTGATATGAAATACAGACAGTTTTCACTTTCTTTTGCATCTGCTGCAATTGGATAAACGTTTTCACTCACGCCGACACAATCAGTCAAATTTGCTTTTAAATTACTCGTAATGCCATATGACTCGTTGTCAGAGGAAATTATCGGTGCATAATTCTGACAGCGCATCAGAACCAGATTTTCGCATTCTGCTGTTGTGATTCCTGCTGCTACAGCTGCCTCTATTACTCCTGTGTTAACACAATCTTCCAATAAAACTTTTTCTTTTGTCTGTGCCACAATTCCTGCGGCTGTCCCGTCTGCTGTAACCTTTGCATGATTGACAAGCTTTGAAAGTGTCTCATCTTCCTCCTTCATTGGAAGTGATGCTGCAAAAATACCAGCTGCAAAATCTTTTGCTTCAATACTTCCTGCAACTGTCAGATTTTCCAGCGTTCCGCCATTATAAGCACAAACTGCTGCCGTATTCTGATCACCAGTAACTGACACATGATCAAGGCAAAGATCATGAATCGTACCTAAATTTTCCAGTACAAATGCTGTACCATCGCCCTGCGGATACCAGCGGCTTGAACTTCCTGTTCCCACATTTGCTTTATCTGACAATGTAAGGTAGTCAATCGTGTAAACTTCATCGCCGTCCTTAGAGCCAAGACTGCTTCCCTCTCTAAGCTGTGTAATCATAGGAAATGCTGTGTCTGCCTCTTTTACCGGAAGTCCGTTTTGATAGACCATTCCCTTCGCCAAAATTGAATCTGACTCTTGCAATGTCTCATCACTCTCGTCATCTTCTTTTTCATAGCCCCAGGCAAAGTCTCTTGAAACGATATATGTATTTTCGCTTTTTTCATCTTCCTCTGCTGCATAGACAGCTGCATCCGTAATCATTTCTGCAAAACGGATGTTATAAAGATGTCTTGCGTTTTGAATTTCATACGATGTACCAAGGTCCTCATCAGTATCTTCGCCATCCTCACGCGCAAAATACATAAGCTCAGAATTGCTTTGTCTGCGCCCTGTAATTTGATAGCCTGATCCGCCGCCCTGCACAATACAGCTGATTTCATCAACACCATATTGTTCCAGTCCAAAACGATGCAGACTAAGCGTATTCATAAGCTCACCTGGCTCGCCTGTTCTTCTGTATGTCTCATAGGCAGCCTGTGTTGCACTTAAATCAACTGCATCAAGCACGAGCGTGACGTTTAGCTCTTCATCTATATATGCAAGAAATGGATATGTACCAAGCTTTTCTTCTTTTTTTCCTGCAAAGCTCGTTACTTCTGCCGCAACCACCTTTAACTCATCCTCTGCCGACTCAGATGGTATACTGTAATAATAACCTTCTTCTGTTTTCTGTCCGCTTAAAGATGCGTTATTAAAAGAAATCTCAAGAAGCTCCTCATTCGTCTTTGCATCGCATATCATAACCTGATAATTCATCAGGGAAACTGCCGTCTCTCCCTTAGAAAGCTTCCATGTCAGATTTAAAGTCTCTTCATTATGTAAAGATGCATTTAAAACCTTAACTTTAGTCGCTGTATCAGCTGCCTTTGACAAGGAATCTGCTCCATAATAGCCAAAGCAAAGACCTGTAGAATTGTCACTTCCGCTTCCCTTTCTGTTTTCTTTGGAACGGTTTACAATATTTGCCATCGTGCTTGTACAGCCCGTGTAGGAAAGTGCTTCCACGCGATCACTATACAAAACAGAGTAGACAAGTCCGTCTCGTGCATCAAACTCCACACTCACACAGCCATTTGCCAGCAATGTTTTGTCATAAAGGTAAGCATCAAAAATATCATACAAAAGCGTATGTGAAGCATCAGCACTGCCATTTTTGTAGGCTTTATAATCAGCTGGCGTTCCTGTCACATAGTACAAGTTTGAAGTGGTCTGTCCATCATCGTTTTTCCAGATCGTTGATACATTTACCACTTGTCCGTTTTCATCAGTAATTGGAACCAAAAGCTTGTTTTGTCTTACAATTGCCTGTGCAGAGGTTTGTGCTTCCTTATCAAACGCCTCAAGATGCTTATCAGTGCTATACTGTGTCATGCCTGACTGCGCCGCTAAAAACAGCGTACGGGCATAGTGTTCCTGACGCTGCCATACCGACCACTTCTGGTAATAAAAAATGCCTGCTGCCGATGCGCCAAGCAATATGCCAACAAGCACCATCGTCACCATAAGCTCTACCAGTGTAAAGCCTCCCTTGCTTTCTTTGATTCGCTGTAAGATATTTCTGATCAAAATCAAACCTCCCAAGCTGTCTTATCGTTTAAATTTGCTGCTTAAAATATACACTGCTCCAGCTCTCTTTTATCCTGTGCGTATTTGAGCGCTGTTTTTTTCTCAATCAGCCCACGTGAAACAAGCTTTGCCAGATCATAGTCAAGCGTATGCATACCTGCTGCTGCGCCTGACTGCATTACGCTTCCAAGCTGATGCGTTTTTCCTTCGCGTATCTGACTTAGCACTGCATCTGTTCCTGTTAGAACTTCTGTTGCCGCTATTCGTCCACCGTCTATAAGAGGAACCAGGCACTGCGTCACAACACCCTTTAATACGCCTGCCAGCTGAATACGAATCTGGTTTTGTGCCTGTACCGGACACACATCTATAATACGGTCTACCGTCTTAGCTGCCCCTGTCGTATGAAGTGTTGACAGCACAAGATGGCCAGTCTCTGCTGCCGTGACAGCTGCTGAAATTGTCTCATAATCACGCATCTCTCCGACAAGAATGACATCTGGATCTTCTCTAAGTGCAGAGCGAAGTGCTCCCGCAAAAGAACAAACATCCTTTCCCACTTCTCTTTGATGAATCACAGCCTGATCCTGTTCGTACACATATTCAATCGGATCTTCAATCGTTAAAATGTGATCTGCACGCGTATGATTGATGTAACGTAATCAACCATTGCCGCAAGCGTTGTAGACTTTCCTGAACCAGTAGGTCCTGTCACTAAAATCAATCCTCTTGGCTCATTTGCAAGATTTTGAAGCACTGGCGGCAGATGAAGCTGAGAGAGTGTAGGCACTTTTGCATTAAGCAGACGAATTGCTGCCGCGAGGCGTCCCTGCTGACAAAATACATTGACTCTCTGACGGTTTCCATCTGATGTTTCAAGTGCAAAATCTGCATCCTCTCCACGCCAGATGCTTTCCTGTCTTTCTTTCGTAAGAAGAGACAAAATAAGCTTTCGCGTCATCTCATCTGACAGCTCTACGTCACTCTTTATAAGCTTTCCATCAATGCGAAGATACACTGCCTGTCCTTCGCTTATATGAATATCAGAAGCACGTTGGCTTCTTGCCTCACGTATCATTTTTTCTATCATATGCAGCTCCTTTAAATATAGTATGCCACCTTCTTAAGCTCCTCGACAGTCGTTATACCATCCGCTACAAGCTTAAGAGCCTCATCAGTTAACGACTCCATGCCAAGATAATGCGTTGCATAGCTTCTAAGCTCATCCATCGGAGTTTTCTGTGTAATCATTCTTCGCATCTGATTATCCACGCAGAGAATCTCATGAATTGCACGTCTTCCGACATATCCAGTATGGCTGCAACTATTGCATCCATGTGCGCGGCGTACACGCTTAATCTTTGGCCCGATAAAAGCTTTTTCCTGCTCTGTCGGCTCATCCCAGTAACCACACTCCGGACAGACAACACGTACAAGACGCTGTGCCACTAAACCTACAAGTGAGTTTGCAACCATATACGGCTCAACTCCCATATCAATCAGACGAATAATAGACGACACTGCATCATTTGTATGAAGTGTTGAAAATACAAGATGACCAGTGATTGCAGCACGTACTGAAATAGATGCCGTCTCCTCGTCTCTTGTCTCTCCAACCATAATGATATCTGGGTCTTGACGAAGAAGAGAACGCAGTCCGCGCTCAAATGTCAGTCCTGCAACAGCATTTACCTGGCACTGATTGACACGCGGAATATTCCACTCTACCGGATCCTCAATTGTTGCGATATTCACCTTGCGGTTACTAAGCTTTTGAAGTGCCATATAAAGTGTTGTTGTTTTTCCGGAACCTGTCGGACCTGTAATGTAAATCATGCCATTTGGTGCCTCAAGCATTTTGCTAAACTGTTCAAAATGTGCCTGATTCATGCCAAACGTCTCGGCATCTGCCACCATATTTCCAGAAGCTAAAAGACGAAGCACTGCCTTTTCTCCAAATACAGTCGGAATCACTGATGTACGAATATTGACATCGCGGTTTGCGATTCTTGTCCGAAAATGACCGTCCTGAGGAAGTCTTTTCTCCGCAATATCCATCTGTCCTAAGATCTTTACGCGGGCAATCAGATTTTGATGAAGACTCTTTTGAAGCACGACATAATCAAGAAGCTGACCATCTACACGTATTCTGACAGATGTTTTCTCCTCAAACGGCTTTAACCATGTAAAGTCAGGCTGATTATCTGTAAACATACCTGTCATCAGCTCTACATATGGACCATCCTCATCAGTCAGATTGCGATCCCATGCCTTTCCAAAATCACCGCAGCCCCAGGTCCACTGCTTCTTTCCCGGTGAAACATGATGATCTGCCACATGCAAAATACCAGCATGCTTTCCATAGTCGTATCCTCCGACAAAATCATACTTTGACTTTTCTGCCATGTAAGAAGTCGGGACTGGAATATTCTTGTAACGTGAAATATCTACGCCTTCGCTGTAATCCTTCTTATAATAAACACCCGTCGCAATTGGGAAACGAGAAACATCTCTCTTTCCATGATCCATAACAGCGTGAACATCTGGCGGGAAAATGGACTGTGTGTTGTCATTAACAGGAACTGCTGGATTTGCCCACCAAAGAAATGTCTGCGGAAGTGATGTGCGGTTATACAACTGTCCCTTGATTTCAATATAAGCTTTTCCCGGGTATACACTAATTCTCATAAGTCCCTTTGTTCCATACATCTGATCCACGTCATGACATAAAACAGAAACGCTTCCATCCTCATTTTCCTGAATTTCATAATCAACTGGAAGAAATGTTGTCGGACGATGATGCTGCGGCCAGTTAAATTCAATACCTCCTGAAATCCACGGTCCCGTCAAACCAACAAGTGCCGGCTTGATCACCTGGTTATAGTAAACAAAGTCATAATCATTTGTTTTATCATATGCCCTCTGGATTCGTCCGCCAAGCTCTGGAAGAACCATAACCCTAATGTACTCATTTTCCAGCCATACTGCCGTATATTCCTTATCCTTCTTCTCATCACTTATTTTTTCAATCGTCGGATACGGGTATACCTTTCCGCAGCTTCCCTGATACACACGTTTTTCCAGAAAAATCGGATTCTTCTCCGCCTCTCCAATCTCATATGTAGGCATCATGACTTTTTCTGCCCATACACTTGCCTTTTGCATAATTGCCTCCTGTTTTGCTATTATTTTCTGTTATTATTTATTTACTTGAATCTTTCTATCATTTTCAATATTGTTTTATTTACTTTCAATATTTGCTTTTACTATACTACTGTTTTGCTTGAAATACATTATCTTTCGTTGCGGTTGTGTTTTAAAATATTGCTCTGTTGTTTTTTCCTGCATTCTAAGTTAAAATGTAATTATTCAGAGCCATGCAAAATTATTTTTTGCTAAACTTACGGTAAAGCAGAAAACAATTTCTTATGACAAAGTATAAAAAAAGGAGATTTTTATGAAATCGCACGAACCCTTTATTGAACCTGAATCAACATATTATGTCTACTCGCCAAGTCTCTTGGGACGAAGCATGTTTTTTTATCCGCTTATATGCGGTCATTTTTTCTATGCACCAGGCTATCATCTGCACCGCGCTTCTTTTGACAGCTTTCTTCTTGTTTATGTCAAAAAAGGAAGCATGTATGTACAAACAAAAGACGAAAGCTTTGATGCAAAAGCTGATGAGTTTATTTTGATTAATTGCTATGAACCGCACAGCTATGGCACAAAAACAGGCAGTGAATGTCTCTGGTGCCATTTTGACGGACCTCTTGCCAAAAACTTTTTTGAATCTATCGTCTCACATCTTGGCACTGTATTTTCTATTGGAAATCCTGCGCCAGCCACAAACAAGCTTGAAGCTATCATTGACAGTTTTTGTCGTTCCTCGATTAAGGAAGCTCTTCTTTCTAAATATATTAATGATATTTTGACAAGCTTTCTGCTCTACAGTGCTGCCGATAAAAAAAATGACAGCACAGATATAATTGAGACTGTCATTTCCTATATCAATGAACATTTTAAAGAAGATCTGCCAGACAAAGTGCTAGCATCAGCTGCTGGATTAAGCTCTTATCATTTCATTCGTGTATTCAAACGAGAAACTGGCTTTACTCCACATGAGTATGTCATAAATACGAGGCTAAGTAATGCACGTTACCTGCTTCGCAACACTGCCATGTCTGTCAAGGATATCTGTTTTTCATGTGGCTTTTCAAGTGAAAGTGCCTTTTGCATAACTTTTAAAAAAAGAGCTAAAATGACACCGGCTCAGTACAGGCAAAATGGAACATGATCTTTTTGTTTCGTTGACTTTCCCTGCTGTTTCTGCTAGGATTGGAACGGTACAGCATCTTTGCTGCTTCCTATAAACAGTTTCTTTGGAGGTCATGCCTATGTTTTCCCCTAAGCTGCGGGAATTTGCCCGCAAATGCTATCTGACCAACATCGGCCAGAATCTTCTGGTTCTTCTTAAATGGACTGGATTTTCACTTTTGTCAGGTCTTCTGATCGGCGGCGTATCAACACTATTTGCTACTTTGCTTGGAAAAGCTATACAGATTCGCGCTGCGTACAGCTGGCTTTTATTCCTGCTTCCTATTGCTGGTCTGGCAATCACTGCTCTTTATCATTTTTGCGGACAGTCAAATGACCGCGGTACAAATTTTGTTATTGCCTCAATTCATGCAAATGAAGAGACACCAGCACGTGTTGCACCTCTTATTTTTATCTCTACGATTCTGACACAGCTGTGCGGCGGATCTGCCGGACGCGAGGGTGCTGCACTTCAGATCGGCGGCAGCCTTGGAAATCTTCTTGGAAAAATAGTTCATCTTGATGATGAAGATCGCCATGTTTTAATCATGTGCGGCATGAGTGCTGCTTTTGCTGCTCTGTTTGGTACACCGATGGCTGCTGCTGTCTTTTCAATGGAAATGGTCAGTGTCGGTATCATGTATTATTCCGCATTAGTCCCTTGTGTAATGTCTGCGCTGATTGGTGCTCACCTTGCTTCTACGTTTGGTGTTCATGCCGAAAAATTTACAATCGTAAGTATTCCTTCATTTTCCATTGACGGTGCTGCAAAAACAGTTCTTCTTGGAATCTTATGTGCCGCTGTCAGCATACTTTTATGCATTATCCTTCATAAAATTGGAGGTCTTTTAAAAACATACATAAAAAATGTTTACCTGCGCGCAATTGTCTCTGCACTGATTGTTATCGTATTTGCATTTCTTCT
>ERZ791716.1123-NODE-1123-length-13393-cov-3.080747_pt1 | contig 13393 bp, 10 predicted proteins | sample MGYA00510049_ERZ791716 | MGnify/ENA primary metagenome ERZ791716 (study PRJEB30046, sample SAMN00715135) | human gut metagenome | study: EMG produced TPA metagenomics assembly of the A metagenome-wide association study of gut microbiota in type 2... | reverse complement strand
CACATCTGTCGCACAATCTTTGTGCGGTATTGCCCTAAAATTTATTCTGCCATTTCCGGCAGGTTGTTGATGATTTGCACCAAGAACCGGAGCAAAACGGTTGCGTCATTGGTATCTGTCATGCCGTTGGCATCGCAGTCTGCGTTCTGCCGTGCAGCATCATTCAAGGTTACCACGCCGGCAGTCGCCTTGTTCAGCAGCACTGCGTCTGTGATGTCTACTCTGCCGTCCAGATTCACGTCACCGTACAGCACCTGTCCCAGCACTTCGGAAGAAGATGCAGTTGTCTGAGCTGTGGTTTCTGTGGTGGAGGCAACGGTTTCTGTGGTGCTCTCCGAAGAAGCGGTTTCACTTGTGGTGTCTGCCGCAGAGGAAGTGGTTTCTGTTTCTGTGGTCGTAGTTTCTTCCGTGGTCGTGACTGTAGTTTCAGTCGTACCGGACTGTCCCAGCACCTGAATGGTCAGAACAACGTCCGGACAGGTGGCAAATGTCACATGCAGGGTGTGCTTGCCCTCTGTCAGGGTTTCCAGATAGGAGCGATTGAAGCGGAACTGGCTGCCGTTGACAGCGTAATCCGTTCCCTGCTGCAATGCATTTCCGTCCTCGGTAATGCCGGTCAGCACATGTCCGTTAGTGATAATGGTAAAGATGATGTCTGTGGGATCCTGCGGATCAAAGGTCGCTTCTGTTTCTGTTGCTTCTGCATCGGGTACCGTGACCGTACCGTCATGGTACAGACCGATGTCATCGAAATACCATACACCGGTTCCCGGATTGCCGTTCTGTCCGGTGTAGAGAGAGAATTCTTTCACACCGCTCAGTGTCGGAGTTTCTGCGGCAGTGCCCCATTGCTGCACATGGAAGTCTGAGAACGGGATCTTTACCTCTGTCCAGCCTTCCTCGGCAGTGACTTTCTGAACGCTCTCCCAGTATGCACCGGCACCGTCCACAAACTGGAATGTGGTTTCGCGGTTGCTGCCGTCCGACAGGATCCAGAAGCGAATGCCGTCGAAGCCGGTCCAGTCTGCACTGCCCAAGTTCTTGGTAGCACCGCAGTAGCCTGCACCGCCGTCTGTTACGCTGTAGTCGTATTTCAGGGCAGCCTTGCCGTTCTTTACATGTTCGGTGTCCAGCGAAAGGGTCAGGCTGTCACCGCTGGAATTCTGCTGATATGCTGCGGCAACTGCTTTGCTGTCTGCATAGCTTTCGAAGTCGTCGATCACGCTGCGGGACTGTTCCTCCGCAGTGGAATCGTACACGCGAATCAATGCGGTCGGCTGTGCACCCTCGGTGGTAAGCAGCGTTACCTTGTGATTGCCCAGTTCCAGCGATTGCAGTGCATTTTTCGAAATGGTAACTGTAGTGCCGCTGATGCTGTAGTCGGTGTCAGCAGTCAGTGCGGTGTCGTCCAGCTGTAGTCCGGAGATGCTGCCCAGTTTGATCGTTGCCTGCAAGGTCACATCTTTCGGGTTCACAATGTCAAAGTCTGCCTTTTTCGGAGAAACGCTGTTCTGTGCATTGCGGGCATTCATACGCTCTGCATGTGCCATAATGACATCACGTGCATCATTGGTTTTCGGGTAATCCCGAAAATAAACGGTATAGCCGTCATAGTCCTGATACAGACTGTCGCCGTCCATGGAAGCCAGCATCCAGTAGTTGGTTCCGGCGAATTCTACGCCCTCGTAGGTGTTGCCCTCGAAAATGTTGAACCAGTCTGTGTAAACATCGGCTCTTTCGCCCTGGTCTTTCCAGCCGAATTCTTCTGCGATCAGCGGCTTATTCATTGCCGCGGTGTCCTCGCCGTGCTTCTTGAACCAGAATTCGCCCTGCTCCTTGGTCAGTCCCCACTGGTCGCAGTACACATGCAGAGTGCCGAAGTCAATATCCGGAATCGAGGTCAGCTGTAAATAGTCCATACCGGAGCTGCCGTGGTATACATACTTGTGGTCGCCCTCCGGAAAATCGTTGTAGCCATAGTTATAGAAGCCCTCGTCACCAACAGCCAGCATGTGATTGCTGTCGATAGACTTCACATAGGCACTCATTTCGGTTGCCCACTTTACAACGGTGTTGTTTTCACAGCCAGCATCGGATTCACAGCGAGGTTCATTCGCCAGTTCCCATGAGAAGATCGTGGGATCGTCCTTGTACTTTACGCCGGTATATACGTTCTCATGATTGAGCAGTGTCTTGATGTAATCCTTATACCAGCCCTTAATGGTTTCATTGGTGTAGAAGTCATCGTGACCGCTGACATTTTCCCCTGCCAGCTTTGCCCACTGGACATACTGTCCCATGCCGCCGAATGCTTCCCAGTTATTTGTAAAGGTGATCAGCAGTTTGATACCTTCCTGCTCTGCCTTGTACAGTGCATAGTCCAGCTTCTGCAAGCCGTCCTCGCCTTCGTTGACGACCGGTCTGCCCAGATCGGCATCGAAATACTGATAGTACACGCCTTCCTTTTCGCCGGAGCCGTCTACACTGTCGGTGAATACGGTGTAACCTTTATCAGAAACCTTATCCGTTTTCACACCGGCATCTAAGTTGCCCCATGTGCGGACAACTTTCAGTCCCATTTCTGCGGCATCTTCCAGCACTGCATCTACGCTTTCCTTCGGCTTGAAGTTCAGGTAGTAGTTATTGGTGCCGGCATAGTAGAATGTAGAGCCATCCAGCATGAACTGGGTGCCGTTGGTGGTAACGAATCCGCTGCGGGTGTCAGCTGCATTTACGGTGAATGATGATGCAAACGGCATCATTACGGTGCTGCAGCCGAGAACGACACTGCTGATTGCTGCGATCCATTTCTTCTTCATTTTGGTTCCTCCTCATAACAATTCCAAAAGAGCATTATCCCTGTTGATGTATAAATTCCAGATTCCGGTCGATCAGATCACACCGCTGCTTGACACAATCGGCACTGCGAAGCGGGTCCTGCGGGGTGTGAAAGGCGTAATCCAACAGTCGCTTGATGTCGGTAGTGGCAACGTGCAGCCGTGTGTCTGATGATGCATAATAAATGTATACCGTGCCGTCCGGCCGAACGATCGCACCGTTGGTGAACACCACGTTGGAAACGTCACCCACCCGTTCTTCGACAGCGGCGCGATCAAAAATCCGGCCGGTTCGGCAATCACTTTCCACGGCTCGTGCAGGTCTGTGACAAATACATACAATACGTAGCGAAGTCCCGCTGCCGTATTCCGCACGCCGTGTGCCAGATGCAGCCAGCCCTGTTCCGTTTCGATAGGCACCGCACCGGCTCCGTTTTTGGATTCGGTAATGGTGTGATACTTCCGCAGGCTGGTCATACGTTCTTCTTCAATCACCGCATGGGTGATGTCCTCTGCCAGTCCGAACCCGATACCGCCGCCGGAACCAGTTTCAATGAAGCCGTCCATCGGTCTGGTATAAAACGCATACTTCCCGTCTACGAATTTCGGAAGCAGGCAGACGTTCCGCTGCTGGGGGCTTTGCTTGGTCACCAGATTCGGCAGGCGTTCCCACGTGTTCAAATCCTTGGTGCGGACAATGCCTGCTGCCGCCACTGCCGCCGACAAGTCGGCAGGGTCTTTGGCACTGGATTCGGAGCAGAACACGCCGTAGATCCAGCCGTCCTCGTGCTGAGTCAGCCGCATGTCATAGACATTGGTTTCGTCCGGATACAGATCCGGCAGCACAACAGGCTTTTCCCGAAAGCGAAAATTGTCGATGCCGTTGGTGCTCTCTGCAACCGCAAAGAAGCTTTTGCGGTCATTGCCCTCTACCCGAACCACAAGACAATACTTGCCGTTCAGATAAATTGCTCCGGCGTTGAACACCGCGTTGACTCCCAGCCGTTCCAGAAAAAACGGGTTTGTTTCCGGATTCAGATCGTACCGCCAGTGCAGCGGCACATGGTCACGGGTGAGCACCGGATTTTTCCACCGCAGGTAGATACCATTATAAAAAGAAGATTTCTCATTTTTGCGGCGGAGCAATTCCTCCTGCTTCTCTTTCTGCCGCAGATATTCAACATGATACATCTGGATTCCTCCTTATGATCTCCATACACATTCTGCCATTATGATACGGACACTTCCACGGGTCAACGATCGTCAGCTTTTTCACCGGTTTGCCGGTGATGTCCACTTTCCAGAACCATTCGCTGTTTTCCCGCGAGTCCACCAGCTGCCGCAGAATATACTTCCACACTTTCGCGGCGGCTTCGCCGTACTGTTTCTGTTCAGGATGTTTTTCCAGCATGTGGACAAATCCAACGATTGCCTCTGACTGCACCCACCAGATCCGGTCTGTATCTGTCACACCTTTTTCGATTTCGTTGCAGACGGCTTCGCCGTCAAAGCCGCGTTCCAGTACAGACTGTGCCAGCACATCGGTCATGCGGTGTACCTTTTCAGCCAGTGCCGCATCTCCCAGCAGATCACAGCCCCAGTCCAGTAGCCATGCACTTTCAATATCGTGTCCGTAGCTCTGGAGGTCGATCAGGCTGTGATAGTTCTTATCAAAGAATACCTCCTGCCGGCGTTTTTCCGGTTGGAACATGTGCTTTCCCCAGATGTCCAGCAGGGCACGCAGTTCTGTTTCCACTTCCGGTGCCTGTGTCGCCTGATACAGTCCGCTGTAGCCTTCAAAAACATGGAGCAGGGTGTTCATGGTACGCTCTGCCATAACACCGTTTTCGGAAAGCTTTTCGTTAGATTCCGGATTCCAGAAACGGTCATAGGCTTCTCCATAGCCGCCTGCATCGCGGCAATGGTTTTCCACGCACTGAAACAACTGATTCGCTGTAAACAACGCCTTCGGATTTCCGGTCAGCCGATAATAAGCAGACAGGGCGTAGATCGCAAACGCCTGATTGTAGGTGTGCTTGGTGGTGTCCAGCGGTTTTCCATCAAAAGTCACCGACCAGTACACGCCGCCGGCTTTGCGATCCATGCAGTACCGCATCAGAAACCGGTACGCATGATCTGCCGCCTGCCGCAGGTCCGGACGTTTCAGCAGCATTGCCGCTTCGGAAAAAAACCAGAGGATCCGGCTGTTGAGAATACAGCCCTTTTCGGCTTTTTCATTCCGCCGCAGGTTCAGATCTACATAACTGACAAACCCGCCATAATGATCGTCCTGCAGCGACAGCCAGAACGGAATAATTTTTTGTTCCAGCATCATTTGCACTTCTGCGGTCAGTTTCATGTCCATCCCTCCTATTGTTGGCATATCTGCAATTATCGTCTTCCCTCGCTGCAGTCATCATCACAAGCCGCATCATGGGACTGAATGTATTCGACTACAGTCTGTACATCAGTAAACGCCAGACCCACATAGCTGTCTGCACAGCCATAGTAAATCGCAATTCTGCCGGTGTCGCCGTCCTGCAGGGTGGCACAGGGGAAACAAACGTTCGGCACAAAGCCACGTTCTTCGTACCACTGTTCCGGTGTCAGCAGGAAGTTTTCGAACCGGTTTTTCCCCCTGGAGGTTTCTCCCAAATCAAAATTGGCCCCGCCGATGCTGTAGACGAATCCGTTACAGGTATTGGTAACACCATGGTAGAACAACAGCCAGCCCTCACTGGTTTCGATTGGTGCTGCTCCTCCGCCAATTTTGGTGTTTTCCCACCAGCGGCTGCTCTTGCCCATAACATGGCGGTGGTGTCCCCAGTATTCCATGTCTTTGCTTTCGCTCAGGAAGATGTCCCCGAATGGGGTGTGTCCGCTGTCACTGGGACGGGACAGCATCAGATATTTGTCGTTGACCTTTCGCGGGAACAATACCGCGTTCCGGTTAAACGGCAGGAACGGATTTTCCACTCGCACAAATGTCCGGAAATCGGTCGTCTTTGCCATGCCGATCGCTGCACCATATGCGTCCTGACACCAGATGACATAATAGGTTCCGTCCACTTCTACCAGTCGGGGATCGTATGCGTAGACCGGCTGAAACGGCTCGCCGTTCTCATCTACAAACTGGATCTTATCCGGTTCGAACTCCCAGTGGATTCCGTCGCGGCTTCTGCCGAAGTAGATAAACGGAATGCCGTTCACCTGCTCTCCGCGGAACACACCCACATAGGCACCCTGATAGGGGATCACAGCACTATTAAATATGCGGGCAACATCGGGAATCGGATTGCGGGAAATGATAGGGTTTTCGGTATAACGCCACACCGGTGCAGAACAGTTTCCCGGGCGGTTCTGCCACGGAATATTCGGCAGGCTGGCTGCCTGTGTCAAAGTCGGGTTCATATATATTGCCTCCTATTATTCCTTTACAGCACCCATTGCCATGCCGCTGTAGATCTGTTTCTGACAAAACAGGAAAATAATCAGAATCGGAATCATGGTAATAATTACGCCGGCACAGATATACTGATACTGGCTGCCCATAGGTCCGGTGAATGTGTACAAAGAAGTGGATACCACCTGATACAGGTTCTTGTCCTGCAAGTACAGGTTTGCCATATAGTATTCGTTGTAGGTGCCGACACCTTTCAGAATCGCACTGGTAACGATCGCCGGTTTCAGCAGCGGCAGCAGGATTCGGAAGAATACGCCGAAATAACTGCAACCGTCCAGAATTGCCGCCTCGTCCAGTGTCTTTGGCAGATTCTCGAAAAACTGCAAAAAGATATAAATGGCGATAACATCAGTCCCCAGCATCAGGAAAATGTAGCCGTAAAGCGTATTGACCAGATGCAGAACCGTCATGATCTGATAGACGGTGACCTGTGTGGCAATTCCCGGGATCAGTGCCGCAACCATGAACAGATTGCGAATCAGGTGATTGCCGCGGAACTGGAACCGGTTCAGCACATACGCCAGCATGGCGGAAATCATGGTACTGCCCACCAGCACACAAACCAGAATCAGAAAGCTGTTGAGAAACGCTTTTCCCATGTCTGCCTTTTCCCATGCCACCTTGAAATTCTCAAAATTCAGCCAGCTTTCCGGCAGTGTCATAACACTGGTCGTGCGGTATTCTTCATCGGTTTTAAATGCCGTTGTCACACAGCTGACGATCGGCACCAGTGCACAGAATGCACCCAGCAGCAGAATCGCATACTGTAGAATCTGCTTCGGCAGTTTTTTTAGAAAGACGTGTCCCTGTTTCATTTTCTCGCCCTCCTCTTACTGGTGCGAACACCAGAATCCAACTTCTTTTCTGCCAGCTTCTGCACAGCACTGACCAACAGGATCAGCACCAGCAGTACCACTGCCATTGCCGATGCCAGACCAACCTTCTGGTTGGCGTGTGCCAGCTTATCCATCAAGACAAAATAGGTCGATGTTCCGAAGCCGCCGTCTGTGATTACATAAGGGATTTCGAATACGGACAGCGAACCGGAAATGGCGAGGATCATATTCAGTACTACGATCGTGCGAATGGACGGCAGGATAATGTAACGGAACCGATGCCATGCGTTGGCACCGTCAATGGCTGCGGCTTCGTACTGAGTTTTGTCTACGCTGGCAATTGCTCCGATAAACAGTACCATGTTTTGTCCCATGTACCGCCAGATAGAAGATGCCACCAGCACCCAGTTGTTGATGCGGGTATCTTTCAGCCAGAACGGCAGCATGTCTTCGGGAATTCCCAGCAAGCCCAAAATGGAGTCCAGCACGAATCCGTGGGTATAGAAATACTTGAAAATGAATCCCACGGCAATGCCGCAGACCAAACTCGGAAAGTACAGTGCTCCGCGGAAAAAGTTTCCGCCTTTTGGATTAAAGCTGAGAATCGTTGCAAACAGCAGTGCCAATGCCAGCTGCACAATGGAACCAACCATATAATACAGGCTGAGTTTCAGGGCATTGAAGCAATCATCTCGTGTGAAAACGTCCACATAGTTTTGCAGCCCCACAAACTTTCTGGCACCGATATATTTCATGTCGTAAAAGCTGAACTGCACCATTTTGAAAAACGGCAGATATGTAAACAGTACCAGCAGGAACAATGGTACAAACAGAAATGTCAGAGTCACTACCACTTTTTGTACATTCACATTGGACCATTTCAGCTGCCGCTTTCGTTTGGACAATCCGACTTCTGTGTGATGTGCTGCCATGTCCATGCACTTCCTTTCTGACTTCAAGCGTTATCTTTATTCCGGAGTTACACCGTTCTTTTCCTGTGCACTGGTCCATGCAGCATTCCATTCATCGGCGATTTCTTCCATCGTTTGATTGCCGCCGATGGCTGCTTCTATAATCGAAGCCACATGCGTGGAATCAGAATCCAGAGAAATTTCAGAATCGTTGTTGATCTTACCGAACAAGTCTTCTTCTCCGGCAGGAGCAGGATTATCGGTCACCAGCGTGATACTCTGAAAGCTTTCCAGAGAATCCGGATACGCATCGCCCTTTACGATCGGGATACCGCCCTGAGTTTTCGCAAAGCCGGAGGACTCGGTGAGCCACTTGATGTACAGCATCGCTGCCGTTTTTTCTTCGCTGGTACTGTTCACATTGACACCATAGCAATAGTCTGCACTTGCGGAAGCATACTGTTTGCCGTCCACGCTGATCGGGAACGGCATATAGGCGATGTCATCTGCATTGGGACCGCCTGCCTGCATCTGCGGCACTGCCCAGCTGCCCAGAACCATGCAGCCAATATTGCCTTCGTTGATCTGTGCCTTACAGCCCTCCCAGTCAGTTGTAGTCGGGTCTTCTTCCGTCAGCCCCTGCTTTACTGCTTCATACAGAGTATCGTATACGGCAAACGGTCCGGTCATATCGTCATGCTTTGCAAACGGATCCTTGGAGTGTACCAGCTTGTTGTTTTTGAAATCCGCATCTCCCGTTGCACCGCCGCTGATATAAGCATCCCATGCTGTTAATGTCCAGCCGGCAGCGTAGTTGGTATACAGCGGAATGGCATCAGTTTTTTCCTGAATCAGCTTCAGATCTGCCAGAAATGTTTCCGGATCTGTCGGCAGTTCTGTGATGCCTGCCTTTTCAAAAACCGCTTTATTGTAAACGACACCGCTGACATTGCCCATGGTAGGGATACCGTAGACTTCATTATTAAACATCTGCTTATCTGCAAATTCGTAAGTATCCTTGAAGTCACCGTAGTCACCGATCTTTTCAAAATAATTACTCAGTTCGCTCTTGTCTACCGTAGTTGGAATACAGCAGATGTCACCCCAGTCACCGGAAGATAGCCGTGTTGTAGCATCAGTATCGTAATCGGTAATACCTTCATAGGTAATTGTGATGTTCGGATACATGGCATTGAATTCGCTGATGTAGTCCTGAAAATCGGAATCCACCAGATCGGTGCGGTTGGTCAGGATCTTCAGGTCTGCCTTCAGATCAGTAGCCGTTTCGCCTACCTGCATGTCCTTATAGGCAACGGTCGGCTTTGCGTCTGCGTTTTTGCTGGTTTTGCCGTTGGTGCTTCCACACGCGGTCGCCGCAGCAGTGAGCATGCCTGCCAGTACCAGAGCCAGAATTCTGTGTTTCATAATAAGTTCCTCCATTTCGGTATTGCGTTCTCGTGCCGAATCGCAATTTTATGCTGATTTTTCACGTGTAGGTTTCCGGAATCTTTTTTATATTCCGTTTCTCTATGATCCTATCTTACTCTATTTTTACCTAAAAGTCAAGCTAAATTTAAGTTTAAAACAGCTTTTCTGCATTTTTCACAAAAGGATTCTATTCGAATTAGCTATATTCAACAAACATTTCACCGGATTTGTTGTGCAATTCGGTATCGAGATTCGGGATTTCCGATTTTTTTAGCTAAAAAAATAAGTCCGACAGAGAAATTCTCCCCTGTCAGACTGACATATAAGCAAAATTGTTCCTAAGGAAACACTGAATAAAGCTTGTGCGTAAGATGCGTAGTCAGATTTTTCGACAGATTTCTGAGCAATATGACGGAAAATCTGCAAGCAGATTGCGTGCAAAGCCGTCAGACGGACCTTATGCAGTGTTTCCTGAATGTTTCTGCACGCTTTCCCGAATTACCAGTTTTCCGCTGACGACAATGCGGCGAACTTCGGCTTCGGGCTTCTGGATCCGGCGAATCAGCTGCTGGGCACTGACTTTTGCCATATGATCTACGTCAATGGCGTAAGTCGTCAGCGATGGAACAGCCAGATCTGCCAGAATGTAGTCATCGAATCCCACCACAGAAACGTCCTCCGGCACACGGATCCCATTTTCTTTCAGAGCATTCAGCAGCACATATGCAGTAACATCACAGTTACAGGCAAACGCAGTGGGCAGCTTAGACAGACGTTCCAGAGAAACTGTCACCTTTCCTTCTGCATCACGATCCGGGAGAATACGATCTTCCGTCACAGTCACACTAGCTTCCCGCATGGCACGGCAATAGCCATAATAGCGGTCAGTGATACTGCTGGTGGCATTGACAGAACCCACAAAGACAATATCCCGATGTCCCATTTGCAGCAGATAATCCACCATGGTATACATGCCGTAATAGCCGTCGGAAATCACGGAGTCCCGATGATACCGTGCGTCAAACGCGTCCAGCACTACCAAGGGAATTTCAGTTTCCGCCAGCATATTTCGATAGGCTTTTGAGAAATTGCCCATGACGATCACGCCGTCCACCCGTTCTTCCTGCACCAGCCGCGGCACCTGACAGTTTTGCTCCGCAGTATCGTTCACCACTTCCAGAATGCCGATATGTCCGGTCTGTGCCAGATAAAACAGGATCCGCTCGTACAGACTCCAGTAAAACGACTGTCCTTTTTCAATATATCGATAAGATGTCACAATTCCCAGCGTATAGGTTTTCGCCGCAGCCACCGGCTTGGCTTTCTTGTTCTTGTAACCCATTTCTTCTGCCAGCTGTAGAATTTCCTGCCGCAGCTCCTCGCTGACACCGTCCTTTCCGGCAAGTGCCTTGGAAACTGTTACAATGCTGACATGCAGCCGCTCGGCAATGTCAGACATTCGTACTGCTTTTGCCACGTTTCTCCGCCCTTTCTTTTTGCAAAGTTGCTTTTTTAGCTAATTATACAGTAATTTAAGTAATTTGTCAAGAATTATTTTTCGAACAGCAGACGAATATTTTGGGAAAAGCTGAAAGAACCGCTGTACATTTCTGCACAGCGGTTCTTGTCTGGTGTAAGTGATACGTGAAATTTTACCAAAAAACATATATCTGAAAACATTCGAACACCATTTGCATTTTCTCCAAGCCTATGCTATAATATAGTTGTATTTTATCATTAGGAGAAAAGCTATGGCAGAAATGATATTGGTTGTCGATGATGAAACAGAAATTGCAGACCTTGTGGAGGTCTACCTGAAAAACGAAGGCTATCTGGTGAAAAAGGCTTCCTGTGCCGCAGAGGCTCTGCATATTGCAGACACCCAGCCCATTGCACTGGCACTGCTGGACGTGATGCTTCCGGATCTGGACGGCTTCACCCTCTGCCGGAAAATTCGGGAAAAGCATTTGTTTCCGTTGATTATGCTGACTGCCAAAACGGAAGATGTGGATAAGATCACAGGGCTGACACTGGGTGCAGACGATTATATCACGAAGCCGTTCAACCCGCTGGAGGTCGTTGCACGCGTCAAGACACAGCTGCGACGATATATCCGGTACAACCAGACTGCACCGGAACCTGCTCCGGCGGCAGTGTACGACTGCGCCGGACTGTACATCGACCATGAAAGCCATACATGCACCCTCTACGGCAAACCGCTTTCGCTGACACCGCTGGAATTCGAGATCCTCTGGTATCTCTGTTCCCGCAAGGGGCATGTGGTTTCTTCCGAAGAACTGTTCGAAGCAGTCTGGGGCGAAAAATATCTGGACAACAACAATACCGTTATGGCACACATTGCCCGCCTGCGGGAAAAAATGGGCGAACTGCCCCGCAAGCCCAAGTGGATCAAAACGGTATGGGGCGTGGGGTACAAGATCGATGAATAAGCAAAACAGCAAACACAAAAAACTGGTACAGTTCTGGCTGTGCGGCATCGGCTTCACCATTGGCATGGTGGTCTTGTTTAGACTAGGGTATATTCTCTGTCATCTGGTCACATGGCAGTCCTACGAAACGCCCTATATCCTGTTGAAAATGGCGGAATTTGGCATCGCACCAGCACTCTTTCTGGCAGGCTGGGGATTTTTGATTTACCGTTTTTTCTTCTATGTCCCCAGAGCAGTTTCTGACCGTTCCCGTGCCATTCGGCGGCTATGGCTGCGAACGGTACTGCTGTTATTTCTGTCGATCGTGCTGTGGCTGGGACTAATGATTCTGCTGCTTGTCGGCATTTCGTCTTTGCTTCGCTGGGATATTGTTTGGAACGGTTCGGCTTCCATGGCATATATCTTGCAGACAATACGTTTTTTGACTCCGTTTCTGGCAATTGTCGGCGTGGTCGTCATTTCGCTGCTGCTTTTCCGAAAGCCGTTCTCCTATTTACAGGAGATCGTACAAGCAGCAGAGCAAATGCAGCAGGAACCGGAAAAACCAATTACCCTTTCCGCACCAGTCAAGACGATTCAGGACGAACTGAACCTCCTGCGGGAATCCTCCAACCAAAACGCACTTGCCGCAAAGGAAGCCGAACAGCGGAAAAATGATCTGATCGTCTATCTGGCACACGACCTGAAAACACCGCTTACCAGTGTGATCGGCTACCTTTCTCTATTGCAGGACGAGCCGGAAATTTCACAGGAACTGCGTGCAAAATATACCGGCATCGCTCTGAACAAGGCACGGCGGCTGGAAGAACTCATTAACAAATTCTTTGAGATCACCCGTTTTCAGCTGACGCATATGGAACTGGAATGGGAAACGATTCACTTTTCCCGTATGCTGGAGCAAACTGCCTTTGAATTTCAGCCGATTCTGGAGGAAAAGCACCTACAGCTGCAAACGGAAATTGCCCCTGATGTGAAACTTACCTGTGATCCGGATAAGCTGGAACGGGTTGTAGACAACTTGATTCGCAACGCTATCAGCTACAGTTATCCCAATACCGCCATTTCACTGGAGATGCACACCACCGAGGAATATACCGTGCTGACGATCTGCAATACCGGACGCACTATTTCACCGGAAAAGTTAGACCGCATTTTTGAACAGTTCTTCCGCGGGGACAGTTCCCGTTCCACTGCTACCGGCGGGGCTGGATTATGAGTAGAGAAATCCAACCAAAAAAGCGGACGCGGAGGAGGAATAGGATTGGCAATTGCCAAACAGATCACCGAACTGCACGGTGGCACAATAAAAGCAGACAGCCGGAACGAGCAGATTCGATTCACCGTAACGCTCCCGCTTCGTCAGAAAATCGTATGATTTTTTTCAGAAAAAAAACAGAAAGCCATATGCATTTCCGCAGGCACTTCTTTCGCAGATGTGATACAATCAGAAGCGAAAGGAGTGCTTTTT
>ERZ791716.1121-NODE-1121-length-13411-cov-4.279650_pt1 | contig 13411 bp, 10 predicted proteins | sample MGYA00510049_ERZ791716 | MGnify/ENA primary metagenome ERZ791716 (study PRJEB30046, sample SAMN00715135) | human gut metagenome | study: EMG produced TPA metagenomics assembly of the A metagenome-wide association study of gut microbiota in type 2... | reverse complement strand
GGGTGCCAGCAGGCACCCGTCTAAAAGGTGACACCCTAAAATTGGAAACTTACTTACCTTATAAAAATTCCATTTTTATAAAATCAGATCGTTACCACATGCCTAATTTAGTAAAAAACTCAACAATTTATGCATTAGGAGATATTCTGCCTAAATTATTCAGTTTTATAACATTCCCGATTTTAACTAGCTATTTAACTCCTGCGGAATACGGTATTCTTAATTACGTTAACACGTTAAACGTATTTTTACTCGTTTTTTCCGTATTATGTTTGAACACATATTATTTGGTATATTATTACCGACAAAAAAATGAAGAAGAGCGACAAAAATTATTGGGAAATTTAAGTGTATTTATAGTTGGCATAAATGTGTTCGTTTCCATATTGGCCTATTTACTTGGATATTATTTCGCTGACATATTCCAAAATGAAATTTCTTTTTATCCGTATATCGCCTTAGGAATCGGCATTAATTTCTTCAATGTATTTGCCACATTGCCCTTAGCTACATACCGGGTAGAGGAACATCCCCTACCAATAACAATAATCAATGTGGTAAAAAGCGGTTTAATAATGCTCCTAACGGTAATCTTGGTTGTCAAGTTTGAATATAAAGCATTAGGAGTTTTATGGGCTACATTAGTAGTTACAATCTTATTCGCTTTTTGGTTTATTATTCTGACAGTCAAGAAAGCCAAAATTTGTTTTGATTGGCAACAAATAAAAGAGGCTCTCTTTTTTTCTTTGCCTTTAGTTCCTGGTTCTTTGGCATATTATTTAGTTTCTATGTCAGACCGGATTTTAATCGAAAGATACGTAGGATTAACAGAACTTGGTATCTATAGTACCGCATCTACATTGGCATTATTACTGAATATTGTATCAATGGGGGCCTACAAAGCATTTGAACCTTATTTTTTTAAAATATATGGATCAGATATCTTCCTAACTCAATTCAAGAAAATATATAATGCATTTTTCTTCGTGCTGCTGATTGGAGTTTCCGGTCTTGCGCTTTTCTCTAAAGAATTCCTAAAAATTATGTCGTCCGAAGACTTTCTAGTATCTTATTTATATGTACCGATATTATTAATAGGTGTATTGGCATCTAGCATAAACCTTCTTTACGGAACGATACTGACAGCACAAGGCAAGACCAAAATCAATTCATTTATATCAATATTAGGAGGTGGCTGTAGTGTCATATTGAATTTTATGCTTTTGCCTCATTGGGGAATACTCGCAGCTTGTATAATATCTGCTTTTACTTTTATTGGCATGCTATTGGTATCAATTTTATGTACTCAAGTCACAATTTCTCATCGAAGAATATCACTGACATTATTTATTGCGATTTCGTTAATGATTTATCCCATCTATTTTATGAATATCGAATCTTTAGTATTATCAATCTTGCTAAAATTTGCAATTTTCATTATTATAGGTTTAATCGCTGCTAGTTTGCTAAATTTTAATTTAAAAAAAATATATGGAACGATATTTGGTTGACTATTTGCGGGACAACGCAAAAACTCCCCTAGCACGCAAGTATATAGAAATGCTAAAAGTAGAACTAGATTGGTTTATATACAACTATGGGGAACATATCTCACATACCCATCATCGAAGCAGAAAACACGCTTTAAAAGAAAAGATTTACAACCAGCTAGTTATCTATTCTGCTTTGTATATGCATCCCCAAAAGGCAGAAAAAAATGTCTTGTCAAGCATCGGCTTCCCTGATTTCAAGTCACAAGTAACAAACTTAGGTTATAATATGCTGACAACAATTCTACAGCCTGCTTCTTATAAACAAGTCTTAGGCAACAAAAATCTTTGCAAAATGCTTAAATACAAAAATGATGCAATTGCGCATGGTTGCTTTAACGATATTTGCAATGAAACTTTTTTTAATCAAATAGACCAATGCAGGAGAGATATGCTGAAGCTATTGCAAGCATATCCTATAAAAGGAGTTTTTTTGTTTACGGATGAATATTTTGAAAGCAAATTGTTAATAGATGTAGCTCAAGATTTAAATATACCCACTTTTGATTTTTTACATGGTTTACCAGGTATTTACACCCAAGATGTGGATAGCCACACAGATTATCTGATGGTTTGGGGACAAAAAATCAAACAAAATTATATCGATGCAGGCTTTAACGCAGATAAAATAATTGTTGTCGGGAATAGTAAATATGGAAGTTATGAGAAACATAAGAATCTTAGGAACTCCATTGAAGATATATTAGTTATCCCCACATCTTCGATACAATGGCATCAACATTCTTGGGAAGAACCTCTGTTAATTGATAGAAGCATGATTGTTTTGTATCTTTATGAAGTGCAACATGTCTTGGAAAGGTTAAATGTCAAACATGCCCGTTTCAGGCCACATCCGTCACTTAATATAGATTGGGTATATGGTTTCCTTGATACGAACTTTTGGTCAAAAGACACACAACCCCTAAAAGAGTCCTTAAATAGAGCATCTTTGGTTATTGGAGCTACATCTACTGTCATGCTAGAGGCAATAATGAATGGAGTTAATTACTTAGTATTTGAACCACAAGAGAAAGGGAAAGATATACTTCGTACAAATCCGATACCACCATTTGACGGGAAAGATGAAAAACTCCATGTAGCATTTAACGAAAATGATTTATATTATCTGTTGATAAGCAAATACCAAGTAAATACAACGATATTGGATGACTATATGCAGCCACTCGATTTAAGTCCGATAAAGAAATTGTTATTGAATTAATATTATATATATGAACGAAAATAAACCACGTATTATAGCATTCTATTTACCACAATTTTATCCTTTTAAAGAAAATGATGAATGGTGGGGAAAGGGATTTACAGAATGGACAAATGTCGGCAGAGCAAAGCCTTTGTTTAAAGGTCATTATCAGCCTCGCGTGCCAGCCGACTTGGGATATTATGACTTACGCGTGCCAGAGGTCAGAGTACAGCAAGCCGAACTGGCACGCGAAGCCGGCATTGAAGGATTTTGTTATTGGCATTATTGGTTTGGGAATGGTAAACAATTATTGCAACGAGTCTTTGATGAAATTATTGAATCTAACCAACCGGATTTTCCGTTGTGCCTAGGATGGGCAAACCATTCTTGGTATGCTAAAACATGGGATAAAAATAGTAAGGACAAATTGTTAATAGAACAAATTTATGGTGGCGAAGAAGATTATAAGCTACATTTTCAATACGTTTTGAAAGCTTTTAAAGATAGTCGCTATATAAAAGTAGACAATAAACCTCTTTTTTTTATCTATGATGCTATAGCCGTTCCTATCGAGTTTATAAATTTGTGGCAGGAACTAGCGAAAGAAAATGGTTTAGATGGCATTTGTTTTATTGGAAGAATTAAAAATGACTCAGAATTAGATATGGTTATTAAAAAAGGATTTTCTTATGTTACTTGTGAAAGAATGGCTAGAGCATTTAATCATAGGAAAATCTTTGCGAGACGACTACATCAATTAAAAAATCTTCTCTTCGGAAGGCCCATTAATTGTTGTAGTTATAAAGAGGCCTATCCATTTTTTCTTAGTGATAAAGAACGTGAACCTTTGTTCATTCCTTCTATTATACCTAATTGGGATCATTCTCCTAGAAGTAATTTTAAAGCTATAATTTTTCATAACTCAACTCCAGAATTATTCAGGAAACATGTACGAGAAGTATTTTCTTTAGTAAAGCAAAAGCATAGTGACAATTCTTTAATTTTTCTAAAATCATGGAACGAATGGGCAGAAGGGAATTATATGGAGCCAGACTTAAAATGGGGGAAAGCTTATATTAAAGTTTTAAAATCAGAGCTTGAGCAGTTTAACTCATTATGATTTTTAAAATATTAATCCTGAATTTTATTAATATTGATAAGCGACTCCCAATAATGTTTTGTCTCAAAAAGCAAAAAGTATAGCTGTACTGCCGTCATAAAAAATTTAGTAATAATGTATAGCGCAACGTTTTTAGCATTTAATCATCCACTACAAGACGCAGATAATGTCACAAAATGAATCTATCCAAACCTTGTTTGAACAAAGTACATTATAACTTTTAAAAGGACACAAGAAAACACAATATCAGCAATACTAATACCAATCAAAGATCAGTCAGATTCGGAAGTAGGAATTCAAAAAAAGAAATTTACCCTGTCTATTTCAGAACAAAGAGGAGAAGCCCAAATCTTAACTATTAAATCAGAATAGATATCCGTATGACAAACGGATACATATATAACAACACAAACAAAACTACCAAAACTTTAAAAGGCTGGCAAAGATACTGCAGAATTATATTCAACATTAAAAGAATGGCTTGTTCTATTATATAACAAACGACCTACCCTATGGTACAAAAATAACAGTTTAGGGTTCTACTACCTATTGATAGCAGTTCGGCTTGAATAAGAAATATTTTACAGCCGATATAAGTTTATGCGAGTCAGTCGCAGAATGAATGATGAAACTATAGTATTAAATAAAAAACGTAGTTATACTAAAACTTTTGAGGCTTCTTAAAAAAAATAGAATCTTGACTACTATTATATGAATAAAATTGTCAATAAAAGAACTGATTATCATAATCTATCACCAATCAAAAACTAATATAATCCCTCAAGATTGAAATATTTAAAAGAAACTACTTAAAATAAACTTCATTATAACTCTCATCAGAGTCGGAAATATACAACATTTAAAATGTATTTATATATAATATTTATATTGTTAGCAATATCTTCTACTTTAGAAATATTAAATCTAAAAGTGAAGCAAATACCTAAACTAAATGAAATACTTTATTGGCTATTTGTTCTACTATTCTTTATTTTATCAACTTTTAGATGGGAAAATGGAACTGATTGGGATTCATATTTACAGTATTTTAACTGGTTAACCAAAATAACAGTCATTGGATATATGGAACCAGGCTTTACATTATTAACCTCTATTAATAGTACTCTTTTCAATTATACAACTCAATTAGGTTGTCTAGCTTTCCTTTGTATTATACCAATAGCATGGAAATACAAAAAGATTAGTCCTTATCCACTATTTTCACTTCTTATTTGGTATGCAACAACATTTGCGAATATTTTTCCTGTACGACAAAATATAGCTATTGCACTTTTTGTTCTTTCATGGAAATATATAGAAGAAAAAAGACTCAAGCCTTTTCTAGGGATAATATTATTAGCTTCTACTTTTCATATTACGGCCTTGGTTACCATACCTATATATTTTTTATGGCATAAAAATTTTTCTACAACAACATATATATATACTATCATTATTATTTCTGCCATTTCTATTATAGGAGATAAACTAATTTCAAACATACTTTATATAGTAGGAGGAGATCTTGTCAGACAGAAACTTGAATTTTATTTAGAAAATTCATCAGAAAATTTTGGTTCAGCATATACTCCTACTCAAGTTCTTATAAGAGGGATTATTAATAGATCTTTCATCTTTTTTCCATTATTATTCTTATTAAACAAAATGAGAGATTTAGACACAAAGCTCAATTCATATATCAACTTATATTTTTTTAGCTTTATATTATTTGTATTGGTAACTCCCTTGTCAATAGCTCTTGGACGTTTGTGTATGTATATGGATATAATACAAGCAATATTAATACCATATATATTTACAGGAAATACTAATAGAAAAAATAAAACTATATTATATATCTTTATTATAGCATATTTTCTTATAAGATTTAAAGGAATAGTCTTTAATTATCAAGATTTATATATACCATACCATTTTGTCTCTATTGATAAATTATGAAAAAAGTAAAGATTATAGATTTCCAGTCAACAAATGATTTCCATGAAATAATAAATCTTTCTATGGCTATCATTTGTTCCACTATATTTGACAAAACAGAATATAAGAGTGGAAAAAGTTCTAACAAAAATGTTAAAATATTATACCAGTCTTATAAAAGAGAAAATAATTTAAGTTCAAATATAATATTCATACCAAAGCCTGTATATGAACATCAAAGCAAGTTATCATTCCAAATAAGAATATTATGTGGCTTCTTTATTACTTTATATGAGTATTTTACAACAACTTCAAAGCAAGTTTTATTATATAATTATACAAACGCTTTTTCACTCCCGATCATTCTTTTAATGAACATATTATTACAAAAAAAAATAATATTTCTCATGCATGGGGAATTAGAATTACAATATAATAAACATATACCTTTCTACAAGCCAACCAGATGGTATAGAATATTTCATAATATAAGTTTCAAGTATCTTCTTTCTCATAGTTCTGCTTATATACTAGTTTTAGGAGATTCTATAAAGACAAATCTTTGTAATCTCCACCCACAAATAGCCAATCACGTTCTTTCTATTTGTCATCCATATATCATAAATAACAAACTATCCCCAAATAAAAATAAAAGCTCAAATAATAAACCACTCACCATTGGTACAATAGGATTAATGAATCGAGCAAAAGGAATAGAAAAACTAATTGAACTATCAAATTTATTATCTGAAGAAATAAAAAAGGACAAAGTAGAAATTATGTCTATAGGTAAGGTTACAGATATAGATATAAATAAATATAAACAAATCAATTGGATTGGAGGATACAAATCCATACCAAGGAACATATTTGAGAATTATATAGAAAGTCTTGATTATATTTTGTATCTATATCCGTCTACGTCATATAAATTAACAGCCAGTGGAGCAATATTGGATGCAATAAAATTAAAGAAGCCTATTATATGCCTAGCAAATGACTATTTCAAATATATAATGCAAAACGACATTATTGGATATATGGTAAATGATATTCATGAGATAGCAGAGACTGTAAAACAACTTATCCGCACTCCACAAGAAAAAAAAGATTATACTCCACAGTTCCAAGAACTTTCTAAAAAAATCAGCATATCACATAATACAGATTTATTAAAAAAAGAATTATTAATCCACCAAATAATATGAACTCTCCACTATTAAGTTTCATCATACCATGCTATAACGGAGAGCCATTCATTAAATTATGTATAGATTCCATAATTAAACAGAATCTTGAAAATTATGAAATTATATGTATTAATGATGGCAGTAAAGATAATAGTAAAAAAATCTTAGATGAATTAGCTCAAAAAAATTCTCGAATTAAAGTTATCCATAAGACCAATGAAGGGGCAGCTAAGGCTAGAAGTATCGGAATAGAACAAGCAAATGGTGAATACATTATGTTTATAGATATTGATGATACATTTGTTAACAATTCAATAAACAAAATGTTAGAATCCATAATCATAAATCAAGGAGATATAATAATATCAGGATTTAATATCGTTAATAGAAAAGGGATAATAAAAAAACTACCCGTAAATTTTAAACAAACAGACAATATAAACTATTTAAAAAAGGTTCTTACAGGAAAATATGGTTGGGAATTATGCGGTAAAATATTTAGAAAAAAACTATTTATCAACATTTCTACCCCTGAAAATATAAGAATGGTAGAAGATGGTGCTGTATTCATACAAGTCGTATGTAAATCCTCAATAATTCTAGGTTTTGAAGAACCTGTTTACAATTATGTACAACACCAATCATCTGCAACCCATACTAGATCTAAAGAATATGCTGAGGAAACTCTAAAGGCCGGAATATTCATTGAAAAATATCTTAAAGAACAACCATTCTATAACTTATTAAAGAAAGAAATAGATTCTTTTTTCTTATTATTATATTCCACCTCAACTAGAAGATATTATTTGCAAAGGAATAATCCGTTAATTCAACAGATTCGAAAGAAACATTATAGCATTAAATCGCTATCACTAATCCCATCAAAAAAAGCAATATATGTATTTTCTCTAATTTCATTGCGAACAGACTTACTATTCCAATATATCTTTAAAGAAAGGGCACTATGAATACTTATAAAATTTTAATTACTGGTGGATCTGGTTTTATTGGTACAAATCTCATTGATTATTTTATCACTAATGGACATATTATTATCAACATAGACTATTGCAAACCCCAGAAAGAAAGCCACATACAGTTTTGGAAAGATATTGACATAACTAACTACACAATTTTGGAAAAAGCTATTTTAGATTTTAATCCAGATTATATTGTACATTTAGCAGCAAGAACAGATCTATATGGCAAAACAATAGATGATTATAATGCTAATATTCAAGGAGTAGCTAATATTATTAATATAAGCCATTTACTGCCGAGTCTTAAAAAGATTATAATAACATCATCAATGTTAGTTTGTCATACAGGATATCAACCTAAAGATCAATTAGACTATTCACCTACAACTTTATACGGAGAAAGTAAAGTTAAGACAGAAAATATTGTATGGGAAAATCCACCTAGATGTGATTGGGCAATCATACGACCAACTTCCATTTGGGGACCTTGGTTTGGAATTCCATATAAGAACTTCTTCGACATGATTATTGCTAAGAAGTATTTCCATATTGGCCATAAAGGATGCACAAAGACATATGGTTTTGTTGGTAATGCTGTTTATCAAATAAGCAATATTCTCTTTAAAAGCACAACAAACTACAATAATAAAGTATTTTACATCGGTGACAATCCTCCTACAAATATTGAAGAATGGGCTAATGAAATAGCTTTTCAACTAAATCAAAAAATATATCATATTCCTTTTTTTATGATAAAAATAGCCGCGATTATAGGAGATTTACTAAAAAAATGCAATATTCTTTTTCCAATGACAAGCTTTAGATTAAAAAATATGACAACAAATAATATTGTAAATTTACAGAATACATACGAAATAGCACCTAACCCTCCTTATAAAAGAAAAGAAGCCATAGCTATTACCTTAAATTGGATCAAAAATCAAGACAAATGAAAATATCAATCATTACTGTCACTTATAATAGTGGTAAAACATTGACAGATACAATAAAATCTGTATTATTACAAACATATACAGATTTTGAATACATAATAATTGACGGAGCTTCAACTGATAATACCATTGATATAATAAAACAATATGAACCTTCATTTAGTGGTAAATTGAAATGGAATTCAGAGCCTGACAATGGCCTTTATGACGCCATGAATAAAGGTATAAAGATGGCTACGGGAGATATCATAGGGACGCTTAATTCTGATGATTTCTTCACCACTAATAATATACTAGAGATTATCAACTCAGAATTTACTCAAAACAAACAGATTGATGCTATTTATGGCGATGTACACTTTGTGGATCCTAACAATCTAAATAAATGTATTCGTTATTATTCCTCAAGAATATTTACAAGGAAGTTGATGATTTTAGGATTTATGCCTGCACATCCATCTTTTTATTTAAAAAGGCAATATTTTTTAAATAATGAATTATATAAAACGACATATAAAATTGCAGCTGACTTTGAATTTTTACTACGCTGCATATACATATATAAAATAAGAACTAAATACATTCCTATAGATATGGTTACAATGCGTACCGGAGGTGCAAGCACTTCTGGCATAAAATCTCATAAGCTTATTATGGAAGAGCATTTACAAGCATTCAAGGAAAACAAAATTTACACAAATAAATTACTTCTTTCATTACGATTCTTATACAAAATATTTGAACTAATATTACCGATCCATGAGACAAGAAAATAAAAACGAAGTTTTAGAAATAGATCTTATCACACATTTAAAAAAGTTGTGGTTAAATAAGAAATTAATCTGTAGCATATGCATCACCTTTTTTATTTTAGGATGCATAATTGCATATAGTATCCCTAAAACATATAAAGTAGAAGTAACACTCTCTCTTGAGTCTGGGCAAAATGGGAGCAATAATAATCTAGCTGGTATGGCTTTCATACTTTGGATCGGAAGCATTGGAGGAAGTGGTCAAGATGCTGTGAACTCTACTATGCTCCCAGATCTAATTCAATCTACCCCTTTTATTTTAGAGATGTATAATGTAAAAGTAACTCCTCTAAAATTAACACAACCCATTTCTCTTTCAGATTATATGGATACCCAAAAAAAACCATGGTGGAGTTACGTATTAGGTTTACCAGGAAAAGCCATCGGTGGAATCATTTCTCTATTTTCTTCTGAAAAGGAAATAAATGAGAATAGAATTATTGATCCATTTAGATTAACAGGAGAACAAAATGGTAAAATTAGTGCTATAAAAGAAGCCTTATCCGCCAGTGAAGATAAAAAAAGTGGCATGACAATTGTTTCAGCTACCTTTCAGGATCCAGAAGTTGCAGCTACTATTGCAGATAGTGCCGTTGTTAAATTACAAGAATATATTATTGATTACCGCACACGCAAAGCACAAGAAGATTGCAACTACCTTGAAAAACTTTGTAAGGAGCGCAAAGAAGAATATTATAAAGCACAGAAAGCATACGCAGATTTTATGGATGCAAACCGCAATGTTGTATTGCAACGTACGCAAGCAGAAGGAACTCGCCTTCAGAATGACATGAGTATTGCTTTCCAAATCTATAGCCAGGTAGAAACTCAATTACAAGTAGCACGCGCAAAAGTACAGGAAGCTAAACCTGTATTTGCGATTGTGGAACCAGCAACCGTGCCATTAGGTCCTTCAGGCCCTAATAATAAAATTATAATCTTTTTCTTCATATTTTTAGGATTTGCAGGAAGTAGCTTTTGGATCTTATTTGGAAAAGATCTATGGACTAGCATTAAAAAATAAAACAAAATAAATGAATATCATCCAAACATCCATAGCTGGCGTAGTTATCATTGAGCCACGCCTTTTTAAAGACGACAGAGGTTATTTCTTCGAATCGTTTTCTGAACGGGAGTTCAATGCGCAAATTAGAGAAGTCAAATTTGTACAAGACAATGAAAGCATGTCATCCTATGGGGTCATGCGCGGACTGCATTTCCAGCGTCCACCTTACACACAGAGTAAGCTGGTACGTTGTGTAAAGGGAGCTGTACTGGATGTAGCGGTGGATATCCGCAAAGGAAGTCCGACCTACGGACAATATGTGGCCGTAGAACTGACAGAAGAGAATCATCGCCAGTTCTTTGTGCCACGAGGCTTTGCACATGGTTTCGCTGTATTGAGCGAAACAGCTATCTTCCAGTATAAATGTGACAATTTTTATCATCCGGAGGCAGATGGAGGAATCAGTATTCTGGATGACTCTCTGGGTATTGATTGGCGTATTCCAACGGATCATGCCATCCTGAGTGAAAAGGATACAAAGCATCCGCTCTTGAAGGACTTTGATTCTCCTTTTGATTTCAATGTATCTTTGTATTAAAAGGTGAAAGGAAAAGAAGTTATGAATATATTGGTAACCGGTGCCAACGGTCAGCTTGGCAATGAAATGCGCATCATCAGTAAGGAAACTGGATATGATTTCCTGTTTACAGATGTTGTGGAGGCGGAAGGTGTAGAAACAACCTTGCTGGATATTACCGATGCAAAGGCTGTAGAGAATATTATACGGAAACACCAGATCGATTGCATCGTAAATTGTGCTGCCTATACTAATGTGGATAAGGCAGAGAGCGATGTGGATCTGTGCCGGAAGCTGAATGCTACTGCTCCCAGTATACTGGCCGAAGCAATGAAAAAAGCCGGAGGATTGCTGGTACAGGTCTCAACGGACTATGTATTTGGCGGAGATCCTTATAACACCCCTTGCCGGGAAGATCAGAAAGGCACGCCAACCGGAGTGTACGGGCTGACCAAACTGGAGGGAGAAGAGAGTATCAAAGCCATCGGATGCAAGCATGTAATCATCCGTACGGCCTGGCTGTATTCAGAATTTGGTAAAAATTTTGTCAAGACCATGCTGAACCTGACAGCTACAAAACCACAGCTGAAAGTGGTGTTCGATCAGGCCGGTACGCCGACATACGCTTATGATCTGGCTGTTGCCATTAAAGCGATCCTGGAGGACTACACTGCAGAAAAGTCCCGGAATGAATACAGCAAGACCGGTATATACCACTTCAGTAACGAAGGTGTATGTTCCTGGTACGACTTCACAAAGGTTATTGCTGAACTGGCAGGAAATACCACCTGCGATATCCAGCCCTGCCACAGCGATGAATTCTCCAGTCCGGTGAAGCGCCCGGCTTATTCGGTACTTGACAAAACAAAGATCAAACAGGCCTTTGGATTGAAAATCCCATACTGGACAGATTCTCTGAAGGCTTGTATGGCCAATATGGAAGTTATTAAATGAATTATCACAAAATTGCAATATTATGGATTTCAAACGCAACATCCTGATCACCGGTGGTGCCGGATTTATCGGCAGCCATGTGGTAAGACTTTTCGTGAACAAATATCCGGAGTATCATATCATCAATCTGGACAAGCTGACCTATGCAGGTAACCTGGCCAATCTGAAGGATATTGAGAACAGAGAAAACTATACTTTCGTCAAGGCAGACATCTGTGATTATGACAAGATGCTGGAACTGATGCAGCAGTATCATATTGATGGAATCATCCACCTAGCTGCGGAAAGTCATGTAGACCGCAGTATCAAGGATCCGTTTACCTTTGCACGGACAAATGTGATGGGAACGCTTTCGCTGCTGCAGGCTGCCAAGGTATACTGGGAAGGGCTGCCGGAAGGTTATGAAGGCAAACGTTTCTATCATATCTCTACAGACGAAGTATACGGAGCTCTGGAAATGACGCATCCAGAAGGAATTGAACCGCCGTTTACCACTACGGCTTCTTCAGCAGAACATCATCTGGCATACGGAAAGGATTTCTTCTATGAGGATACGAAGTATAACCCGCACAGTCCGTATTCTGCCAGCAAGGCCAGCAGTGACCACTTTGTACGTGCCTTTCACGATACATACGGTATGCCGACCATTGTAACCAACTGTTCCAATAACTATGGTCCTTACCAGTTCCCGGAAAAACTGATTCCGCTGTTCATCAACAATATCCGTCACCGCAAACCGCTGCCGGTATATGGCAAGGGAGAAAATGTACGCGACTGGCTGTATGTTGTGGATCATGCACGGGCCATTGACGTGATTTTCCACAAAGGCAAAATTGCGGATACATACAACATCGGCGGATTCAACGAATGGAAGAATATTGATATCATCAAGACAGTGATCAAGACTGTAGACCGCCTGCTGGGACGTCTCGAAGGAGCTGACATGGATCTGATCACTTACGTGACTGACCGGAAAGGACATGACATGCGTTATGCCATTGACTCGACAAAACTGCAGCGGGAGCTGGGATGGGAACCGAGCCTGCAGTTTGAGGAAGGTATTGAGGAAACCGTGAAATGGTATCTGGACAACCAGGAATGGATGGACAACGTAACCAGCGGGGACT
>ERZ791716.1119-NODE-1119-length-13419-cov-2.732116_pt1 | contig 13419 bp, 10 predicted proteins | sample MGYA00510049_ERZ791716 | MGnify/ENA primary metagenome ERZ791716 (study PRJEB30046, sample SAMN00715135) | human gut metagenome | study: EMG produced TPA metagenomics assembly of the A metagenome-wide association study of gut microbiota in type 2... | reverse complement strand
AAGAAAATTCAATAGAAAAATTAAAAGAATTTTATAAAATTTCAAAAAAATGAGAGATTTGGGTTGCTAAGTCGCGTTTAAGTGAGCAAACAGGTGAAAGGATATTATTTCCTTTTGCCTGTTTTTTTTACAGGGTGTTCTTTGATAATTTAGCCTTAGTGAAAATCACCGATATGTCATTAAGTAAAAAACGCCAGGTAACGTGACCTTATTGGCACAGGAGTTGTGGGCAAACTAAAACCCTCTTAAAATAAAAAGAAAGGAATTTTGTAATGAAAAATTTTAATATAAAAGTAAGGTTGTGTAAAAATATTAATTTTAATGTGATAGCTGATGATGAATTATCAGCAATTAATATGGTAAAAGACACACTCGAAAATAATGATATTTTAAACATTAATAATAGTAGTAATAATATAAAATATAAACTTCAAAAGAAAGAATTAAAGTCAAGATCAAGAGAAAATTTATCAATTCCATTTGTTAGGGTGAATGTATGAAAGATTATTTAGTTGATGTTAAATTTATACAAAAAACAAGTATGAAAGTAAATGCATATAACAAAAGGGATGCAATTAGAAAAATAGATAATTTATTAAAGCAGAATATAAAAGATAAAAGTAAATTAATGAATATTTTTGGAAAAGACTTTTATTTAAAATATAAAATATCTAAAATCAACAGATAGGGTAATTTATGCTTTTTTAAAACGATTAAATATCCTATTTTTTTTATGTATGAAAAAAATATTATGGTCATAGGTTTAATGGGAGGAAAAAATGGAAAACGAAGAATTAGTATTATGTATATATGATGAAAATGGAAAACCAATAGATCAGCTTATAACTGAAATTTTTAAAAAATATGTTATGTCAATTGTGCAAAATAAAAATTATTAATAAATTTGCACATTCGATTTATTTTTAATAATAATTTATGATTTGTATGGTTATTAAGCAGAAAGGAGATAACGCAAAATTGATACAAGATATAACAGGAAAATCATACAAAGCAGCTGGATATGCTAGACTATCTATAACTGAAAATAATGATGGTGAGAGTTCTAGTATAGTAAATCAAAAAGAATGCATAAAAGATTATGCAAAAAAAGCCGGTATAGAAATATATGATTATTACGTTGATGATGGTTATTCGGGTGGTAATTTTGAAAGACCAGCCTTCAAACGATTAATAAATGATATAGAGTGCGGAATTATAAATTGTGTAATAACAAAGGATACATCAAGATTAGGGAGAGATTTTATAGGTACAGGAGTATATATATATAAATACTTTCCTGAAAATGATGTTAGATATATTTCAATATTGGACGAATTTGATACCGAAGAACCAAGAAGTAATGATGATATGATTCCATTAAAGACTGTTATTAATGATATGTTTTTAAAGGAAACTTCAAGGAAGATAATTTCTGTAAGACATAATTTGATGGAACAAGGCTTATTTGTTGGAAGTACAGTTCCATATGGATATGCTAGATCTAATGATGATAACAGAAAATTAGTGGTTGATGAATATGCAGCTAATATTGTAAAAAGAATATTCAAAATGAAAATTAATGGTGAGTCTCCAAATATGATAGCAAGATCATTAACGAATGAAGGAATATTACCACCAAGTGTTTATAATAATAAGAAAATCAAAAAAACTTTTACTACTAATTTATGGAAGGGTAGTGCAATTAATAATATCATTACTAATGAAGTATATATAGGAACTTTGATTCAAGGAAAATATAAAAGAGTAAGTTTGAAATCAAAGAAAAAAAGATTGTTACCTAAAAATATGTGGATAATTAAAAAAAATAATCATGAACCTATAATAGATAAGAAAACTTTTGAACTTGCAAACAAGAAATTGGCTGAAAGCATTAAACTAGATATTAGACATGTAAAATATGATTATTTGTTAAAAGGATTAGTTTTTTGTGAAGATTGTGGAAAGGCTATGCTTGTTAGAAGATGTAAAAGTAAGTCTAAAAAAAGTAAAAATTCTATTTATGCAGTATATTGTTGCAGGACTTATGCTACATATAGGAGTAATGTATGTTCTATGCATTATTATAGGGAAGAGGCCTTGAATAAATTAGTATTAGATGAAACAAGGAAAATTCTTATTAAATATTCTGATAATAAAGAATTGTCAAAAGCATATGATTTAGCTCTTCAAGATAGAGATTTGCTAAATAATTATCAAACAGAATTAGATCAGTACTATGTAAAACTAAAAAATGTTGATAAAGCAATTAGTGATTTGTATAAAGACAAGATGTCAGGAATTATCAATACGGAAGAGTTTGTTAATATAAAGAAAGACCTTAGTAATGAAAAATTAATATTGTCAGATAAAATATCAGATTTAAATGGAATGTTAAGCGATGACAAGAGTGACATTAATGATGAAAAAACGAAAAAGAAAATAATCAATAATTTTTTGAAAGTTAAAAATCCTGATAGTAATTTATTAAGAGAAATTATTAAAAAAATAACAATTGATAAAAACAAAAAAGTAAGGATATATTTTAATTTTAATATAAATGGAGAGTTAAACAATGATTAATGAAAAAATGGTAGTGTCATACGCAAGGTTATCGAATAAAGATTCAAACGCTAAAAATGATTATTCAGAGAGTATTTATAATCAAACTAGTATAATGAATGAATATGCTAAGAAGATGAACTTTCATATTAATAAGGGATATATTGATGATGGTTATTCAGGCATCAATTTTGAAAGACCAGCATTTGAAAAACTTATTTCAGATATTCAAGCTGGCTTAATTGATACAGTAATAACTAAAGATATATCAAGATTAGGTAGAGATTTTATTGATACAGTCTACTATATAAGCGAGTACTTTCCAAAATATAATATTAGATTTATAGCAGTTGATGATTGCTACGATTCTAATAATCTTAGTGACTTTCAAAAAAATAGTCTTGTGCAACTAAAATCCGTTATAAATAGTCAACATGTAAGAGATACATCTATTAAAAGGAAACAAGTATCACTTACTAAAACAAATAATAAAGAATTTATTGGTTTTACAGCACCATATGGCTATAAAGTAGTAAAAAAAGATAAAAAAAGATTTTTAGAAGTAGATGAGTATTCAGCTAGTATAGTTAAGAGAATATTTTCAAGTATCGCATCTGGTATGTCAAGAAAAGAAGTTGCAGACGTTTTAAATAATGAAAAAATTGCACCACCTGTTATATATATGAATATTACTCCAAGCAAAAATAAAAAATATTATTATGATTGGACTGATAAAATAATATATAGGATAATTAAAAATAAAACTTACACAGGATCTATCGTAGTAAGAAAGAGTGAAAAAAAGGACTTTAGACAAAGGAAACGAAAATGGATTCCTATAAGAGATAGAAAAGAAATTAGTGATGCACATACTGCAATTGTTAGTAATGAATTATTTATAGAAGCTAATTCAAAACTTAAAAGTAATGCTAGAAGGCAAAAAAATAATTATGATGGTACATTAAAAGGATTAGTTTTTTGCGGATGCTGTGGCAATGAAATGACTGCTTGCCGAAAAACGAAAAATGGTAAAGAGGTATATTATTTTTCTTGCAATAAAACAATAAACCGAAAAAAATGTGATAATAGAACTTTATATGATTCTAAATTAAGAACAATTTTGGAAGATAATATAAAGGATTTGATCAAAGTTTATGTTAATTCTGATGATGCGATAAATGACGTCATGAAGGAAGTTAATCAAAAACACAGACCAAAGATGAAAATTGAAAATATAAATAAAGCAATAGAAAATTGTGATATGAGGCTTAAAGGTATATATCTTTCTAAAACAAATGGCGATATTAGTCTAGAGGAATTTATTAAAAGAAAAAAGGATATATCTTTAGAAAAGGAAAAGTTAGAATTTAATTTGAAAGAATTAATGGAAAAAATGAACTGTGAAGAAAAGAAAAATGAGCTAATAGATATTTATAATAAATTTATAAAAAAAGATATAATGGCTAAAGAATATATAAGAAGTTTAATAAAAAAAGTTATCATTAATAAAGATAATACAATAGAAATAATATTTAAATTTGGTGTAGGAAAAACAAAAAATATTAAATTATATTAAGGTAAGACATTGGGTCTTGCTTATAAAAAAGGCTTTCGACTTACTTAGTAAATGTCAGCAGATGGTGATAAAGAATACTTAGATAGATGTTTAGAGTTTTATAAGAAGGCAAACGTACTTGCCTTTGGGGTTTATTCAGATGAAAAACAAATGGCTTCTAATATAGAAAAATATTTGGAAGATATAAATCCAGATATAGTTGTTATAACAGGTCATGATTCACTTGTAAAACAAAATTCTAAGTATTTTAAGGAAGCAGTTAAAGTATGCAGAAGATTCCAAAAGGATTATGACAAATTAATAATAATTGCGGGGGCATGTCAGTCTGAATATGACATGCTAATAAAGGCAGGCGCTAATTTTGCATCAAGTCCTAAAAAAGTTAATATACATGCACTTGATCCTGCAATTATAGCGCTAACGCTTAGTTTGCTTGATAAGACTAAGGAAGTTGATTTGATTGAATTGCTTGATAAAACCTCAAACGGAAAAGATGGTATGGGCGGAGTTAATACAAGAGGTGTTATGACAACTGGATATCCAAGATAAGGAGGCAAAATTTGATAAGCGATATAAAAAAGAAAATAGAGTCTTTAAAGGGTAAGAAAATAAAAGTTTGGATTGATGTGGGTCGTAATAAAAGTGAAACTTATGAAGGGTTTGTACTTGATACGTATAAAAATATTTGGACGTTTAAAACCGAAACAGACATTAAAAGTTTTAGTTATTCGGATATTTTAATAAATAGTGTTGTTTTAAGTTCATAATAATGAACTTTTTTTGATGAAATAATTGATTTTTTGATGTATTTATGGTTAAATTAAAATGTATACAATAAAATGGAGGGACTCTATCATGAACGTAGCAACTAAAACTAAGATTAAGGATTGGTTTATAATAACTAGAATAAGGATATTAAACTTTATAAAGGAACATAAATATGTTTCTGCTTTTATTGGTGTTCTTTTATTATCAGTAGTTATTGCACTTATTGTAAGAGCTGCTACGAATGTAACAGAACCAGATTCTACGGTTGATTTGAGTAAGGTTTCTATTAAGTTAAATAATAACGAAGGAAATGTATCGGTTGATACATATAGTGAGGCGATATACACATTAAATTATTATTTATCTAATCCTGATTGTGGTGATACAGAAAAAGTTTTGTATGCTGATACGGTAACAATTACTGCTAAATTACCACAAGACATAGATAAAACAGGAGTTTCTTGGGTAGCTAATGAAGAGGCTGTTTCAGCTGCCGTAACAAACGATAATAATGGATATGTCCTTACTATAAAAGATCATAATGTTAATGTATGTTCTATGCAACATCAAAATATATCTTTAAGAGTTTTAAATTCTGAAAAGCAAGTTTTAACACCAGAGATAACGATATCAGGTGGTAGTAATTCAAGAACTCAAAAAATAGATGAAAATAAAATTCCAAAAACAAATATAACATATAATGAAGACATAAAGCTTAAAGCAAAGTTACAGCCAGGTATTGCAAGGCCTGTTAACTCAACAACAAGAAATGCAACTTTTGGGCTTTTGTTAGGTTTTGAGTCTAATACAGACGTTAATAACTTAAAAGGCAAACATTTATCTACATCAGCTGATGTGTATTTATTAGCATCTCAGGCAGCGGATGATGGTTCTTCTGAAGAAGATTTAAAAATATTAACTGATGAAAACACTTATGGAGCTTACGAGCATAATAAGTTGAAATATTTTACAGCAAGTAGCGTTCCAGATTTAGGAACCTATAATACTAACACAATAAAAAGCTTTGGAAAAGATAATTATGTATCTAGTCAAACAGATGTAAAAACAATATCTTCTCCTAAAGTAACTATTACAAATGCATCAAACACTTCGCTTAAGTTTGAAAAATATCCTGTTAGCACATCTTACACAGATGATTCCCTAGTTGGAATAGATGATAAGACTATAGCAAAATGTAATGGTAGCAATTGTGAAATAATGTATTATAAAGATGATACCCCACTATCTAGTGGTAAGATTGATCTTTCAAAAGAAGGAAATTATAAGATAGCATATATAGTTGGAAACAAAAATAGCTCATCAACTGTTACTATGTATAAGAAAATCGAGGTAATAAGTCCTAAAAATAATTTATATTCTTTAGAAGGACCTTTAACACAGTACGTTGTTAAAGATACTAAAGAAGCAGACTTTAAAGAATACGGAATATATGAAACTTCTAAAGCGTCAAAGTTATCGAAAGATAAATATACAGTTACTTATAAAAAGGATAATAATGAAAAGCAATTAAAAGAAGTATTGTCTACGCCAGGTACTTATAAGCAAATATATAAAATCACTCAAGAAGATGGTCAAATAAAAGAAATAGAAAGAGAAATCAAAGTTACAGATACTGTATCTTCTATAACATCTGATGTTGTTTCAACGGAAACAGGTGTTGTTTCAAAAGATTCTAAATATGAGGATAATGGTATCAAAATTAATGATGAAAAAAAAGATTGTAACTCAAATAATAAATGCAAATATGAACCAACGACGATTGATACGACAAGCAAGGGAACAAAAGAAATAACGTATACTGTAACTGGTCAAAATAATGAAGTAATAACACTTAAAAAACCAATTATAGTAACACCACAATATTATAAATTTTCGATTGAAAATTTGGTATCTAGTGGTACAGCAACAAGAATAAATGGTAGCAATTTCTATGCTGTAGGTAGTTATTATGTTACTGTTCCATCAGTTAGAAGTGAAAGCGATAAAAGAGACTTTAACGTTAAGTTGCAGGCTTTTCAAAATGACTTAGGAATGGTTTCAGAAACTACCGTATCAAGTAAGGTAAACTCAACTGGTGAAGCAACATCTACAACATCTAATAGTTTCTATGTAAATGAAGATTCTTCATTTGTAGAAGTTACAAATAGTAAAAAAAGTGGTTTAACAGGAGACTATTTTACCGCAGCAATGGGTGAAGAAGTTGAAATGAAATCTAAATTTGAGTATGCATATGATGCTGATAACTCGATTGATAAATTAAATGTAACAATCCCAGTTAACTCAAATTTATTACCAATTGGTTATGACTCAACAACGTTTAGCTATTATAATTTAACCGCAACATTAGACGGAGCTAAAATAACGGCAAGTCCAAAGGTAACCGTTTCTTATTGTAAAACGGCAACTAATGATGATTGTTTTACTCCTACTCCGGAAAATTATGTAGATAGTACTATGATTATAAATCATATAAACATAACAATAGAAAAAAATACGTACGCTAATTCAGAAGATAATTCTGAGGAAACGTTCGAAATAAAACCAGGAACTATAATAGAATTAAGTACAAAATATAAAGTAAGAACAATAAGCGGAACTAAAGATGAAGCAAAAGACTTAAGTAATATAAAATTTAATGGTCAAGTTTCATTTAGCTGGGCTGATGCTTCAACTAAGAAAGTAATTACAAAAACTCCTAGTGCAACACCTGATGTGTATGTAACTCCATACAAGGCAAGAACTACTGTTGGTGTTGGTTTAAAAGATAAATTTAGTTATAATGATATTACAATTGATGCATCTAAAAATAATGTTTATACCGTTTATGCATCTCCTAATGTAATATCACCCGCAATGAATGTTCAGTCAAATATATTTGGTTACACAAGACTTTCTTCAATGGAAGTAAGCTTTGATTTACCTGAAGGAGTTATATATGTTTATAATAAGGATTATACTAATGTTCCAACAATTACTAATAATGGTAGAACATTAACTTATACAATTACAAACATAGAGCCAAATAGTTGGATAGAACCTATATATTTTGATTTTAGTGTTGATGTAACAAAAGCACACTCAACTTTATCAGATGGAAAAACAGGATTCATATTAACTACTCATACAGGAAGTCCATCAAACATGGATAAGTCTATTACTAATGACCAATCAAGTATTGATTACTTTAGAACGACAAATAGTGTAATAAGAATAGAGAATACAGAAAATGTATCATATGGTCAATACATTTATTCTAAAGGCCAAAACGTAACTAATATTGATATGAATGATGAATTTGAAATTTCTACTAAACTTCATAACAATGTGGCAACTAATATAAGTAATTTAACAGTAACAACCGTGTTGCCTTATGTTGATAGTGAAAAAGGGGCATCATTTAATGGAACATATCAATTAACAAGTTTACCGAAAAATGCTTTATGTACAAGCGATTCTCCTGGTAAAATAACTAGTAGTGAAACAGTAGGATTAGTAGATTGGTCTAAACCATGCTCTGATTTTAAAACGAGTGATAATACATATTCAAATATAACAGCATATAAAACAAGTTATACTTCACTAGCAGCATCTTCTGATATTGATATAAGATCAAATATTAAAACATTAAATAATAAACCAGATGATAGTTATACGTTTAAATCATATTTGACGTACACTAAACCAGATGGAACAGAATCAGGATACATTGATTTTAGAGATATAACATTGGATGTAGTTAGTAAGAAAATAACTGGTGTTGTATGGGAAGATTTTGACGTTGATGGCATTATGGATGATGATGAGAAAAAATTAGATAATGTAATTCTTAGATTATATGATGAAAGTGGAAACCAAATCGGAACAGAAACAACACCAAGTGAAGAGGGAGTATATACGTTTTCTGCTATTCCAGAAGGAAATTATTATATAACAGCAGAATTTAATAGTGACAAGTATGGTGTAACAGGAGCTCCATCAGAAGATGTATATGACATGAGTAAATTATCAGTATTTAAGTCGTCTGAAATAACAACAGAAGATGATTCAATTTCATCTGATGATGAAAATCTTGATAATGAGGAATCTTCTAGTGACTCAAATGAAAATAGAGTTCAAGAAAATGTTGTGGCATACGCTAAAACTGATATGATAACTATTAATAGTGAAACACGTGTTGTTAGATATATTAACTTAGGATTGTCTCTAAGAAGGAAATTTAAAGTTAAAATGAATAAGTATATTACAAGAGCAGAGGTAACGAATGCTTTGGGCGTTGTTACTAAGCACGATTATGGTAATACGAAGTTAGCCAAATTAGATGTTAAAGATATTAATAATTTAAAGATAAAAGTCATCTATACGATAGAACTTCAAAATGTTAAATATTATCCAGGGTATGTTTCATTAGTAACAGAACAAATTCCAGATGGAATGAGTTTTAATCCCGAGTATGTTGAGAATAAAGGCTGGGAGATGACAGATGAAGGAACTGTTATTAATAAGACTTTATCAGATACTTTAATCTATGAAAATGATAAAAAATATCTAACAATAGCATTTGAAATTACAAGAAAAGAAGCTGGTTCCTTTATAAATATGGCTTCTGTTGATGACTTACAAATTTTAGGAGGTGGTGAAAGTGAGTAGAAAAAATTTATTTAGATGTTTTTTGGCTTTTACTATTTGCTTTTGCTTTTTACCAACTACTGTCTTTGCAGTAAAAATAACTCGTACAAATCAAATTTGGACAGGTGACAAATATTTAAATTATAGGAATGAGTCATATCATACAAAACAAGGTAATGATAATTTAAGTAGGGAGACAAGATATTTAGTTAAGTGGGAAACCGATGGAGATTCTAGAGTTTTTTGTGTAGAACCAACGGTTAGATTTGATGAGGATTCGATTAGTGGATATACAAAGATAACAGAAGAAAAAGATTTTAAAACCTTGACAACAAAAAACGGTCATCAATGGAATGTATATCCAGATATATCTTATTTAAAACAGGTTTTTTCATGCTGGAATGATAATGATGCTTCAATAATTGCGGCACAAGCCATAGTATGGGAATTAGTTACTGAAGAAAGAGCAGATATAACAGCCTCTAAAATATTAAATGATAATTATAAACCTTACATGCATAACGGAAAAGTTTATGGTGCTGATAGAAGTGATATTACTAGTTTATATGAATTAATTGAAAAGAGACCAAAAGTTTATGATGAATATAAATCTGTTTTGCGTTGCGCAGCAAGATTTAACGAATCAGTTTCATTTACAAATATCTCTGAAGTAAAAGCTGCTAGCAATCCAAAACAAATAGATGAAAGTTTTACACCGGCAACTGAAACAGCCCCAGCAACATGGAGCAAAAGTTTTCTTCATTCTACGTCTAATAAACAAAATAAGAGTATATTAAAATATTATGAAGTAAAGTCAGATTCTTCAGATGTTAAGGTCAAAATAAATGAAAATAAGACCGGAATTAAAATTACATCTAATAAGGAAATTCTAAAAGAAAATGCTGTCAAAATAACTTTTAAATATTTATACAAAGATAATGGATCATCAAAACTTAATACAGATAACACGGCATTTTATATAAAATCAGACCCTAGTAATAATAAATATCCTTTTTATCAAACTTTAGGTAAAGGTTCAACTAGTTTAACTTCATATATGTATGTATATACCGGACCAGCACCAAAATATCAGCTAAGGGTAAAAAAAATTGATAAAACGACAGGTCAACCAATGTCTGGGGTAAAATTTAAGGTATATGATAAAAAAGGAAATGAAATAGGTACGACAAATGCAACAGATGCTTCAGGATATGCTTATTATAACGAAACTGGAAGTAATGCAATAACTAAAATCGGTGAATATCAGTTAAAAGAAATAGGAACAGTAGATGGCTATTTAAAAAACAATCAAACCATTACTGTTAACGTAACTGATGATGATAGAATTGGTACAAATAATTATGCTGAGTCTTCAAGCGTATTTGAAAATACACAGAACGAATTGAAATTAACAAAAAAGACGGTGGATGAAAATGGTAATTTCGTATCTTTAGCAGGTGATTCTTGTACTGTTAAAACTTGTCCTAATGAAGGTGGAAGGCAAAACGGTCCAATATTTACTATGAAAAAGGATAATAAGTATGTTTGTGTAACAGAAAACTCAAATGGACACTATACATATCATTCACTAGCAGCAACTTGCCCTGCAAATACAACAAATGAAAGTGCATCGACTGTCTCTTTATTTACCAGGATATCAAGCTTTACAAGCTCTGATTTCATATAGCCCTTTAATTCATAATCAAATGATGCATATCCTCTTGAGCGTGATTTAAGCGCATCGAAGAAATCGTAAATAATCTCATTTAATGGCAAATCATACTTTAATACAGCGCGGTTCTCCTCGATATATTCCATACCAAGGTAAATACCTCTTCTTTCCTGACAAAGATCCATTATGGCTCCTATATATTCACTAGTTACCATGATTTCTGCTGAGACAACTGGCTCTTCCATATGTTCAATTGCAGATGGATCTGGCATATTGGAAGGATTTGTCAGCTCCATCATTGTCCCATCTGTTTTATAAATATGGTACACAACGCCTGGTGCCGTGGTTACAAGATCAAGATTGTACTCTCGCTCAAGACGTTCCTGAATAATTTCCAGATGCAGCAAACCTAAAAAACCACAGCGGAAACCAAAGCCCAGTGCCGCAGATGTCTCCGGTTCAAACTGAAGTGAGGCATCATTTAGCTGAAGTTTTTCAAGCGCATCTCTAAGATCTGGATACTTTGCACCATCTGCCGGATAGAGACCACAGTACACCATCGGATTAACCTTCTTGTATCCAGGAAGTGGCTCTGCTGCCGGATTGTTATTGTCAGTAATCGTATCGCCGACGCGAGTTTCGCGCACATTTTTGATGCTTGCTGTAATATAACCAACCATTCCTGCTGAAAGCTCATCACATGCAATAAACTGTCCTGCACCAAAATAGCCAACCTCAACGATCTCTTCTACTGCTCCAGTTGCCATCATTCGCACAGTATCGCCTTTTTTAACAGTTCCCTCCATAATACGGCAAAATACGATAACACCGCGATATGAATCATACTTTGAATCAAAGATCAATGCTTTAAGCGGTGCGTTCGGATCTCCCTTTGGTGCCGGAATTTTATGAACTATCTCCTCTAAAACGGCTTCGATATTTATTCCATTTTTTGCAGAAATACGTGGTGCATCCTGCGCCTCTATACCAATCACATCCTCGATCTCTGCTGCAACTCGGTCTGGATCTGCACTTGGCAAATCAATCTTATTTATAACTGGAAAAACATCCAAATCATGATCTAACGCTAAATACACATTCGCCAATGTCTGTGCCTCGATTCCCTGTGCAGCATCGACAACCAAAATGGCACCGTCACAAGCTGCAAGGCTTCTTGACACTTCATAATTAAAATCGACGTGTCCAGGCGTATCGATCAAATTGAAAATATACTCCTCACCGTCCTTGGCCTTATACATGGTACGCACAGCCTGGGACTTTATGGTTATGCCTCTCTCTCTTTCAAGATCCATATTGTCCAGAACCTGTTCCTGCATCTCTCTGCTGGTCAAAAGGCCTGTCTTTTCAATAATACGCTCCGCTAACGTGGACTTTCCGTGGTCTATATGCGCAATAATACAGAAATTGCGAATCCTGCTCTGTTCTGATAATGACAATTTGTAACCCAACCTTTCATAGAAACAAGCAGCACCCAGCCCCTCCCCCGCCTGCCCTGTGCAGCTGCTGCCCGGTAATTTGTGACTTGTCTGTCGGCTTATACCAGCGCAACAGTCTCTCTTGCGATTGCCAACTCTTCGTTTGTCGGGATAACGCAAACCTTAACCTTAGAAGCCGGAGTAGAGATCATTGTGTTCTCTCCTCTCTTCTTGTTTGCCTCATGGTCAACTTCAATGCCTAAGTAGGTCAGACCGCTTAAGATCTTCTCTCTTGCATTTACGTCATTCTCACCAACACCTGCTGTGAATGCAATTGCGTCTACACCGTTCATAGCAGCAACATATGCACCGATGTACTTAATTACACGATAAATAAATGCCTCGTTTGCTGCCTTTGCTCTCTCATTTCCTTCATTTTCAGCCTTTGTAACATCACGGAAGTCACTGGAAACACCAGAAATACCAAGAACACCAGACTTCTTATTTAAGATATTTAATACCTCATCAACAGTCTTATTCTCCTTGTTGCAGATATACTGAACAACAGCTGGATCAACATCACCACTTCTGGTACCCATGATCAGACCTTCCAGAGGAGTCAGACCCATACTTGTATCTACACACTTACCGCCAATTGATGCAGAAATACTTGCACCGTTTCCTAAATGACAAACGATAACCTTGCAGTTTTCTGGATTCAGGTTTGCAAACTTAATAGTCTCCTTAGATACGAAGCTGTG
>ERZ791716.1116-NODE-1116-length-13441-cov-2.257433_pt1 | contig 13441 bp, 9 predicted proteins | sample MGYA00510049_ERZ791716 | MGnify/ENA primary metagenome ERZ791716 (study PRJEB30046, sample SAMN00715135) | human gut metagenome | study: EMG produced TPA metagenomics assembly of the A metagenome-wide association study of gut microbiota in type 2... | reverse complement strand
GAATATCATTTTAGGGCTTGACTTTTAATAGTTAGTCTCCTTATTCTGCTTTCAATGCATCAAATTTACACATCTGTGTACATACCTTACAGCCAATGCAGAGTGTAGGGTCAATCTTTGCTTTTTTATCTCTTACAGAAATTGCAGGACATCCAATACGCATGCATGATTTACATCCGACGCATTTATCAGAATCAACTTTGAGAGGCGGTTTGTGAACAGTTCCTTTTATCATTACGCACGGACGGCGGCTTATGATAATTGATGGTTCATCTGCCTCAAGTTCCTCTTTCAATACAGTATCTACCTCTTCAAGGTTATATGGGTCTACAACACGAACCCTGTTAAATCCGATAGCACGGCAAAGTGCTTCAAGATTAACCTTTCCTGCCGGCTCACCACGGAGATTTTTACCTGTCGTAGGATTCTGCTGGTGTCCGGTCATGCCGGTAATTGAATTATCAAGAATAATAACTGTTGAATTACTCATGTTGTATGCAATATCTGTAATTCCTGTAATTCCTGAATGTATAAATGTTGAATCGCCAATAACGCCAACGCTTCTCTTTTCACCTTCTTTGCCCATTGCCTTGTTAAATCCATGAAGTCCTGAACATGATGCACCCATACAGACATTTAAATCCATAGCATTAAGAGGTGCAACAGCACCGAGTGTATAACATCCGATATCACCGTAAACCATGCAGTTATTTTTCTTTAATGTATAGAAAACTCCTCTGTGTGGACATCCTGCACACATAACAGGAGGTCTTGGCGGAATTTCGTCATCTATATGTAAGCTTTCCGGAACTTCCATTCCCATACACTTTCTAACAAGATTCTGTGAGAATTCTCCACATATAGGAAATGTATCTTTTCCCTTTACTTTTATGCCAAGCTGTTTACAATGTTCCTCAATAAACGGGTCAAGCTCCTCAAGAACGATAACCTCATCTACAGAAGCTGCGAAATCAAGTATAAGTTTTTCAGGAAGCGGATAAATCATTCCAAGCTTTAAAATGCTTGCATTTTCACCAAAACACTCCCTCGCATACTGATATGATGTTGATGATGTGATAATTCCAAGCTTTTTATCACCATATTCAACTCTATTAAAATCACAGTTTTCGGCAAGAGCAATAAGGTCTTTTGTACGCTGTTCAACTCTTACATGTGCATTTCTTGAATTTAATGTCATCATGACCTTTGCCGGGTCCTTTACATAAGATACCTGCTCAGGCACAACACGCACTCCTGTCTCGACGATACTCTGTGAATGTGAAACTCTTGTACACATCTTGATAAATACAGGTGTGTTGTATTTTTCTGATAATTCAAATGCCTTCTTTGTAAATTCAAGTGCTTCCTGTGAATCTGAAGGCTCAAGCATAGGCACTTTTGCTGCCTTTGCATAATGTCTGGAATCCTGTTCATTCTGTGAAGAATGCATCCCCGGGTCATCTGCAACGCATATTACAAGACCTGCGTTGACACCCTGATATGATATTGTAAAAAGCGGGTCAGCAGCTACATTAAGACCTACATGTTTCATTGCACATGCACTTCTTCGTCCGCCTATAGTCGCTCCGTGTGCAGCTTCAAGAGCCACCTTTTCATTCGGAGCCCATTCGCAGTACACTTCATCATATTTTGCTGTTTCTTCTGTAATCTCTGTACTGGGTGTTCCCGGATAACTTGAAACAACCATACAGCCAGCCTCGTAAAGCCCCCTTGCAACGGCTTTATTGCCAAGCATTAACTCTTTCATAAATCCTCCTTGTTTTTGCGGTCATATGACCTGTATATTTTTATATCTGATTTTCTTTTGCAACAAGATTGTCGGCACCGTAAATCTTACGAAGCTTTGGTTTTTCAATCTTTCCTGTTGCATTTCTTGGTATATCAGCAAAAATAATCTCTTTAGGACGCTTATATCTTGGAAGTGCATGGCAGAATTCTTCAATTTCTTCTTTTGAACAGACCATGCCATCCTTGATTTCTATGATTGCCGCTGTCTTCTCACCAAGTCTTCTGTCTGAAAGACCGATTACAGCAACATCCTTTATTTTGTCATGACGGCGTAAGAAATCTTCTATCTGAACCGGATAAATATTTTCACCACCGCTTACGATAACATCTTTCTTTCTGTCAACAAGATAGTAAAATCCCTGTTCATCCTGCATAGCCATATCACCTGTATACAGCCAGCCATCCTTTAGCACTTCACTTGTTGACTTTTCATCGTTATAATAACATGTCATCACACCCGGACCTTTGACACAAAGTTCACCGACCCCGCCCTGTGCAACTTCATTATCATTTTCATCAACAATCTTACATTCCCATCTGTAACCCGGAACGCCGATTGCCCCGACTTTATCAATATTTTCAACTCCGAGATGAACGCAGCCCGGACCTGTTGACTCTGACAAGCCATAATTCGTATCGTACTGGTGTTTTGGAAAATATTCTTTCCATCTCTTGATAAGCGAAGGTGGAACCGGCTGTGCTCCTATGTGCATAAGCCTCCACTGGTCAAGTTTATAATCAGACAGCTTAATATCGCCTCTGTCAAGAGCATCAAGAATATCCTGTGCCCATGGCACCAGAAGCCATACTATTGTGCAGTGCTCATTTGAAATAGCAGAAAGTATTGTCTCCGGCTTTGTTCCTTTAAGAAGAACCGCCTTACTTCCTGCAACAAGGCTTCCCATCCAGTGAAACTTCGCACCGGTATGATAAAGCGGAGGAATACATAAAAATGTATCATCTCTTCCTGTTGAATGATGCTTCTGCTCCATCTGTGCCGCCTGTGTTAAGCTTCTGTGTTTATGAAGTATCGCCTTTGGAAATCCCGTTGTTCCAGATGAAAAATATATTGCACCAAAATCATCATCTGTAATTTCAATATCAGGAGATTTGCTTGAACAGTCAGCGACAAGCTCCCTATAACTTTCCGCAAAACTTGGACAGTTATCCCCGACATATATAAGAAGTCTTCCCTTGCTTAAAACATCTGCATTGACTTCCATTCTTCCTATGAATTCAGAACCGAACACAATCACATCTACCTCTGCAAGCTTTGCACAATATAAAATTTCATCTGAATCATATCTGAAATTAAAAGGAACAGCAATCGCACCTGTCTTTAATACCCCAAAATATACAGGCAGCCACTCAAGGCAGTTATACATAAGTATTGCTACCTTATCACCTTTCTTTATTCCCCTTCCAAGAAGCATATTAGCAAAACGGTTTGCCTTTTCATTAAATACACTCCATGTAATCTCTCTTCTATACGGCTCGAATCTTGTAGGCTGTATAAGAGCATATTCTTTCCAGGTCATCCTTCTTGTATCATTCTCATCCGGATTAAGCTCTACCAAAGCTACCTCGTCGGGATATAATCTTGCATTTCTTTCAAGATATTCCATTACTGGCATTGTAAAAAATCCCCTTTCATCTTCTCTGCATATATTAGGCTCTGCTTTTTCACTGCATACTTTTATACGTCAAACCGCTGACGCAAAACCTTAGATAAGAATACCATTTTTTGTAAATAAAAACAAGGCTCGCACACTAAATGCAAGCCTTGTTCAGCAATTTCACCAATTTTTTTACAAAATTACATTTCAAAAGAATTTATAAAATATTCATAGAATCAGATACATAATTTAACATCTTACGTTTGTCTTCAGCCGGAAATATACACCACACGCTTTTAATAATCTGAATCTTTCTATCCTGAAGATTCATAAATAACGTGGGACGATATTCTGACATATTATAAAGACTTACAAGTGTCTCTGCATCAGGATATATCTTTTCTTTTTCAATATCGCGATATTTCTTGATTCCAAGTCCCAGCTTTTCAGCCATGGCTATCTGTGATGTATTCATTTTATCCCTGACAAAGCATGTCATTGAAAATCCATTCCAGTCATTTGCAAGTGACTGAAGCATTTTCATATTATTCGCATCTTCGTCCCTCATTTTTGAAACTGTGCCGCTGTATTTGCTTACAATAATATCAGCCAGCAGCTTCAAAGCAAAATTCCTATGTGTTTCAGTATCTATATTCGCTAAAGTCTTATCCAGGTCCTTTGTATGATAAACATACTTTTTACCGGCTATCAACTCATCCAAATCAAATCCGATTTTCGAAAAATTCATAAGTATCTGTCCACTTATTATAATTCCACCGTTTTCAATATAAGAATATTGCTCCTGCATAAGCCCAAACTTTTCTGCAATATCTGTCTGCATCAGACCCATAGATTTTCTATACATTACAAGCCTTTTTAAAACGTCCTTGTAAGCAACCATATTTATCCTCCGCACTTTTACGTTACATTTCATATGTATAGATAAATATTAAGTCCATATAGTCATTGCCCACATAGGTCTAAATCTTTATATTTTGATATTTATAGTTTGTTTTTATGTTTTGTGAAATATAAATATTATTTTTTAAATTTTATTAATCATTATTATATATTTTAAATAATCGTAAAATTTTTTATATCAAATTTTCCTCTACCTTCAAAAATAAAATACACCGGGTTTATGCCCGTTTCAATATCTATATCAACAACTGTTTCTTTCCAGTCATGTGATTCAATTGAAAGCAATGCCTGTCCGGCTATCGGATAATCCTCAATATTCTTACCCGAATAATCCGAATCAGTTGTAATTTTTATAGTTCCTACTGCATTTCCTCTCACTGAAATTGCTATTTTATTATGCCCTTTTTTCATATTAAAATACTTAAATCCTGCCATACATCCATCCTGCATATTGGCAATATAGGCATCTTCACCGCTTTCTCTGTCACCGCCATCCTGCGTGACATATGCATTTTTTGACAGTCTTTCCTCTTTTGATGCATCCTTTTCAAGTTTTATATTTTTAAGAAAACATACTATATATGAAGGATACATTCCTTCACCGTCAAGCGGACCGCCGTTAAGTCCGCAGCTTGTAGCTTCTGCTGCTTTAAAAAAGCCATTTTCATCCATCTCAATCTTTTCAGCCACCCCCTGACGGCAATATGAACATGCATTGGTAAATCTGTGGTCAAATATATAAAAACTTTCATTGAGCTGTATTATGCTTCCATGCGTATTACCGTTTGGATATGCAGTATCAGACGGAGTGTATCCTCTTAATCCGACATCTGACGATGCATGCAGCCTGCCTCCATACACAAAATCCCTGTCAGGATAATCACTTATACAATAATGCAGTCCGTTTGCTCTGGCAGAATATATAAAATAATATTTTCTGCCAAATTTTCTCATTGACGAAGCTTCAAAAAATCCAGCTTCCTCAGGACATTTAAAATCTCTTGGAAATATTACGTGTGGCAGATCTTTCATTGTAATCATATCATCACTAAGTCTGCATACATGTGCTCCTGCCATAATACGTCCATGCTCATCTTCCGTCTTATTCGGACAAAAACCGGAATATAGATATACACTTCCATCATCATCTGCAAATACCCCAGGGTCAAACTGCAGCATGTCACCTTTGTCAATTCCATATATACGACCATCTGAAGTTTTTACATCACCATAATATTCATAATGTCCTGCCGGAGTATTACACACAGCAACAGACATTCTTGACGAATGTGCCATAGAATAATAAAGATAAAATCTTCCATCCGCACCTTTCACAACATCAGGTGCAAAAAGAAGCATTCTCTCCTCCCTATATGGATGCTGTTTTCTATTATAAATCTCACCTTCAAAATACCAGTCAGACAAATCATCAACCGGTGCTGACCAGCATACATAATCATTTTCACAATAGTCGCTGCCGCCAAATCTGTCATGGCTTCCGTATATATAAAGCCTGTCACCAAAAATATGCGGCTCGCCATCCGGAATATATTCATAAGATGGCAGATACGGATTAAATATCTGTTTATTATTTTTTTTATTCATATTTGGTCTCCTTTAATCATTTTTATGGATACTTCCCCACTCACACATTGCCACCAGAATCGGAATCAGTGACATGCCTCTCTTAGAAAGGCTATACTCAACCTTTGGAGGTATCTGCTGATATTCCTTTCTTATTATAAGTCCGTCACTTTCCATTTCTTTCAAAGTCGAACTGAGTGTCTTATGTGAAATATTTCCGAGACATCTTTTTAACTCACTATATCTCATCACATTGTCATGCTGTTCCAGCCAGTAAATGATTACAAGTTTATATTTTCCGTTAATCAGCGAAAGTGTATAACCAAAATCTGTCTCCGATATATTTTCACCTGTATGGCAGCATCCGCATTTAGGTATCTTATTATCTTCCATAACCATTTCCTTTCATATGATAAATGCTAAAATCTTTTATAAAAATATCACGCTTTACTTTAGGTTAGTATATAACTTTAATGTGCGTACTTCCTTTTTGCAAAATTATAGTATATATTCTGTTTATGGGCAATAATAAACTATACTTTTTATCAGGAGGAACTATCGTTGGAAAATGTATTTACAATCGAAAATCTTCGTACAATACGTGATGGAATGACAGTTTCAAGAGACTCAAAACTCGGAACATCCAACATGGCAACATTCTTTTCAATGGGCAAAGATACTTCTATCAGCCAGGAAAGTTATGACAGAATGACAATGTATATCGGTGCCGCCGGCAGTGGTACATTTATCATTGGAAACGATAAGAAAAAACTCACACTGACACCTGATACAGCCATAATAATTCCCGCTTCCACACTCTGCGGAATGGAAACTTCAGATGGAATGGTTTATACCGAAGTAATATTTAAAAAGGAGAATTCAGTAATTATGAACGAAATTGTTAAAACAAACGAAGTATTCACACTTAAAAATCTTATTTCTTACGAGGAAGGAAGCATTGCAAACATGGACATTGTAAGCAACCCTACTATGAAATATGTCCTTATGTCATTCGATGAGGGAACAGGTCTTACACCTCATCGTGCTCCCGGCAATGCTATCGTATTTGCACTTGAAGGCAAAGCTGTAATCGGCTACGAAGGCAAAGATTACACAATCAGTGAGGGTGAATGTTTCCGTTTTGAAAAAAATGGTCTTCACAGCGTGACAGCTGACGGTAAATTTAAAATGGCTCTTCTTCTTGTTTTAGAATAAGTCATAACCATCTGGTACAAATGTACCAAATTTTATTTTACCAGCTAAATAAAACATGTTATAATGCAGGTAGTTATATTACTTTATTACAGGACAATCATAACATATAATTACCTGCATTATTTTTTACTTTTACTGATAGATGCAATCAATATATCATATCAGTTTCATTTATGTGGGCGTTTCACATACCAGGAGTTACACAATGAATTATCCAAAATTAAATGTATTAAAATACAAAATTATAATTCCACTGCTCGTCTTTCTTATTGGCACAGAAGTTCTATGTGCAGTTGTATATAAAATAAGCTATACTAACCAGGAACAGGTACGTGACAAGGCAGCTCTCAATGCCGTAAGTTACGCCGACCGCATGATTACTGACCTTGACAAAGGAATAACAATCACAAAATCACTTGAACAGATTATTATAAGTGAAAATGGACAGATTGAACACTTTGAAAAAGTTGCCGAAAATATGATATTCGATTCTATTCAGAGTATACAGCCTGCACCAGGTGGTGTTGTGACAGATATTTACCCTGAAAAAGGTAATGAAGCCGGCAAAATTGACTTAATCAATGACCCTTCCCGTGGTGAAATAACACGCTATGGAAGAGATAATAATATAACCATTATGCAGGGACCATTCCAGCTTAAACAGGGTGATGTCGGCATTGCCATAAGAAATCCTGTCTATCTTGAAAATGAATCCGGTGATGAATATTTCTGGGGATTTACTATATCAATTATCCGTGTGCCGGAAATCTTTTCAAATTCAGTACATGCACTTGAAGATTTCAGATATTATTACCGCCTGTCAAAAACTTTATCACCTCTTACCAGTGAATTCACAGAAATTTACAGCAATTGTGAAGAACTTGTAAACCCCGTAACATATCAGTTTGAATTAGGTGGCTGTTCATGGAAATTTGAAGTTACACCTAAAGACGGCTGGCATACAGACAGTCAAACAACAACAGTATTTATTGGAGGATTTATTATCCTTTTTCTTCTTACAGGTCTCACATATGCACTTATGGTGCTTCAGGCCAATGGAATCATACTGCTGAACCTCTCATCTACTGACAATCTCACGGGGCTTCTTAACCGCAATGGATTTCAGGAACATTTAACAAAATATATGAAAAAGCATAGTAATGAACATTGTGTATGTATCGCACTTGATATAGATGATTTTAAATTCATTAATGACCTTTTTGGACACTCAACCGGAGATAACGCATTATGCATTCTCGCCGACACAATAAGAAGTTCTTTTCCTAAAAATTCAATTCTGTGTCGTAATGGTGGTGATGAATTCTGTATCATCCTGAAAAACTGCACATGTAAAGATGCAAAAGCACAAATAGAGGCTTTCACAGATATGCCTCGTTCTTTTATAGCTAGCAACCAGACACAAAGCTTTAATATTTCCGTTGGATACGCACAATACAATCCTGACGACGGCTCTGTAGAACAGCTGCTTATTGATGCTGATACTGCCTTATATGACGTAAAAATTAAAGGCAAACATGAATGTCTGGAATTTAATCCGAATATGAACAAAAAAATACGCACACCACTTGGATTTGCGTTAAGCGATATTTCAGAAAATCTTCCGGGTGCTTTTATAATATACAAAGCTGACAAAAAAGATGATTCTATTCTTTTTGCTAATAAAGAAATGTTAAATCTCACAGGCTGCAGCAATTTTGATGAATTAATTGACTATACAGGCCGCAGCTTCCGAAATATCATCAAAGAAGATGAACGCGAAACAGTCGAAGAAAATATATGGAAGCAGATTAACGCACTTGAGAATGACAACAATGATTATCTGTCATTTTCCCTTAAACGAAAAGATGGCACTGTCATTCCTGTTCTTGACCATGGAAGACTTATAAACAGCCGTTATTATGGTAATATTTTTTATGTATTTATAATCGACCACGATTTAGTCAGAAAATGTCTTAACTAAGGAGATCAATATATGGGGGACTTAAACAAACCAAACATAAATATTGGCATGCTTGCACATGTCGATGCCGGAAAAACAACTCTTTCCGAGGCTCTTCTCTACAAAACAGGTACTATCCGCAAACTTGGACGCGTTGATACACGTGATGCCTTTTTGGATACCAATAAGCAGGAACGTGCCCGCGGAATTACAATATTTTCAAAGCAGGCTGTTGTGGAGCTTGAAAAAGCTCGTATCACGCTTCTTGACACCCCAGGACATGTTGATTTTTCTGCTGAAATGGAAAGAACACTCCAGGTTCTCGACTATGCAATCCTCGTAATCAGCGGTGCCGATGGAATCCAGAGCCACACCGAAACCCTCTGGAGGCTTCTTGCAAGATATAAAATTCCTGTATTTATTTTTGTAAATAAAACAGACCAGTCCGGTGTCAATAAGCAAAGAATACTTGAACAGCTTAAAAATCAGCTTTCTGATGCAATAATTGACTTCAGTATTCAAGATGCAATTGACATGGAGGAACTTTCTTTATGCAATGAAGAACTTCTCAACCATTTTCTTGAAAATAATACGCTTGACACTGCTCTCCTAAAAACATGCATTGAAAAAAGACAGGTTTTTCCTTGCTTTTTTGGTTCAGCATTAAAACTTACAGGAATTGATGAATTTATTGATGGATTAAATAAATATATGAACTGTCCGTCATATCCGGATAAATTTGGGGCAAAAGTATACAAGATTGCCCGTGACCCACAAGGCACACGCCTTGCATACATGAAAATCACAGGTGGAACTCTCACCTCCCGCATGCAGATTACGCCGGATGAAAAAATCAATCAGATAAGAATATATTCCGGTGAAAAATATACAACAGTAAATGAAGTTCCTGCCGGAGGAATATGTGCCGTAACCGGGTTTGATTCCGCTTATGCCGGTCAGTCTGTCGGTTCTGACACTGAAAGCGAAATTCCTATGCTTGAACCTGTAATGACTTATCAGCTTGTTCTTCCCGAAGGAACAGACGCACTTTTAATACTTCCAAAATTAAAAATGCTTGAAGAAGAAGAACCACAGCTTCACATTGTATGGAATGAGCTTTTAAAACAGATTCATGTCCAGATTATGGGGGCCGTGCAGATTGAAATACTGCAAAATCTCATAAAAGACCGTTTTGGAATCGAAGTTGGATTCACATCAGGCAGCATTGTGTACAAAGAAACAATTAAAAACACTGTTGAAGGGGTCGGTCATTTTGAACCTTTAAGACACTATGCGGAAGTTCACCTCATAATTGAACCCGGCGAAAAAGGCAGCGGAATATTATATAAAGCAGACTGCTCTGAAGATGTGCTTGATAAAAACTGGCAGCGTCTCATAATGACGCATCTATATGAAAAAGCACCTGTAGGAGTTCTTACGGGGTCTCCTCTCACAGATGTCACAATAACTCTTGTCAGCGGAAGAGCACACCCTAAGCATACTGAAGGTGGTGATTTCAGGCAGGCTACATATCGTGCGGTAAGGCAGGGGCTGATGCAGGCAGAATCAGTTCTTCTTGAACCATATTTTAACTTCACATTAAAAGTTCCTGCTGAAAATATCGGACGTGCAATGACTGATATATACAGAATGAATGCAAAGTTTGCATTGTCAGATGAGACAGACGTTTCTCTTCCAGTTATAACAGGCACTATTCCTGCTGCCTGTCTTTCTGATTACCAGACTGAAGTAGCATCGTACACCAAAGGGCTTGGCAGGCTTTCATATAGAATGGATGGCTATTACCCATGCCATAACGCCGAAGAAGTAATTGAAAATTTCGGTTATGATGCTGAACGGGATACATTAAATCCGTCTTCATCAGTATTCTGTTCTCACGGCTCAGGCACAGTCATTGAATGGAATGACGTATTTTCACATATGCACTTAGACAGTGTTCTTGAATTAAGAAAACGCGGACTCAATGCAGGTGCAGCCAATTCATCAGCCGTACTTAACAGCCGTGCATCAAGCCGTACTGTATCGGACGAACCTTTAGGAACCGATGAAATTGATGCTATTTTAAAGCAGACCTACTACTCTAACAGCCGCGGTGACAATGATAAATTGCACAGGACGGGTGCTAAAAAAACCGATTCTACGGTAAAATATGTCTATAAAGGCACTGAAACACCACAAAATCAAGGTGAATCATACCTTCTTGTGGACGGATATAATATTATATTTGCATGGGATGAATTAAAAGAACTTGCAGCCATTAATCTTGACAGTGCAAGAGGACGTCTCCTTGATATCCTCTGTAACTATCAGGCAATGACAAAATGTAACCTGATTGCTGTATTTGATGCATACCGTGTTCAGGGACATGACACAGAAATGACTGATTACCATAACATCCATGTTGTATTTACAAAAGAAGCTGAAACCGCAGACCATTACATAGAAAGTTTTGCACACAGACATGGCAAAAAAGACTATGTACGCGTGGCAACATCTGACGGATTAGAGCAGATTATCATAATCGGTCAGGGCTGCCACCTCGTTTCTGCCCGCGAGTTCCAGCAGGAAGTCCGGGATATGGAAAATCACATCCGTGAAGAATATCTCAACAGAACTTATTAATGTTACTATCTAATATCAGCTGTTCCATTGTCTGCCGAGCTTTCGGCGGACAATTATCCAGCATATAACATGTGCTGAGAACGTAATAATCCAACTCCATGTATATGTAAGGTACAATGATGTAACAGTGTGGAACTGCTCCATTCTGAAAAATGTAAATATCCACAAAAGTCTCAATCCACATGCACCTATAAGTGACACAATCATTGGCATTACAGAATATCCAAGTCCTCTGAGCGAACCAACCATTACATCCATCATGCCGCAGAGTGCATATGTTCTTGCAATAACATTCATTCTCTTCATACCGGCATCAATAACGTCAGGGTTTTCTGTATAAATTGAAAGCAGCTGCTTTCCAAAAAACAGTGCACCATTTCCCAGAACAAGACCTACAACAATTACACAAGCCTCTGCTGTATACAATATACGGTTTACTCTTTCATATTTTCCGGCTCCTACATTTTGTCCTGTAAATGAAATAGCTGCCTGATACAGCGAATTCATCGCTACATAGACAAAACCTTCTATATTGGCTGGCGCCGAAATACCGGCAACCGTAATTTCTCCAAATGAATTAACCGAAGACTGTATAACAACATTGGAAAGTGAAAAAATAACACCCTGAAGACTGGCCGGAAGTCCAATCTGTACAATTTTTATAAACTTCTCTTTATTAATACCGAGATTTCTCAAATCAAGTCTGATGCTTCCGCTTTCATGTACCATGCATTTTAATATTAAAAATGCAGATATACACTGCGAAATTACAGTTGCAATCGCAACACCCATTACGCTTAATTTAAAACCTATTACAAATATAAGATTTAAAATAACATTTACTATACCCGCAGCGAAAAGATAGTAAAGCGGTCTCTTCGTATCACCTACGGCCCTAAGTATAGCACTGCCGAAATTGTATATCATCGTAGCTGTCATACCAAGGAAATATATTCTTAAATATACCGTTGCAAGTCCAAGTACAGCCTCGGGTGTCTGCATCCATATGAGAATCTGTTTTGCACATAAGACGCCGATTACTGTAAGAATAATGCCACTGTATATGCTTAACATCATTGCAGTATGTACTGTCTCCGACAAATCTTTATCATTTTTTGCTCCGAAATACCTTGCCACTAAAACATTAGCACCAATAGAAAGTCCCATAAAAAAATTGGTCAGAAGGTTAATAAGTGCCGTATTAGAACCTACTGCCGCAAGTGCATTATCGCCCGCAAATCTTCCTACAACTATTATATCAGCCGCATTAAATAATAACTGAAGCATGCTTGATGCCATAAGAGGCAGCGAAAATATCAGCATTTTTTTTAAAATAGAACCCGTGCACATATCCATCTGATAAGACTTTGCACCTGATTTATTTAACATTGTATTTCATTCCTTTCACATATAACCTATTAAACTTAATTATCTTTTTTTATCTTTCCCGCCTCAACATTTTTTTCAAAAATATTTTTATATGCATAATCCCATATTTCTTTTGAGCCCGCCGCCGTATTTTTATTTCTTTCAAGAATCTGGCTTAAATGCACACCTTTTTCAACCCAGCTTTTTCCTTCCGTGAGGTCATTTAACATTGCCGGCTGGAAGTTATCCATTGTGTGTGCAAATTTTGCTTCAGGTGTCTCACCTTTCTCAAACTCCTCCCAGAGATTCCTGAAGTTATCACGCT
>ERZ791716.1107-NODE-1107-length-13508-cov-2.526871_pt1 | contig 13508 bp, 9 predicted proteins | sample MGYA00510049_ERZ791716 | MGnify/ENA primary metagenome ERZ791716 (study PRJEB30046, sample SAMN00715135) | human gut metagenome | study: EMG produced TPA metagenomics assembly of the A metagenome-wide association study of gut microbiota in type 2... | reverse complement strand
CATTCCTTCATGTCGACGGGCGGCCCGAACTCATCCAGCGGCGGATCGAGGTAACGAACCGTCATGGGCTTGCCTTCCAGCGCCTTGTACATCGCTTCGAAGTCACCCTGCTGCATCGGCAGAATCTTCGCCAGTGCCTTTTCGCGCTGTTCCTTCGTGTCGGCCAGAATCATTTCACGGACAGCCGCGATACGATCCGCCTCGAAGAACATGTGCTCAGTACGGCACAGGCCGATGCCTTCCGCACCGAACTTGACAGCCTGCTTGGTGTCGCGCGGGGTATCCGCATTGGTGCGGACGCGCAGACGGCGGGCAGCGTCAGCCCAGCCCATGAAGCGGGCAAACTCGCCGGAGATGGACGCTTCAACCGTCGCAATCTGGCCATCGTAGACGTTGCCGGTAGAGCCGTCGAGGGAGATGAAGTCACCCTCATGGTACACCTTGTCGCCAACGGTCAGGGTCTTTGCTTCTTCGTCAATCTTCAGCGCGCCGCAGCCGACGACAGCCGCACGGCCCATGCCGCGAGCGACACCCGCCGCGTGAGAGGTCATGCCGCCGAAGACGGTCAGGATGCCCTGAGAGAAGTCCATGCCTTCGATGTCCTCAGGCGTGGTTTCGCGGCGAACGAGGATAACCTTTTCCTTGTTCTTGCCGTGTTCAGCCGCTTCGTCAGCGGTGAAGTAGATGCCGCCGGTGGCAGCGCCGGGAGAAGCCGGCAGACCCTTCGCAATGACGGGTGCCTTCTTCACTGCCGCAGCGTCGAAGTTCGGGTGCAGCAGGGTGTCGAGCTGCTTGGGCTCCACCTTCAGCACGGCTTCTTCTTCGCTCAGCACGCCTTCGTCCACCAGATCAACAGCAATCTTCAGCGCAGCCGCCGCGGTGCGCTTGCCGTTACGGGTCTGCAGCATGTACAGCTTGCCGCGTTCAATGGTGTATTCCATGTCCTGCATGTCGCGATAGTGCGCTTCCAGCTTGGTGGCGATGTCCACAAACTGCTGGTACACATCGGGCATCTGCTCCTGCAGGTGGGAGATGGGTTCGGGGGTACGGATACCAGCCACAACGTCCTCGCCCTGAGCGTTCAGCAGGTACTCACCGTACAGCTTCTTCTCGCCCGTGGAGGGGTTGCGCGTGAAGGCAACGCCCGTGCCGGAGGTTTCGCCCATGTTGCCGAAGACCATGGACTGCACGTTGACGGCAGTGCCCCAGTCGCCCGGAATATCGTTCATGCGGCGATAGTAGATGGCACGCGGGTTGTCCCAAGAACGGAACACGGCCTTGACGGCTTCCATCAGCTGAACCTTGGGGTCCTGCGGGAAGTCCACGCCCATGTGCTTCTTGTAGATTTCCTTGAAACGAACGACGACTTCCTTCAGGTCATCCGCAGAGAGGTCGCGGTCGTACTTGACGCCCTTCTTCTCCTTGAATTCGTCCAGAACCGCCTCGAATTCGTTCTTCGGGATTTCCATAACCACGTCAGAGAACATGGCGATGAAACGGCGATACGCGTCATAGGCGAAATGCGGGTTGTTGGTCAGGTTTGCCAGACCCACAACAGACACGTCCGTCAGGCCCAGATTCAGAATGGTATCCATCATGCCGGGCATGGAGGCACGAGCGCCGGAGCGGACAGAAACAAGGAAAGGATCCTTGTCGTCGCCGAACTTCTTGCCGGCCACCTTTTCGGTCTCCGCCAGAGCAGCGTAAATCTGCTCGACGATATCGTCACCAATCACCTTGCCGTCGGTATAATACCGGGTGCAGGCTTCGGTGGTGACGGTGAAGCCCTGAGGCACGGGCATACCGAGGTTCGTCATCTCAGCGAGGTTCGCGCCCTTGCCGCCCAGCAGCTCACGCATGTTGGCGTTGCCTTCCTTGAAGAGGTACACATACTTCTTCGCCATTGGAAACACTCCTTTTTTACATACTGCGGAAGAAACTTCCGCGCAGAAAACATTTGCCTGAAATTAGCCACGGAAAACACCGTGCCCTTCCTCCATCGCAAACACATTCTGCTGGCTATCCTATTTGATTATACTATTTTTCGTTGCTTTTTGCAAGATGCTGTTCACATTTTCAGCGGGAATTTGGGAATTTTCGAGCATGATAGTATTTACATGCTGCTTCCAAAAATCAATGTTTTTCTATTTTCTTGACGCAAGACACCCTTTTTGATATAATGAAGGCATCACTTCGTCGTGAATTTGCTGTTTTTGTTCGTGAGAAGGAGGCGTTATTGTGAAGAGGCTACTCGCTTGTTTGTTGTCTCTTGTCCTGTTTTTGCCATATTTGGCGTTCGCGGAGGATGATGCCATCCCTGCATCTTTCAAATTTGGCGCGGATGTTTCCACCGTGCTGAGCGAGGAGAACAGCGGCGTTGTGTACCGCAACCGCGACGGCGAGCCGACAGACTTGTTCGTCCTGCTGAAGGAAGCAGGCTGGGACACCGTGCGCGTCCGCGTTTGGAACGACCCATTCGACGAGGACGGCAGAGGCTACGGCGGCGGCAACTGCGGCGGGGCGGACGGGGGGGAAATCGCCCGCCGATGCAAGGAAGCCGGGCTTTCGCTCATCGTTGACTTCCATTACAGCGACTTCTGGGCTGACCCTGCAAAGCAAATGTCCCCGAAGGCATGGGTCACGATGGATTTGACGCAGAAGTGCAGCGCACTCTACGCCTTCACGGTGGATGCGCTGACGCAGATTGCCGCAACGGGTGTGGACATCTGGATGGTGCAGGTCGGCAACGAGATTAACGGCGGCGTGGCGGGCGAATGGAGCACAAATGGGCGCAATCAGCTGATGAACGCCGGAAGCGCCGCTGTCCGCGCAACCCTGCCCGATGCGTTGGTGGCAGTGCATTTCACCAACGTCAGTCAATCGGACGCAAAGAAGTACATCCGCGAGGTCTGCGAGGGCGATACGCCGGTTGATTTCGACGTGATGGCGTACAGTTATTACAGCTATTGGCATGGTTCACTGGAAAATTTGTCGGAACTGATGGCGGATGTGCGCGAAACTTTCGGCAAAGACGTCTTCATCGCCGAAACAGCCTATCCGTTTACGACGAATAACCTCGATACACACCCGAACAGCGTCCCGAATGAGTGGTGCGACATGAAGCAGGATATTTCCCGCGACGGTCAGGCGGCGGATTGCCGCGAGACGGTGGAAACGGCGGTTCAGGCGGGCGCACTCGGCGTCTGCTACTGGGAACCGGCGTGGATTCCAGTGCCGGGAAATAGCTGGGAAGAACAGAGTAAGCTGTGGGAACAGTTCGGTTCGGGCTGGGCAAGCAGCTATGCCGGTGGGTATGACCCGCAGGACGCGGGTGCATGGTTCGGTGGATGCGCATGGGAAAATCAGGCGCTGTTTGAGGTGGATGGGACACCGGCATGGACGCTTTCGCTTCCGAATATTTTGCGTGGTGAATAAAAGAGCAACACGCGGAAGAAGTATGATAGCGAAGTCAACTCCGCCGCCCGACGCTGAACAGCGAAGCGCTTTCAGCGCAGCGGTTGTAACTTTGCGCTCCCGCTGGAGCGCCCCCCCAAGCTGCAATCTCGACCAGCCGGGCTTGCAACCATAGCCACACTCCCCTGCAATCCCCTCTTTAGGCGCATTGCAACACATCAAAAAGGACGTGCCAGCCTTTCACAGCCGCACGTCCTTTTCTAATCCCAAATTACGCGGAAACCTTCCGCTTGTCGAAGTTCGCCCACATTGCCTTCGTCGGGCAAGCGTCCGCACACGCCATGCAGTGCTGGCACTTGCTCTGATCGATGACCGGCAGACCGTTCGTCATCGTAATCGCACCATGCGGGCAGGAGCGAAAGCACTTGCCGCAGTGAATGCAGCCAGTCGAGCAGGCAGACAGCACCTTCTTGGCGGGTTCAGTGTTGCGGCAGCGAACCGTCACATCCTCCGTCACCGGACGCAGACTCAGCACACCCTTAGGGCAAATCGCCACGCACTTGCCGCACGCGACACACTTCTCGTCGTCCACCACGGCAATCTTCTTCACCGGGTCAACATGAATCGCGTCGAACGGGCAGACGCGCGCGCAGGTACCCAGACCAAGGCACGCGAACTTGCAAGCCTTGTTGCCGTCATTGACGACGGATGCAGCCACGCAGTCCTGAATGCCGCGGTACTCAAACTTCTCCTTGCAATGCTCGGAATCACCTTGGCAGATTACGCTGGCGACCTTGCGAACGGCGTCTGCCGCTTCCGCATTACCCATAATCGCGGAAATCTTGTCTGCAACGGGCTTACCACCAACCGGGCAGGCATTCACGGGCGCTTTGCCGCAAGCAATCGCATCCGCACAGCCGTCGCAGCCGGGATAGCCGCAAGCGCCGCAGTTCGCACCCGGAAGCGCCGCACGCACGGCATCACGCTTTTCGTCCGCCGGAATGGCAAAGACCTTCTCCGTGCCCATCAGCAGCAGACCGAAGAGCAACCCCATCAGGCCCAGCGCAACCGCCGCAATGAGGATGTTCACAACCGTCATCCGTCTTCCCTCCTCAGCCGATTAAGCCGCCGAAGCCCATGAACGCCATCAGACCCGCCGTAATCAGCGCGCCGGGGAAGCCGTTCATCCACTTGGGCATGTTCGCCAGCGCCAGACGCTCGCGGATGCAGGAGAAGAGAATCATCGCCAGACCGAAGCCCGCCGCCGCGCAGAAGCCGTTGAACGTACTTTCGAGCAGGTTGTAGCCGTTATCCACGTTCAAAATCGCCACGCCCAGCACCGCGCAGTTGGTGGTGATGAGCGGCAGATACACGCCCAGCGACTGATACAGCGAGGGGGAAATCTTCTTCAGCGCCATTTCCACAATGCCGACCAGCACGGCAATGACGAGAATGAACGCAATCGTCTGCATGTATTCCAGATGCAGCGGCACCAGAATCAGGTGCTGCACGAACCAAGTGATGAAGCTGGCGAGTGTCATCACGAAGATGACCGCCATCGACATACCCTTCGCCGTGTCGTACTGCTTCGAGACGCCGAGGAAAGGGCAGCAGCCGAGGAAGCGGTTCATGACAAAGTTATTGACCAGCAGACCGCCGACAAGAATCGTCAGCAGATTCGCCCAAATGTTGCTCATGCTGCCGCCCCCTTCTTTTTCGACTTATTCGACAGTGCATTGACCAGAATCAGCAGCAGACCCAGCGTGATGAAGCCGCCGGGAACCTGCGTCATGATGCCCATCGGCTGATAGCTGGCGGGCATCACCTGCAGACCAAAGAACGTACCGTTGCCCAGCAGCTCACGAATGACGGACAGCAGCGTGATGGCGAAGGTGAAGCCCAGCCCCATGCCCAGGCCGTCCGCAATGCTCAGCACCGGCGGATTCTTTGACGCGAAGGACTCCGCACGGGCAAAGATGATGCAGTTGACAACAATCAGCGGGATAAACATACCCAGCGCCTGCGACAAATCCGGCAGGAACGCCTTAAGCAGCATGTCAATCATCGTCACGAAGGACGCGATGATGATGATGTACGCCGGAATGCGCACGCTGTCCGGGATGATGTTGCGCAGCAGGCTGATGAACAGATTCGAGAAAATCAGCACAGCCGTAACCGCCAGACCCATGCCGATGCCGTTCATGCCGGACGTGGTGATGGCCAGCGTCGGGCACATGCCCAGCATCAGTACAAACGTCGGATTCTCCCAAATCAGGCCGTTCAGCAGGACACTCATGAAGGTTTTCTTCTGATTAGCCATGCTTTTTCACCTCCCCAAACGGATGCGGCGCGGTAAAGCGGTCAATCAGGGGCGTGCAGACGTTCATGAACAGAATCGCGAAGGAGCAGCCTTCGGGGTAGTTCGCGTAGGCACGGATGATGAACAGCAGCAGACCGCAGCCAATGCCCATGATCACGCGGCCGGGCACCGTCACCGGGCTGGTCGCATAGTCAGTCGCCATGAAGAACGCGCCGAGCATCAAGCCGCCCGCAAATACCTGATAAATCGCCATTTCAGCGCCATCCTTAATCAGGTAGCAGACGAACACAGTCGCGATGAAGGACACCGGGATGCGCCAGTCAGCAATCTTGCGGACGCACAGGTAAATGCCGCCGACGAGAATCGCCAGCTTGCAGGTTTCGCCCAGCACACCGCCGCAGTTGCCCAGCAGCAGATCCATAAAGTTCACGCCGGAAACGCCCTTGCTCAGCAAGCCGAGGGGCGTTGCGGAGGTCGTCGCATCCACGACGAAGTTGGACTGCGGATAGCTGCTCATCAGCGCAGACCAGCTGACGAACAGAATCGCACGCGCGGTCAGCGCCGGGTTCATGAAGTTGCTGCCGATGCCGCCGAACATTTGCTTGACGAGGACGATGGCAATCACGCCGCCGACCACCGCCAGCCACCACGGCGCGTTCGCCGGGAGGTTGTACGCCAGCAGCAGACCCGTCACGACGGCGCTCCAGTCGCCAATCGTCACTGTCCGCTTCGTCAGCTTTTCCCACACAAATTCAGATAGAACACAGGTTGCCACGGACACGCAGATGAGCATCAGCGCGCTCCAGCCGAAGATGATAACGCCCGCAATGCCAGCCGGCAGCAGCGCCAGACAAACCTCCTGCATGATGCGCTGCGTGCTGCTATGGTCGCGCAGGTGGGGCGAGGAGGTCATCACAAGATTATTCTGCATGGTGTTATGCCTCCTTCTTGGACTGCTCTTCAGCAGCCTTCTTTGCAGCTTCTGCCGCGGCTTTCTTCGCGGCTTCCGCCTTCTTGCGGGTCGTAATCACCTTTTTGCCCTGACGGCAGGACTGCGTAAGCAGGCGCTTGGCGGGGCAGACGAAGGTGCACGCACCGCATTCGATACAGTTCATGATGCCGTACTTTTCGGCTTCGTCATAGCGGTCGGCGCGGACGCAGCGGTCAAGCAACGTCGGCATCAGCTGCATCGGGCAGGCGCGCAGGCAGCGGCCGCAGTTGATACAGGCGGATTCCACCGGGTCAACGGCTTCTTCGCCCAGTACCAGCACGCCGGAGGTGCCCTTCGTGACCGGGATATCCGTGCGGGTAATCGCCATGCCCATCATCGGACCGCCGCTGATGAGCATCCGTGCGCCGGACTGCATTCCGCCGCAGGCTTCCAGCAGCGTGTCGATCGGCGTACCGACGCTAACGAGGAAGTTGCCGGGGTTGTTGACCAGCCCGCCAACGGTCGTCACGCGCTGCACGAGCGGGCGACCCTCGCGAATCGCCTGCTGAATGGCATACACCGTGCCGACGTTGCTGACCACGCAGCCGACATCCAGCGGCAGACCGCCGGTCGGCACCTTGCGGCGCGTCAGGGCATACACCAGCTGCTTTTCACCGCCCTGCGGATAGCGGACGGGCAAATCATGAATCGTGATGCCTTCGACGTTCTTCGCCGCGGCACGGAGCGCTTCCACCGCGTCCATTTTGTTGTTCTCCACGCCGACGTGCGCTTCCTTCACGTCCAGCGCAAGCATCATCAGGTGGATGCCGTCGATGATTTCCGCGGGCTTTTCCAGCATCAGGCGATGGTCAGCCGTCAGGTACGGTTCGCACTCCGCGCCGTTAATGACAAGCTTCTCAATCGTCTTGCCCTTCGGGGGCGTAATCTTGACCTGCGTGGGGAACGTCGCGCCGCCCATGCCGACGATGCCGGCTTCGCGGACGATGGTCTGCAATTCCTGCGCGGTCAGCGTTTCCGGATGCTCCGCCGGATGCAGTTCCACCCAGTTGTTCTGGAAGTCATTCTCGATGACGACGGCGGACACCGTCGAACCATTCGCCAGCTCGACCGGCTCAATGCCGACGACCTTGCCGGAGACGGACGAATGCACCGGTGCGGACACAAAGCCGCCCGCTTCGCCAATCTTCTGACCCGCCAGCACCAAATCACCCTTCTGCACGATGGGCTTGCAGGGCGCACCGATATGCTGCGAGAGCGGAATCACCACGCGCGCAGGCGCGGGCAGCTCACGAATGGCATTGCCGCTGTTGACGGCCTTGCCGTTTACGCCCTCATGCGGATGCGTTCCGCCGGGAAACATGTGTTTGACAAACACAGAGAAAACCCCTTTCCAAATCCTTTCGCATCCCCTGCCGTGACAGCAGAAAACACATATTCAGACGGAATCCGTCTGAACAGGACACAATCACACGAAATCTATTATATCATATAACAAGGCATTTGGTACAGTGAAAAGTTTGACAAATGTCAGCCAAAGTTTTTTAGTCAATTTCACCATTAGCTATGGCTAATATCTTCTTCCGGCAGATTTCCCGCCACATAGAGCATGTGCGCTGCATGACTCATGGCACTGCCCTCGCTGCCGTCCGCGCCGCCGAGCATCCGCGCGACTTCGCTGATTCGTTCCTTGGGTGAAAGCAGGCGAACACTTGTATTCGTCCGCTCCCCTTCCACACGCTTCTCCACAAGAAACTGGTGCGCCGCCATCGCTGCAATCTGCGGCAGGTGCGTCACGCAAATAACCTGCCGTTTGCGCGCGATCAGCGCCATCTTCTCCGCGACGACCTGCGCCATCCGTCCGCTGATGCCCGTATCAATTTCGTCGAACACCATCGTGCCGACGCCGCCTTTTTCAGCTTCGAGGCTCTTAATCGCCAGCATCAGGCGCGACAATTCGCCGCCAGACGCGATTTTTGACAGCGGTTGGGCGGTTTCAGCGGCTCGCCGGAGTTCGGGGAAATCATAAACTCAATCACGTCGTCGCCGACCGACTGCGGCATGAAAATCTTCCCTTCCGGGCGAATCGCGAACGACACTTGGAAGATGGTGTTGCCCATGCCGAGGTCTTTCAGCTGCGCCATCATGTTCTTCTCAAACTCATTCGCCAGCCCGTGCCGCGCCTCCGTCAGCTGACGGGCCAACTGCCGATACTGCGCCAGCAAGCGCTTGTGTTCCGCGCCCGTTTTGGCAACCTGCTCATCCAGCGAGACGTAATTGTCGTATTCCTCCTGCATCTTCTGCTGCTGCGAAAGGACTTCCGCCACCGTTTCGCCGTACTTGCGTTCCATGCGCCGAATCAAATCCAGCCGTGTCTCAACTTTCTCCGCCCGAACGGGGTCGAACTCCCCTTTTTCGGTCAGATCCGCCAGTTCGTAGCCGATTTCCTCCAGCTCATAGTACGCCGAATCGCACCGCTGCGCCAGACTGACGTAGTTTTCGCCGAACGCCGCCAGCGACCGAAGCGCATCCGCCGCTTCCTTCACGCGCGAAAGTACCGTCTCGCTGTCATCGTTCGCTGAAATCGCCCGATGCGCCGCCGCAACCGCTGTCGCAATCTTCTCCGAATGCCGGAAGCGCTCTTTTTCCGCTGCCAGCGTTTCTTCCTCGCCCAGCTTCAGCCGTGCTTTTTCCAATTCCTCCAGCGACTTTTTCAGCGATTCCATGCGGTACTGCTTCTTCTCATTCTCCTTGACCAAGCGCGCGTACTGCCGATGGTTGGTGATGAACGCCTGATACGCCGCGTCCACGCGGCTGAGCAGCGCCTGATAATCGTCGCCGCCCGCAGCATCCAGAAACAACAGGTGATACTGCGAGTTCATCAGGAACTGCGCCTCGTGCTGCCCATGCACGTCCATCAGCAGTACGGCGATGTCTTTGAGCGCGGACAGCGGCATCACCACCCCGCAGACGCGGCAGAGGTTGCGCCCGGAGCGCGTGATTTCGCGGTAGAGCGTTACCGTACCGTCAAAATCATCAAGTTCCTGCGCCTGCGCCCATTTTGCAACTTCCGCATTGCCGCTGGCATCAAACACCGCCTCGACCCACGCCTTGTCCGTTCCCGTGCGGATGAGTTCCCGCGCGGCGCGTCCGCCCAGCACCAGATTGACCGCGTCCACGACGATGGATTTGCCCGCGCCGGTTTCGCCGGTCATAACGTGCAGCCCTTCGCCGAATTCCAGACTCAGTTCCTCAATCAGCGCGATATTCCGCATTCGCATGGATAGAATCATGATGGATACTCCTTTTCCGTGCCGGGGATAACCATTGCCGTTATTTCATCATTTCCCGGATGCGGCTGGTGACGGTGAGTGTCTCCTCGTTCGAGCGGATAATCAGCAGCACCGTGTTGTCGCCTGCCAGCGTCCCCAGCACCTCCGGCCAGTGCATACTGTCCAGCGCTTCCGCCGCGACGTTCGCTGAACCCGACAGTGTTTTCACCACAATCAGGTTGTTCGCCGACGAAACCGACAGCAGCGATTCCGCCAGCATCCGAATGAAACGGTCGGTCAGATTGTTGTCCGCCTGATCGCCCGTTGCGTATTTGTACTTGCCGGAGGGGGTCAGCACTTTCAGCAGCCGCAATTCCTTAATGTCGCGGGATACGGTCGCCTGCGTCACGCGGATGCCCCGCGCATTCAGGGCGCTGGCGAGTTCCTCCTGCGTTTCAATTTCCTGTTTCTCGATGATATCGAGGATTGCCACTTGTCGAACGGTTTTCATATTTCCGCAGCACCTGCCTTTACATTTTGTGTTATCGGGTCCATTCCGTCAGCTTTTCGCGGACAAGGTTGAAGAACGGCTGGTCACTCGTGCGGATGAGCTGCAGCGTTCGATCGGCACGACTGATTTCGACCACCGCACCGTCATCCAGCTGCGCGTACGTCTGCCCATCGACTTGCAGGCAGGCGCTCTGCGGCGCATCCGACCCCAATAGCAGGCGAATCTGTGCGCTGCCCTGCACAACGGTCGGACGATGCTGCAAACTGTGGGCGCAAATCGGCGTGAGCACCATGCAATCCACTTTCGGGGAAATAATCGGCCCGCCAGCGGAGAGCGAATAGCCGGTTGACCCCGTCGGCGTGGCGACAACAAGCCCATCGGCAATGTAATGCCCGGCGAGTTCGTCATCCACCAGCGCCGTAACCGTAATCAGCCGCGCATAGCCGCCGCGGCTCATCACCACGTCGTTGATGGCGTACCAGCTTTGCCCATTCATCTGCACGGACAGCACTGCGCGGCGCTCTGTCTCGTAGTCGCCGCGGATGACCTTGTCCAACAGCTTCGGCAGGGCGTCTGCCTCGCCTTCCGCCAAAAATCCGACGCGCCCCAGGTTCACGCCGAGCAGCGCCGCGTCCCACGAAAGCGCATACTGTGCGCCGCGAAGCAGCGTGCCGTCGCCGCCCAGTGACAGAATCACGTCCGCCCGCGCATCCGGCGCATTCAGCGAAGTCACGCTGCCCGACGCAAACGCTGCCAGCACCTCATCTTCCACCAGCACCTGCGCGCCGCAGGACGCAAGCTGTGCCACTACATGATGCGCCGCTGCCATTGCATCCGGCCGATGACCATGAATGACGATGCCAAGTCGCACGCCGTTCCCTCCATCCTGATTCAGTCTGCCGTTTTTTTCACAAACAGCACCCGAAGTATCCCCATTATAACACAAGATGAATATTCATGCAAGCATATACAGAAATTTTGATACCATTTCCAAATGAGAATGCGCACGCAGATGGCGCAGGTGAATGAAGGAAATCGTATTACTTGTGTGAAGAACCCTTTAGCTCCTGATGCGCCTTTTTTACCAGCTCGTGGATGATTTCCGGCGTCACCGGCTCAGTCTCCTGCGTCCGGACGGTGATTTTGCCCAAGAACTCAATGTTGCCCTCCGGCCCCTTAATCGGCGAATAATCAAGCTGCTGCACCTGCCAGCCGATGCTCGGCGCGAATTCCACAATTTCCCGCAGCACGTCCTCGTGCACCTTCGGGTCGTGGATGACGCCTTTCTTGCCGATGCGGTCGCGTCCCGCCTCGAACTGCGGCTTAATCAGCGTATAGAACACGCCCTCCTCGCCCATCAGCTGCGCCGCAACAGGCAAAATCAGGCGAATGCTGATGAAGGACACGTCCATCACCGTAACGGTCGGGTGCAGCGGCAGCATGTCCGGCGTCAGCAAACGCGCATTCGTCCGCTCATAGAGCGTCACGCGCGGGTCGTTGCGCAGCTTCCACGAGAACTGCCCGTAGCCCACGTCAATCGCATAGACATGCGCCGCGCCGTTTTGGAGGCAGACGTCCGTGAAGCCGCCGGTCGCCGCGCCGATGTCCATGCACACCTTGCCGTCCAGCAGAAATCCCCACTGTTCCATTGCCTTTTCCAGCTTCAATCCGCCGCGGCTGGCGTAGGGGTTCGACTTGCCGCGGATTTCCAGCTCGTCCTCCGGCTTAATCAGCTCCGACGCCTTGTCGATGCGGCGCGTGCCGACGTACACCTCGCCCGCCATGATGCTGACCTGCGCCTTCGTGCGGCTTTCGCAAAGCCCGCGTTCCACCAGCGCTACATCAGCCCGTTGCTTTTCGCTCATTGATGCTTTTCTCCATTCTTCAGCGCGATGACGATGCGCTGGGTCATCAGTTCCGGCGTCAATCCCAAGTATTTCAGCAGCTGATCACGCCGCCCATGCTGCACGAAGGTATCCGGGATGCCGAAGGACAGCATCGGCGCGGACAACCCTTCGCCGGACAGGAACGCGCAGACCACGCTGCCGAAGCCGCCCGTCAGCACATGCTCCTCCATCGTGACGATTGGGCGATTCGCCAGCTGACGCAGCATTTTCTCGTCCATCGGTTTCACACTCCGGCAGTTCACCAGCGCCGCGTGAATGCCGCGCTTTTCCAGCAGGTCGCGGACTTCAATCGCTTCCGTCACCATCGAGCCGACAGCCAGCAGCGCCACATCCTCCCCCTGCTCCATCATCTCCCATTCACCGATGCGGAACGGCTTGTCCTGCGCCGGGTAGCGCGCCGACAAATCGACGGATTCACGCCCATAGCGGATGGCGCAGGGGGATTCGTTCTCCTGCGTCCAGCGCATCATGGTGCGCAGCTCATTCAGGTCTCGCGGTGCCAGAATCACCATGTTCGGCACGGGCAGCATTGACGCCAAATCCCACACGCCGTGGTGCGTCGCGCCATCCTCGCCGACCAGCCCCGCACGGTCAAGCAGCAGCGTCACGTTCAGCTTCGGCATACAAACGTCATGTATCATCTGGTCAAACGACCGTTGGAAGAACGACGCGTAGACCGCGAAGTACGGCTTTATGCCGCCCCCCCCCCGCCCCGCCGCCCTCCCACGGGGGACTGCTGGATAAATTGCATCAGTGGCTGAACGGATGAAAGATTTTCACCCGTTTTTTGCCCGTCAGGGCTGGATTTTGGAGGCGGGGTGATTATAATAGAGGACTGGGGCGGAGTCTGCCGCCTCAAATAATAAGAAAAACGCAGAAGTGAAAGGAACTTCTTTATGACACACCATCCGAGTGCTGCGTCCCTCCGGCTGCACGGGGCGCGGCTGCTGTTTCCGCCTGTGGCCACCCTTCTGTTTCTGGTGCTCACCGAGTACATCGCCCGCGGCACCCTGAGCGGAGATACCTTTGTGCAGTACATCTTTCCCCACCCAGAAGCCTACCTGCTGGCGTGGGGGCTGCTCTTCCTCGTCTGGATGGCGGTGGACTGGCTCACCCGCTTCGCCCCGCTGGCCAC